>Ga0131853_10018743_pt1 | contig 12594 bp, 7 predicted proteins | sample TergutLab28metaG_FD_92764 | JGI IMG/M metagenome (GOLD analysis project Ga0131853, IMG submission 92764) | Labiotermes labralis P1 segment gut microbial communities from Petit-Saut dam, French Guiana - Lab288 P1 (version 2) (version 2) | ecosystem: Host-associated > Arthropoda: Insects >...
AGGAGCAGGCAAAGAAAATGAAAGCAACTTCCTCTAAAAAGTTCCAAAAACCTACTCTCGGACAAAATGTTAGAATAAAAATACCAGATATTGACAGAGCGAAGATGGATCCAAGATCAATAACAGCCGTTATCACAGACATTAAAGAAGAAGAATTTTATGAACTTGCTACTAAGTTGTGTGAACTAAAAGCTTTGTACACAAGAAACCAATTTACCTTATGCAACGAAAATTTTTTAAGCATCGAAGAAGTTGGTACGGAGGAAATAAGTGTGCGTGAAGTGGTAAATAAGTGTGCGTGAAGTGGTAAATAAGTTGCGTGAAGTGGTAAATAAGTGTGCGTGAAGTGGTAAATAAGTGTGCGTGAAGTGGTAAATAAGTGTGCGTGAAGTGGTAAATAAGCTGTCGTTAGTTGGTGGACAAGAATTCAGAAAATGCAACTGTTCAAAGAAGTGTACCACGAAGATGTGTTTGTGCAAATCAGCCAATCTACTTTGTAACTTAAAATGTCACAACAGTCAACCTTGCTGAAAAAAAGTGAGTTTAATTATGATTTGATAATGTTCAAGGAAACTCTGATTAATAAGTTCCATTTATTTCATGAACATTTTCTTTTAATACATTACTTAAATGCAGTAAAATATAAAGTAGTTTAATTTAATGTTATTCTAGGTTTCGTTTAACCCTTTAAACGCCGAGTTAAATCCCATCTGCCCTTTGCTAACATTATTCGGAGCTCACCATATTCTACACGTTAGCAGGATAAGGGTTAAATTTAAATATACAAAGGCAAGTTATTGTAAAGGTAAAAAATATAGAGTTTAATCTACTAAGAGAATGCTGTTTTAATTTCCTATTACATTCATATAGTCTTCAAATAAACGAAAATAATTGAAAGTTCGGTTGAGTATACCAGATATCCACGTAAGGGATTGCGATACGCTAATCACGCATCTCCCGAACCCACGCCCTATGGCGGGACGCGGACTGGTCGACCCAGGTATCGCTTGTGACTGTTGCGCCGAAAATAAGCTAAGCTAATTTAAGTATTGACCCGGTACAATAAATATATAAAAACTGAGTTTTATAGAATTATGCAAGATAAATGACAACCAAAATATTTTAAACTTACATGTTCAATGAATAATTAAAAGTTAAAACACACACACTTACAAAGCATAATGACAGCCAAACTAAACGGACTTTTACCAATAGGTGTCGGCAAATGCCAGCATTTACCGACATTGTTTAATAAAAGCCCGAAATGGAAGCGTTTTCAAGCATTTTTCGGATTTTTACCACCTCACTGTGATAAATGCTAGGATTTACTGGTAACACCTAGGTTTTACCAATATTCGGGCTTCTGCAGTAACAGTTGTACTTTTCATGTCTGTCATGTTGTGGGAGTGAGTGATTTGCTTCACGTTCTGAAAGCTTTATCCCCGAAGATAGTGGCAGTACCCATTGTATAGGAGGCTGGATTGACTTCATAGCATGTCTGGACGAAGTAGTGCTGAAATAAAATTTCGCCGCTGTCGGGACCCAAACCCCGTTTGTGCTGCCCATACCCAGCCCGTTAGTAGCTACTTGTTTTAATAGCGCGCGTTTCCATACTAACACAATTTCATGTAATTTTATGTGTATATTTTACATACCCAGTGTTGTCGTCAGCTGACAATTTTATTAGGCAGGGTTGCCTGAATAAAAATCATAAACACATTCCACTGTTTAAATTGTTCTCTGCAATGTCCAGTTAGAATTTCACACATAAACACTGATCTGCCAATTACTGCACTAAGTTGTTATTTTAATTGAAGTTCGAAGTCACATGAATTTGTTCCTTCATTGGCAGAACATGAGCAGGCTTCATTCCCTACACTTCTTACTTATAATCCTTATACTCCACATTTAAAAATCGCAATGCGTGAGATTAGGAGAACTTTAGGGGCCACTCTTCTGCTCCGAGGTGACAGGCTACATCGGCAGTTCCCTGTCGAGAATGGAGTGGCGCTCTATCCTGTTCCCGGACAGCACTTTCCATGTCACGGCGCTGTTCGTTCTCCGGTATCACTGTCCTTTGCAGAAGTTCCAGACAACTGTAGCTACAGAGCCTACTAAGAAAGAAGGACCAGTCACACCTGCTCAAATGTGCCCAGACTGTCGCTCCTGGAACATTAGACTTTTCTTGTTTGATTTGATGTGGGTTTTTGTCAATCCAATATAGACAGTTGTGTTGATGTTGCTTTATATCTTCGTAGTGTCTTTGTTAATCCAGGATCTGCCTCGTGAATAATCAGGAATCTTTGACAGAATTCCTTCCATCTGTTTGTGTTGTCATTATTCATTGCATGCAGCAAGTAAGGTCTGCATGGCTTGATTCACACAGACGGTAACAACGTAGCAGAATGCCTGACATTGCCAGTTCTGCTGAAGCTGTTTTTGATGACTGTCTACAACTACGAACAGAAGCTTGTGCTACGGTTAGTAGGTTTTCTCTTATCTAGCTAACCTTGGCCTGCCACACGTTAAAATATTGCCTTAAGTGTATGTATTTGTATAGGCCTAATTCTTGGTAGTTCGATACGTGGAAAATTCTCAGGAAATTCTGCAATGAACCTTCAAGACTACCAAATTTTCATCCAACAGGTTTGCGAAAGAAGAAAAACATCTCATTTTTAATTTTTTTTTTGTTCACGCTTGAGTGATTCGTAGATATGAAATCAGTACACACACCGATGACACAATTGCTGATACACACAAAGACTAATGTAACCACTGTGTTGCCAGGTGTAGCAAATAAAGGGTACTCAAGTGGAAATAATGCCCGTTAAGTGCGGTAAACCCCCGTACGCGCGAGTTCCATTCACGCGAATTTGGGTGTGCGAGAACTATACTTTGTTCTCTCTATTATTGTACGTGAACCGAATTCAAGTATACGAGAGGTGAGCAAACCTCATATCCGTCATAAAGACATGTTGGGTTCTTACGCATTTTCCAAATTTCTGTCACCTGCCAGGAATTTCCACAGGAAGATGAAGGGGCTACGGACTGTCGGGAACCTTGCAGAGTCGGAATTTTTCTTTCCAGAACTAACTTTTTCCTAAGGCCGCAAGGTATTTCGGAGGCTTTTACATCCAATATAAGCTAGACTGCTGTTAGTTAGTAGTACATACCTTCTATATGTAGTCGTTTTGAGCCCGGTTTCGGGGCACAGAGAATTTAATATTAGGGTGACACACAACGGTGAAATAAGGACAGTACTGGTGTCATGATATGTGTGTCCATGTAGGAGAAGAGGAAGATGATGGGGTTCTAGGAGAAGCTTGAAATCTTCTCAAGAATCGAAGCCGGTGAAGGTGTGTTGGCCAAAGAACACGTAACATATCCACGGCGCACACTATTCGCACGAAAAAGGAGGCCTTCAAGGCATATGTCTTTACAGAAGTCTAGACCTGATGCTGAAACTAACACCAAGTAAACGCGGGCCCCTTATTGTTGAGCATAGAATTGATTTTGCTGACAAGGATTGAAGATAACCGAAGCACATTCCGGCTGATGGAGACATCATGAAGCAGACGGCCGTAGATATCCTACAGTACTTGCGGTCTGCGAAGGTGTTGGCGAAGTCAAGGAGTTTTTCTGCAAGTAAGGGCTGATTTGACAGGTTTCGCCAGAGTTATAACAAGCCGACCTCTTCTCTGAAGAACTACTGAACGTCATTGAGGCGGGGGTACTCAGCGAAGCAAGCATACAAAGCCGACGAAATGGGCGCCTGTAGTGGAAGTGGATACTAGCAAGGAGTTTCTTTACGAAGGAGAAAGGCGCTGCTGTTCTGTGCAAACGTAGAATGCGATATCAAGTGTAAGTCACTGTTGATATCCAGGCCTGCGAACCAAAGAGGCTTGAATAACGCCAAGAGCACTAGTCTGCGTTTGCGCTAGAAATACAGTTGTCTCGCGTGGATAATAAGAAAAACATTTGAAGACGGGTTTGAAAAGGACTTGCCCAGAAATTGAGCACTACTGCAGAAGACAAAACATCCCCAACGAAGCGTCGCTAATGATTGCCAGTGCTCCAGTCCTTCTGTCCATATCAATGATCCAGCTGTAATGGTAAAATTTTTGTTTCTGCCTTCCAGCATCACATCTTTTTTACAGGACCAAGGAGTTATTTCAAAATTTAAGCTGTACCTGGAGCACCTTGCTCGGTGCTGTGCGTTCACAAATCTGGTGGGTTTGGAAAGCCAGCACTGAAACGTGTAGAAGTCGAGATGACGTCGCTGCATTTGTGGCGCTGGGGAGACGGCTTGATGACGAAGGCTTGTAGGACCTCCGGCCAAATGTCGTCATGGAGCTAAAAACTCCTATGAAGAGGAGCTCTCAGCAGAAGACCTGAATGAAGAATGAAGAGCATGAACCTGCCTAATACGCTGAAGATGTTTGAAGGAGGCATCGCTCTACTGCAGAATCTTGATGCCCACTGTGAGTGTGGGTTGCTGATGGGAAGAGATGTCTATTTTGCAGTGGCCCCATTCAACGTAATGTTGGTCGAGTACAGTAAAAATCCTTGATGACCAACACATATGTGATTTTTTCAGTCGATACCAGAGTGATTTTCAAGCTTCTTTTCGGTCAGCCTGTTCTGCAGATGACCCTCCCTATCAGCTATGGTCTTCAGGTGCAGCGCGCCCTATTGCTATGGATATTGGTACCGAAAGTGTGATGCGGTGTCTGTGATTGTTCTGTGACCTTATACTATATGTCCATTTGTAATGTTTATTTAACCAAATAAACCCAAGTATTGTAAAATTTGGCTTCTCCCCACTTTTGATGCGTATAACCCTACATACCTTTGAATAATATTGTTATTCATTACGGATTATGTTGCTCCTGTAGCACAGAGTTTGTGTGCTACGTTTCTAGAGAATCGAACTACCCCCACATGTTGTGCCTACTGTACTTCACTGTTTGGGTAAAGCAATTTAAGGACGGACGGTATTCTCTGTGAAGTCTGCCCTATTGGCCATCTTTGCGATGCTGTATTTTTAACTTGCCTGCCTTGCAAAGAAGGTAATTATGGCGTAACAGTTGCCACATGCGCGGTGTAGTAGCGTCGACATGACTTGAAACAAGGTCATACCGCCTGTAGGAGGTTTTTTATCGGAAAGTTCCCTGTTTCGATTATCGGCTCAAAGGCGATGTTACTCTGTTTATCAAGTCAGATGCTTGGATTACGTACACAATATAGTGTACCTACAACTTTACATTGTGGCGCGTTTACGTGACCGTACTGTTGCCCATGGAAGCGCAACAGTACGTTCCCTTGTCACTGTCGTTGTCGTAGATGTAGCTGTCAACAATATAAAACGTTTTCAATGGTGACATTGAAATGCAACAATGGGTTCCTTTTGCTCTGTTGCACAGCTACAAAATGTTACTCACTGCTGTTAACAATAAAAAGAATTAAATATTATGAGCGTGTCTGTAGTCTTGCCTTAGTTTTCTGGCATGCAAATTGCATTATTTTCGGTGGCGTGTCTGCCTGTACAATTTTTTCCCACTTTAATCAACAGCACGATTTTGGAGAAAATTTTGAACCTAAAATGCCTTTTGATTTCCTCTGCAAATTTTATCTGAAATCTTATGCGTATTGGACCGTGCATCATCTTGATATTTGAATAAAGGTAGACCAACTTGATGACACTTGCTTTATTATGTCAATTGCTCAGCATGTTTTGGATGTTAATACATCCATCTTCAGGAGCTTGCGACTACTTGGTGGTACCAAAATATACCACACATAAAATATTCAAGAACCACAGGACACCACACGCTTGCAGGAACACGCTCATTCAGAGACACACACGACACATAATATAGGTATAGCACTTACCACTAAATAAATAAATTAACGCATAAACCTCTATCATTACAGCACAATACAGCCTACACAATAACACACCAAGTAGTCGCAAGCTCCTGAAGATGGGTGTATTAACATCCGAAACATGTTGAGCAGTAAATTGACATAATAAAGTAAGTGTCATCAAGTTGGTCTGCCTTTATTCAGACATTTATCTGAAATATTTCTCACAATATGAAGAATTTAGCGAGGTAGTGTCATGAATGTACGGCGGTCTGCATGTAAATTATCGCTGTTCTTGTCGTATTTTAATGAAATTTCAACTATTCTCGAAAAAGTTTCGAAAAGTCATCAAACATCAAATTTCTTGACAATCCGCCCAGTGGGAGCCGAGCTGTTTTATGCGAACGGACGGAGGGACAGATAGACGTGACGAAGCTAACAGTCGCTTGTAGGAGCTTTGGAAAAATTGCGAAAGGCGAGTAGTAGCATGGTCCTTTCTGTCTGCCTCTTCTTCAATTCGCATGGAACAACTCGGCTCCCACTGTACGGTTTTCGTGAAAGTTGATATTTGAGGATTTTTTCGAAAATCTGCCCAGACAATTGAAGTTTCATTGAAGTGTTACAAGAATAACAGGTACTTTACATGAAGATGTATGCAAATTTACTATAATATCTCGCTTAATTCTTCTTAGAATGAGAAATGTTACAGACAAAATTGTAGATGAAATCAAAACACGCAATTTATATTCAGTACCTTTTTTCCTACAGTCGTGCCGTTAGAGAGACAATTGGAAAAAATATGATAGAGCCAGGCAGATCACAGATGGTCAAATACGGCGCATTTGCATGGCATACCGGATAACTAAGACAAGAGTACAGACACACAGTCGTAATATTTAATACTTATTGCTCTTCCATGGCTACAGTGGTGACGCCAGCGCGCCTAATATAGTAGCAATCTGGTCACTGAAAGAGTAAAGAAACTCCCCGCTTCTTGTAATACCCTAACATTCATTATCATGTTACTCAATTATTATACCAACTACTGCACATATATAAAATTTATAAAATTTTTACATTAAAATATTAAAACGTTAAAACGCTCCAACATGTTTCGGTCCTAGGAGCATCATCAGGGAGCCATATCGTCCTTGCTAAATTTACACTATAAAAATTCACATTAATTTCGCTGCACCAGTTGGGTATTGTGGCAGCATGCCGTGTTGTGTAATGTTATGTTGCGAAGAGTGCCCTGCTACAGATGTGCATTCTGTGCTTCGTCGTGTGATAAGCGACGAAGCACAGAATGTTTTAATGTGTAAATTTGATAAATTTTACATATGTGCAGTAGTTGGTATAATAATTGAGTAACTCGACAACATGCACGGTGTAACAACGAAAATAAAAGAAAAGTCATTATCATGTTGGCAGCAGACCTGTAGTGTTGTAACAATGCCTTGGTGTAGACCGGGGACTCGTCCAGTGTCATTCACGCTACTTCATAATTCACACATTACCTTGCCAGTTGACGCAGTAAAAAATACGGAGCTGAAGAAGCATGGTTAAATGAGCTAAGAAAGTAACAAGTTATGTTGATTCTCCATTTCATAATCACTGTCGTTTCACATTGCTAACTTTTGAAAGGACAGCCGTAATTATGGGCATGTAGTATATAATGGACAGATGCCAACAGAACTCGTGTAGCTCTTCTCATAACGTGCTGTAACTGTATCTTCAGTTGGAATTGTGTTACAGTTACTTCAATCGCCATTCATAAATAGAAGGGACGAGATGTTAATATCATTTCCTCTCAACCCTCAGTTGTGGCAATAGTCTGACTCACAGGAAGGGGACTTGACTTGCGAAAGGTTAGGCAGTAATATAATGATTGATTATAGTCTCTATGGAAGGGTGGTACAGTTCAAATATTTGGGAACAACCTTTACATACCAATTTTTACTAAGGAAGAAATTAAGAGCAGATTGAAGTCAGGAAATGTTTTTTATCATTCGGTGCAGTATCTTTTGTCTTCCAGTTTGGTATCCAAACATAAAAATGAAGATATATAGAACTGTAATTTTGTCTGTTGTTTTTTAAGGGTGTGAAACTCGGTCGCTCACGTTGAGGGAGAAAGGTAGGTTGAGGGTGTTTGAGAATAGGGTGCTGAGGAGAATATTTGGGTCTATGAGGGTCAAGGTAACAGGGGAATGGAGAAAACTACTTAATGAGGAACTCAATTTATCTGTGCTGCGCACCCAGTATTGTTGGGGTGATAAAATTGAGAAGGATGAGATTGGCTGGTCATGTAGCAATTATGGGGGAGAGGAGGGGTGCATATAGGGTTTCGGCGGGGAAACTTGAGGGTAAGAGACAACTTGGAAAACCCAGGCGTAGATGTAAGAATAGGATTAAGATAGATGTTCAGGAAGTGGGATGCGGGGGCATGGACTGGATCGATCTGTCTTCAGGATAGGGATAGGTGGCGGGCACTTGTGAATGCGGTAATGAACCTTCGGGTTCCATAAAATGCGGGGAATTTCTTGACTAGCTGAGAACCAGTTAGCTTCTCAAGAAGGACTCTACTTCATGGAATAAGTAAGTAAGTAAATAAGTAAGCAAGTAAGTAATTAAGTAAGTGAGTATGTAAGTAAGAAAACAAAATAGGAAGTAGCAAATGAGTCATAGCACGTACCAAACTGCATGTTTGTTCCTTCCGCATCTTTGTGACATAAAATTAATGGCGGAGGCTTTTAGTCCCTTTTCATCTCCTTTGGGAAGACCTGATTTAGTTGGTACGTGTTAACGAAATGCACGAAGCAGATTCATTCAGATACCAATAGTTTCTCAACAAGTTAAGAGATGTAATGCATATTGTGGAAACCAACCGTTCTTTACCGTGCTCACAACAGAACTTATCCATGTCCTGAGCCAGATCAGTCTCGTCCCCTCCCTCGTATCTCATTTCTTTAAGATTTCTTAATCCTTACTTTCCTCCCATCTATTACTAAGTCTTCCAAGTGCTTCCCTTCATTCTTCCCACCCCCCACAAAAAAAAACAGTTTGCTTTTCCCCTCCCCCAGTACGCACCACATGCCCCGTCCATATCAATGTTTTTGGTTTGATCACCTGAATAATATTTGATGTGGAGTACAAATTATGAAGCTCCTCATTACGTAACTTTCTCCAGTCTCTTATTGCTTTCTGACTCTTAGGCCCAAATATCTCTCTCGGCATTATACTTTCGAAGGCCCTCAGCCTGTTTTTACCTTAATATGAGAGTTCAGATTTCATAACCACACAAACCAACAGGCAGAACTGTGCTTCTCCATGTTTTAGTCTTTATGATCTTAGCTAGCGGAAGGGAAGACAAAGTATAATGGACCGAATTTTAGCAGGTATTCCCTGATTTAATCAGCTCTTAATTTCTTCATGCATGCGATTTCAATACGTTTGTTGTCATTCCCAAGTACTGGAACGTTGTCACATTTAAAAAACTTTTATTAGCCATCCTTTTCTTGCGACTTTATCCTGCATTTTGTGAACTAGACAGCACATTAATCATGAAGTGCAAACTAATGATTGTGTACTTGTGCACTTAATGTTTAGTATTTTATCTGTGTTTATCCTGTATGTGCTGCTTTAAACCTCTTAAAGACGAAGCGCAGACCGCTTTATTTAAAGCCCCAGTTCGTACCGTGCATTAAACACTTTTAATCTCGGTTATAAAAACCAATCAGTTTATGGTGTAAATGGCACAAGTCGCTGTTTCTTCTCAGATAAATACAAAACACATAAATACAGTGTGGGCAGAACATACAATTGTTGAAATGTTAAACCTGTTGGTGCATCACGTAACGAGTGGGCTTTAAAAGGTTCTGTACCACAGAGTTGGGGCGTGTAACATGTATTGTCCATGCACTTGATGTTATCTACTGCTGTTGCTCTTTGTTCCGTCTTGAACTGCTACACGCGTTGACTTGCAGTATTTTCTCGCCTCATAACAAATTTGACCTGTGACATACTCAAACTCTGTCTGTCACGTGTCACTACGATGGCATTACGCTTGTCTGATTTCACTTCATACTTTGCATTTTGTAACGGCGCTCTATATTGTGAGAACTGAGGTTCTAACAGTGGTGTTGCTGAAGATTCAAATCTTCTGAGATGTGACGCCGCGCCATTCGGTAACTATTTAGACTACCATCAACACAGCGTTGCCTTCCGTAAGACTTGAATGTTAGTGTGGAATGTTGTGAAGCTCATCATTACGTAATTCTTTTACAGTTCCTTCACATATTCTTATTTTCTTGAAATCGAGGACTTGTTATAGCAAGATTGTTTAGATATTCCGAAGTTTTAAAAATGGGTTTTCGACTATTACTGGGCGTTCGCTCGTCTCGTTGTCTTTCGGGATTACATCTTTACGGTAACGTCCAAATTTATAGGGTCGGTGAGTGTTTTGGCGCGTTCGCAAAATTACGGAAAGCGACTATTAGGTTCGCCATGTCCGTCCGTCCGTCCATCTGTTCTCATGGAACAACTCGGCTCCCACTGGATGGAGTTTCATGAAATGTGACTTTTGAATATTTTTCGAAGAACTGTCGACAAAATTCAAGATTCATTAAAATTGGACAAGAAGAGCGAGTACTTTACCTGAAGACCAACATATATTTTTGATCATATATCGCTCAGTTCTTCTTAGAGTGTTTCGTGTTTAATAACTTTTTTTTACGGAAATCATGCCTTTTTTTAGATAATTTTGACAATATGGCGGGGCAGGTTAGGCCACAGACAAAAATATTGCGCATTCGCATTGCATTCTCCATACCCAAGGCTACAAAAACACGCACTCATGCTGTGTAATACTCATTGCTTTTTCACTACAAGAATGGATGCAAAAACGCGCCTCAAAAACGCGCCTAAATATTACATGTATATTATACTGCTTGTCTTGTCACGTACTGACGGTGGAGACGGTGATGATTACTGCGTTCTGAGCTGTGACTCGTGCAGTCTGGTAGAGGGGTGCTGATGTTTCGAAGGACCCTACCGTCATCTCCTACATTCCACTCTGAAGACGAAGACGATAAGTTTCTCCGAAACGTATATCACTAGCGTCCAGATGACATGCAATCACGTCCTAGAGGGCAGTTCTCATCGCTGTAAACTCTATAAAGCCCACCTGCTTTAACATTAAGGAACTCTGTATTTTGCCCACGCAGTGCATTTATTTGATTCGTGTGATTCTCACAGTAAATAGAGAATGTTTCCTTAAACATGATCAAGTTCGTTATCGTAACGGACATGGACTGTGCTCTCTGTGAGTTGCGAAATATGAATACCTTATTTTCAAAAAAATACTTGTGCCATCTTTTGTCAAGAATAGGGTTATGATTACACAACACTGAGTATGTGAAAGCAAAAGTAGAAAATATCGGTCCTACAATACCTACCGTAGTTCTACCCAGTACTAGTACTCCTTATAGTGCTTGTTTTCCTATAGATTACTCGGTTGTTTTAAAAGTGTTGAAACGAAGCTCTCTGCCCATCATTTTTTATGAACGTTGTTCTCAAGAGGGTTAATTGACATCTCTGTACTTCTTCCACCATATTCTAAATTTTCAGTTCTTACGTAAAGTACGTACTTGTCTCTCTTCGGTCCACATAATCCTATTAGCAATTTGTTTTCTAACATCCGCAAGCTCTGTTTTTCCCTTACCTACACGAAAGTAATGGCGCCTTCATTGACCCGAAGTCGAAGACATTCCACCCTTTTGAAAGTCGGTTATTATTTATCACTTGACACGGTGCGACCTTCCAGAAGACTTGAATGTTTCATGTTATATAATTTATCAAGAATTGTTTTTCGTCTATTGCAGTTTCGATGAAAATCTGCCATTGATTACGCCGTCTTCACACGAAAACCTACGTGGTTTTCTGCGCGCATCTGGAGCTAAACTCATTGATTTTATCGCACCTAGAAATGTTCCGAAAAAGAAAGTTGTACACTATAATAGAACACACATTTTTTGCCCAGTGCATTTCTATGTGATTCTTGCAATTTTGGAAACTTTCAAACCGGAGCGAGCAAATGTGCTGAAATTGTTATGCATTAAGGACGCATTTCCTGTCTCTTTAGCTCATTAGACAGCATATCAGAGCATAACTGAATGGCAGGGAGGATTCCCGGAATTCATACGGCTCTTGGTTTTATTATGAGTACAATTTTGTTTTGTCACTGTCGTTCCAAATACTTGAATTTTCCCACAGTTTCAAAGAGCTTACTAGCATTTCTTTTATTTGTACAACGTGAAAGCAGGGTAAAGTTCGAAGCCTACGGTGGATGAAGTAGGTAACTAGTTTGCCGGCACGTTTAGTTTATTATCTGACATAAGTGTGAACGACGTGAGCTTCGCCCCCTGATCTTTGGTCTTCCTACACCTTGATATGCATTAGACGTCTTGCATGACTTTCAGACGCGTTACCTTGACTACTGACCGCTGACAAGCACGAGCATAAACTGGATTGTGCAAGTCAGTCAGTATAGTGAAAATGTTACAGGATTGACGACCGGAAAATCGAGGTTCGTTTTCCGGCTAAGTCAAAGTTTTTGTCTTCGCCACAGGGCCTAGACCAGTTCTGGAAATCCACCCCCCCCCCCCCCCCCCCGCCGGCTAGTCTCCCCCTCCCCACCACCCCCCCCACCCTGAGCGGGTCCCCTCACCCCCC
>Ga0131853_10018745_pt1 | contig 12593 bp, 6 predicted proteins | sample TergutLab28metaG_FD_92764 | JGI IMG/M metagenome (GOLD analysis project Ga0131853, IMG submission 92764) | Labiotermes labralis P1 segment gut microbial communities from Petit-Saut dam, French Guiana - Lab288 P1 (version 2) (version 2) | ecosystem: Host-associated > Arthropoda: Insects >...
CTTCTCCTCTAACCATTCTCCCACCTACCACAGTATTCTACCCTCGCCGACATGACTAACATAAACACAACATATAAACATAAACATACGAAACTTATATTGCTTTAATTAGCTTACCAGAAAGCGTAGTGTTTTTTCTGTTCCTTTTTCACTGCCATTTTTCACATCTGTATTTCTACTACCCCCTTACCACTTGCTCCATACTGTACATATCTATTGGAACTGGTTATAGGAACAATTTTACAATTCATCCTTGTACATACACCTTGTATATACTGTCTGTCTAATAAATCTCTTAAAAAATAATAAAAAAAGAGCCTAGGCTGACAGCGTTCGAGAATAGACTGACGAGTAAAGTATTTTGGCCTAAGGTGGAAGGAGTTAAGAGGCGACTGAAAAAAACTCCATAAAGCTTCATAATCTGTACTTCTCACTCCGGTTATTAAATCAAGAAACGTGAGATAAGCGAGGCATGTGGCATGTATGGGAGGGAAAAGAAGTACAGATAAGGTTTTTGGTGGGGAAACGTGAAGTAGAGGACCACTTGTAACACCTAGGCCCATAATGAAAGTTATAAAAACGGATCTTGCAAAAATGGGATAGTAGGGCATGAACCGGATTGTTCTGGTTCAGAGCAGGGACGAATGGCGGACTCGCGCGAACACGGCAATACACCATCGAGTTCTATAAAATGCGGAAAATTTCTGCACTAGCTCTGGAATTATTAGCTTCTCAGGAAAGACTCTGCTCCATGGAGTTACTTGGTTAGTTATATACTACGATTACAAAAACCAGTCAGTTAAGGGTGTATAGGCAAATAATCGTTTTCTTCTGAGGTGCATGTATAACACACACACTGTGTGGGTAAAATGTACAATTTTTTAACGTTAAATTTGGCGGTATATAAAGTAACAACAGAGGCTTAAAGAGTTAAAGAGTTCACAATGTACACCAAAACCAAAAACTTAATTCATTGTACAGTCTCCAAATCAGCTTAACAATCTTTCAGGTTTCTGCAAGAATTCAAGTAATTATCCTTTTCAACACAAAAGATAACCCACATCAATCAACACATACTCCAAAAATATGCAATAAAAACAAATCAAACATACCAGCTACTCGCTGGTGTCTCAGCATCATACATCATATGTCCAAGAAAAACAGTCTACATCAATGCATAAGCAACATCTTAATACAGTTCTCTTTTATTAAGCAACGATATATATATATATAAATATATATATAAATCAACTACCAACGACCAATACGTACCGTCACAATAAGGTCAACGAATTTCTGAACTTCCATATATCAACTTCCATAGACCGAATACTAGGCCGCTACGAGAAATGAACCAATGAAGAATCCGAAACATAGTTAAATAGAAAATAATTTTCCTAATTTCGGTACCCCCACCACTCTCCGTTTAGGTGATACACTGCACTTTTATATTTTATATGTAATAACATTTTAATTTCCACTAAATTATTTCAATACTGTTACACAGTGGAATCAATTTTCAATTCAATTTTATATATGCTACAGGACATCTCGTCGATAACAATAACATAACGTTACTAACTGTATGGTTTGCCTTGCAAAGAAAAAAGTGACGAACCTGAAGACGGCTCATAGCTAGAGCCGTAATATGTCGTTGAAAGAAGCAATGTAAGAACATCCATTAATAAAAAATGTTCAACAAGTTGTGTTTCGCTATATTTTACCTATATATTTTCTGCTTAACAAGGTTTGAAAGCGTTCTTTGCCGTGGCAATGTGTTCAGTGTCTTCGGTTCTTTTCGGATAGATTCGGGAGTGAAAGTCCTAATCGGAATAACACGCAAGTCATGAAACTGGATTATATGTTTTAACATTAGTTCATTCGACCTCACTTCGACCAGAGTTAGTAGAATGGAAGTAGAAAGGACAAATTTTAATTCATACTGTTTGCCACACAGTCGATACAAGTAAACAGAATTCAATGTGCTTAAGAATTTTTTTGTCTCCTTTATTGTACCACCAGTCTATTACAGACTGTATGTACTCTTAACCTTATATCCTACGCTGATATCACATGACTTGCGGAGTAATATTCCATGCTTGAGAAATGATAAACAGATTTTCTAATTACTTCCTTACTCATTGAGAGAATGGTGGGAGAAGATCTTTCATATCACAGATGACGTATGGACCATTGTTCTCGCGAGAAATGTATTGAAGGGGAAGTAAGTGAGACTGCTTTAAATTTTCATTTATTTGTGTTCTATTCAACGACACTGGAGTCGTGATGGCGTAACTTGTGCATTGAACAAGCTCCTTACTGTACAATCGAGGAGCAATGGTTCGATTATCGCCACGGGCACGAGATTTGTCTTTTCACTAAAATGTCCACCGCGACTCTGGTGCCCACGCGGCCTCCTACGCAATGGACACCGAAGGCTCTATAGGTCAGGAGTAAGGTGACCGAAGACCGATACTAACCACTCACCTCCATCTAGCGCCGAGTTTAAGAATAAGTGGAAATGTGGCTACGCTCTTCCATATAACTTTATGGAGTGCACAGGCACCATTTCACTTTACTTAATAACACAGCGTCAGACGAGAGGGTCCTAACAAATAACTGACCGGAAAGGATGTGGAATTAAATGGCCGTGGCGTAAGTTTAAGATACAACCCCAATACTTAACTGGAGGGCTAAGGAATACGACGAAAAATCTACTTATAAAAGTAGGTGTTCCGGCCGAGAGTGAAACCGGGTACCTCTCTAAGAGTAGTGAGAAGTTTCACCACTTTAACTAGCTTCCTTCGTCAAACATCTTGAAGTGCACGTAATTTAAAAAAAAATGAGCCTCAAAACATATTTTACGTACAACCCACTTGCGAGCAACTTTTTGGGAGCGAGGGCCAAATCAAGAAAAGAAATATTTGCAAACCGCATTACAAATAACGCCTATATATCTGTACTTACGCCTCACGAATGACAATACCGTCAATAGCGCCAATATTGGGGCTGTAATACTTATTTCAAATCAACTTTAAGAAATCTAAATTAATCGTACAAAATGTAAAAATAATCTTGCCTAATGAACACATATTATTGTCTCTTTCACATTAAGCTCGAGAAAAATTACGTAAACACAAATACAAAATTTAGTGTTCCATTTGCCAAGGAGCCCGATAGTAACAGTTATGTGAGACTGAAATTAATATATTCGTGTCCTGGTACTGTCAATAACACAACGCAGTTCTGAATAATTTTTTTATGAACGCGGATACAACGATAATTCCTCATATTTGATATTTTATTTTTTCGTGATTCTGAAATTGAATTGCGAGCCGCATTAGGAAGGTGGGCGAGCAGGGTGTGGCCCGTGGACTGCATTTTTCTAATCGCTGGTGTAACCTTACTGCAGGACTCTTGACTCCACTAAACGACGCATATAATTCAGGTTGCGGTAAAACAGGCGTCTCAGTTTCCGGCGGGAATACCTACCAAAAATGGGTTAATGACTCCTACACTAAGGCTGTATCATCCACTGTTTTCGGCAGAGAATACAGGAGGAAACTCTCGTAATATAATAGAAAAGGGGGCAAGAATATCGCCTCGGAACACATAAACCTACGCAGAAAAGTAAAACGAATAGAAATATTGTTTATGTATGGTGTAAATAAAGGTTCGTATGTTCGCATGCCGGAGCCTTTTGGTAATCAGTAATGGGTCACGTATGCAAGGATGTTTTTCAGTGTTTGTTGTGTACGTATTAAAAACGGGTGGAAATATGCGCTGAAAGTCTAACACATTTCCTCACTGTCAGACCCCGGCGTCCTCCCAGAATTGGAATTGGAATATCAGTTCGTACATTAACTGGGTTCGACGTCCGAGGAATCGCTGTGTAATTCCTAAGAGGGAGACGATTTGTCTTTTCTGAAAAAAAACATCCACACCGTCTCTGCCCCCCACCCCCCACAGCCCTATATGCAAAGGGTAACAGGGACTCTTTCCGCAATAGTAAAGTTGCCGCAGTGTAAAGCCGACTACTCACACCAATTTTGTGCCGAGGTTAAGAATAAGCGGAACCATGCCCCCACTTCTCCACCTCTCTTTATAGTATGAACATGGACAACGTTTACTCCCTAGAATCATACGGATCAGCTGCCATGATCATTAGTATCAGAGACACAACCTAACATTTCACACGTATACCTAGTCAATGCACTTCCGTCGTGATGATCGTTGGCAGTTGCTTGTCGACGTTTCGACACAGCATATTGGTCCCATCTCCAAGCTTGACCCTTGAAGATAGGAAAGATATGCTGTGTCGAAACATTGGTAACCAACTATCGACCTAGGCCGCGTAACATCTCAGAAAAGAGAAGACCTCAAGCATGTATGTAGTAAGATTGGTTCTCAAATGACTCAACTTGAGCACGGAATATAATAAACTTATAATGACCTGAGTGATCGATCTAAGGATAAAATGTTTGCATAAAAGAAATTCCTGGAAATTTTCCAACATAACCTCGGTCAGTCGGTCTGTCTGTCTGCCTGCCTGCCGGTCGGTTAGTTTTAGTTCTGTACGGTACTTCGTAAGAAGGCGAAGGAATACCACGAATGTCTATGCCAAGACTATATCCGGATATTGTCGATCTAGACGATAGAGTTGGTGTAAAATTACGAATCTGTGGATTAACTTGACCTTATTTCAATACTGCCCTTGCAAAAAAAATCCATGCAATACGCATTTAATGTAGACACTGATTTATCCCGTATATGATAAAGGGCCCCTACGGAAACACTTTCTAAAGTTCACTGTATTTTGTTCCTCGACCGTCCCGTCTGGTATTTACCACTCGCCGCATTTATTCTTTGAATTTACACTTTGTTTTATCGACGATTTATTTAACCATGCGGCCAATAACTCAGTCTACAGAACCATAAATTCATCGTGGTTAAGGTGTAGAACACACAGCCTGCTAAAACAAAATATCTGAATTGGAAAAAGAAAATGTCCTAATCAAACTAGTTTACCGTTGAAAGCTCAGCTGTAACTATATACACCGTCTGCTTATTCTCTGGAACACTTCATTTGCATGTATGTGATGCGATTCTTACAGACAAAAGTGATTATTTTCCCACAACACTTTTACGGGTTGGTCTTAGCATTGAAGAACGAATTTGTTCTACAAGAGATATGACTAATGTATTGTGCATTATTTAATTGTCGTCTTCAAAGAACTATATTATTTCACAATTTATAATCTAACTCCGTGGTACAGGGTCTTCATTCAAAAGTTTCCAGTAGTCAAGAAATAATAAGACACAGAGTAATTAACTAGTCTAAGAATCAAAGTTTCTTAAGATTTTTATCCGTTACCCCAATCAACTGTGACCAAAAGGCAACGCTTCTCAACGTTTCGACGCCAAATTAGACTTCGGTATCCACATTACAGACTAATTCCGCGTTACTGTGGAGTCGTATATATCTGTATGTGCATGTACAAACTATGTTCGTACCGCCCTCTGTATTTCCTTGTATCCCTATATGCGCATGTGAAGGATGAACCGATATTCGCACGCAAGATACCCATAGCGTGATTTCCTGTAAACGTTAAGTCGAATGTCTGATACAGTACGTCCTGCTGCCGTTAGTTTCCAATCTGCAAGTCACCGACAAAAGACGCAAGGCATCAAAGATCAAACAATCCACACCTCGTCGTTCCACGCACCGCAGGTGTAAGAAAACGAGGGTCTGGCAAAAATGTGCGTTCAACGTGCAGTGGTATGGATTCAGTTCATCGTCAAGAGGTTTGTCCACGACCTTCGGATGGGACAGTTTCAATTCTCATGCAATATCGCGTGACCTTCTCCACGGCTCTCGTGCCTAAGCTGACAGTATGGGACATTCATTGACTGCTGGCACTACGGTCCTCGGGCATTCACAAGTGCCGTAGGTGTTCCACTTCCTGTCTGATGGAGACGCTGCTACAACATCGAAACACACCAGTGTCTGGAGGACGTCGACGTGAATAACGTAAGGCGAATTCACACGTGTCAGTACCATTTCGAATATTACGGGCACCGAGGGTTGAGAGCATTTCGTTGCAATTCATCTTGTGTCTACTCCACAGTCACAACTGCGTGCTGCTGTGCACTGTGCGTCTTGAGTACATCCAGCAACGCACTTGAACGTCCTGACAAGTAGCGCCGATAACAAGTACGCTACACCACTGAAGAGCGACGTGTTTCTTGAAAAGAACACACGCTGTACGGCATACTCGACTTCCCTTCTAACAGGAAACCGCACTATTGAGAATCTGAATGGACAAATTTATTTTTACTCGGTAGCCTATATGAAATACCAGCCGATCTCAGTGGCCGCGCGGTATAAGGCGTGGTTCTGTGGCTGCTCACTTGTTGGGATTGTGGGTTCGAATCCCGCCGAGGGTATGGATGTCTGTCTATTAAGAATGTTGCGTGTTGTCAGGTAGATGTCTCTGCGAAGGGCTGATCACTCGTCCAGAGGAGTCCTACTGAGTGTGATCGTGAAACCTCGATAATGTGGAGGCCCTGGCCCACTACAGGCCGCCGCACCATAAAAAAAAAAAGCCAAGTAAACGTGACTTTAAACACCTTCACGCCTGCTCTTGTCTCATTACATTCATACCGAACATAGTAAAATAACACACTGTCGCCTCCTTCACTGGTCATGTTCTACGCTCGCACACTGTTAGCATGTTAGGTGGGAAGGACTGAGTGTTACAGATTTCTTTTTTATTTCAGTAATCAAAGTGTTAGTAAAGGAATTCACTACTACCTTTTTGTGCCAATGTTTGTTTCACCTAACAAACAAAGTGCTATGAAGGCAACTGGCAATACTGAACGTAAGGGGTCGTTATTTTATCCGACAACTATACATTGTCTCGTTAATCATATGTTAACGTAGCTCAATCATCCGACCGCTTATACGCGCGGCGGGAAGTGACAAACAATAGATGTGAGACAAAATACGGGCCATGTATCAAACATGGATGAGAAGGCGGCAGAATCTTTGAACAGGTGTGTGCAGCAGCTTGGTTATGCTCCCCTAGATTATTACTTATCATAAATTATCATAAATGCACCTATATCTTTGGGTGAAGTGTTTTATGTTCGAATTAATCAGAATCGGAATACGTGGACATATTTTTGTAAAAGACCCAAATTTAAAACTTGACCGAAATAAGTACATTCAGCGGGAAGTCCACCTCTTCTGTGCAGAAGTAGAGACTGACATGACGAAGCTAACAGTAGTTTATCGCAACTACGTTGCGAACGCACCTACCAAGAACCATAAAAATAACTGGATGAGAGTTCGTGGTCTGGATTGATCTGGCTCAGGATAGATACATGTGGAAGGCTCCTATCTATACTCTAACGAAACTTGGGGACCCATTAAATGTCGGGCTATTAGCTCCTCAAGGAAAAAAATGTCTAATTAGTTAATTTTAGAACTACTCTGTTTTATTTATACCTCCCGACAAATGGCGAACGTTATCTTTCGAATGAGCGGTCTAATAACCGAACACGTTGTCATTATAGCAAATGCCTATAGTCATACAAATAGATCGTTTAGCATCAAAATGGCCACTTAGAAAGCGAAACACGTCACACAGTACATATAACGAATAAGATAAACATAAAAACAACACATTAACAGAAAATGGCAGGACAGCCAATGAACTGTCTCACTTTGTGAACTGAGCAAATGTGCAGAAGTTTATTTGAAATTCAACGGCGTCACGGTGCACATTCTGACAAACAATGCCACAAGACAACATGACGAAACCATTTCGTGTGATGACATAAGGAACTGCCAAGCTACAAACTAAACCTGAGATCAAATTCCCGTTATCTTAGAGTGTTGTAAGTAAATTATTCAAAGTGAAATGCATTAGAGCGTAGTTTTCCCCATTATCATAAGACCGTGAAAGATATTAACACCCACTAGCGAACAACAAAATGTCTGCACACACTTCCAAATCTTTAGCAGAAATTCTTAAACGGAGAAGTTTGTACAGAGGGATAGTACAGTACATTACTAGCCTGCCTACGTGTTGTACTTGGTACAGTAAAAGTAAAAGTAAAAGTGAAAGTGAAATTAACCTGTCCCTGCCCTTAACTAAGCATGACATCCCCAAGACTTACAAGCATACAATACTAAATAGTGTATGTCAGCACAACTACTTTATTACTCAAGGTACCTACAAAGGGATCCCAAAGTGTGCATAGCATCTTGTGAATCAAATGACAAAAATAGGCCTTAAGATGACTAATCTATAGTCGAAACATGTAGCCTATGTAAGTACCCTGAGTAATAAAGTAATTGTCCTGACATACACTATTCAGTATTATATTACGTTTATAAGAACATCGTGATGCTTCCATTCAAACTCACAAGTGTACCTGTGTTAACACTCAGATACTGTGCACCTAAAAATAAGAAATGTGTTGAAGTGTGTCTTATGATTCTCATAACAAAAGTCTATTATTTTTATAACCACCACTCACTGATCGCTACTTATAATGAGGACTGAGAGTGTTTTCCGTGAGGCAGGAACCGCGATTAAAAATATTAGCTTTAAAGAACTAATGGGATATTCAACCTTCAGATGACATCAGGAACACTAGTCACACGGTACTGACGACAATAAATCGCTAAAGCATTGCATTAAGATGACAAAAATATACACAGGCGACAGCAGTGTAGGTGTTTGTAAAGTATGGCACAATTCGGGAGCCGCAGAATCGAAACTGCGAAGTCAGCCAAACATCTACGCTCATTGCGCAATGATAACCGACAGAAAGTCAAGTATTGGTCGTGTTACTAATAGACTTCTTTCATTGTGAATTGAATCATTGTGATATGCAACGAATACGCAGGAAGGAGCCCCAACAACTAATATTGAATTGATATTGTAAGGTAATTAAATTAAGAAGGTTGTGTGAAATCAGCAGATTATGCGACACGTAGTGACAAACAAGAAGTGAACGGAAACATTTTACGGCAAACAAGCAGAAACATCGTTCTTTGCCCCCCAAAAAGTTTCCTTTCTTGTCACCATCATAGTACTAACAACGACCTCTCGTATTGCGGGGATAACGTAACATTCAAGCGTTAATACAACTCGACTTTCAGCAGGCTCTCTCGCAACCGCCGGAACCTCGGATGTGACACCACTCACAAACCAAGCTGCATCGTCGCCACGGAAACCCGGCTGCGAATCACTCAATCACATCAAGGTAAATATATGTTTGATTTTATAGCACATAAAAATTTAAACCAGAAATAATATGCAAATTAAGAAATGTCTTTCCAGGTGTGAAAGTAAAAAAGAAATATATATATAATGAACTTTACTCATGTAACTGCAAGAAATATTTGACAGTCAGAGGACGGTCAATAGTGATATATTCTTATAATAAAAGCCAACGAGATGCACTATTTCTCCAATTTATTTTGTTGAAGAACCCTACATGTTTCTGACAGATTTACTCTCTATCATCAGGAGTTTTAATACCGTATACACAACAATAGGTATTTGTCATACTAGTTATGGTGACTGGCTGATAACTAGTATGGCAAACACCTGTTGCTGTGTATACAGTATTAAGACTCCTGATGATGGACAGTAAATCTGTCCGAAACACGCAGATTTCTTTAACAAAATAAATTTCAGAAATAGTGCATCTCTTTGGCTTTTATTATAAGAATGCTAGAAATATATTCAGCATCGGAAACAAACCCTTCTACACCCTTCTACGTATCCTGTCAGCGACTAGACTGCTTATATATATGCATGATAAATCCCGTAAAGCTGCTTGTACAGACTTCCTGACGATGGGCACTTAGTTGTTCGAAACAAACACTATAATTGAATGAAATCATTAATGAAAAGAATGTGCATCTCTTTGGATCTTCTTACTTATTCACAGCTACTTTTTACGGGCGTTCGGTTGAGGGTGCAAAACAGTGTGCCAGCGGCTTCAGACCCTTAAACCCAACGGCATTTTTTATTTCCTGAGATGAAAGAATACAATTAGTGTCCAAAACCCCTTCTGTCTTTAACAAAATTGGAAACATTCTTGGGACTTCTGTAATGATTATAGCTGCTGTCTTAACATCAATCCTGCTGTGCTTCTTATGAATCGCTATCACAGTTACTAGTTATACAACCTCTTATCCGCAATTATGATATCCGAAAAGCTCTAAAAACCAAAAGCCTTGACACACGCCACTCAGGATCAGGTGCGAGGGGCCAGTTGTGCAAATAATCCGTAATATTATTTACAGTTTCTATTTATCCCACTTGGTGTGAATATTCATACCTTTCGATGCAGGAATATAATGTATTACATTAGAGGGTGCTATCCCAGACCCAGCTGGTAATGTTATGTAATATATGGTACAAGCTCCCTATTTACGAGGTATATATTTTTTCATGTTGCAACAACCCCTAGTGGGCCAGGGCCTCCTTACTATCGGGGCTTCACTATCACACTCAGACACACCACAATAGGTATGACTCCCCTGGACGAGTGATCAGACCAACGCAGAGACCCCTACCTGACAACACATAACACTCACAAGAAAAAAACATTCGAAGAGGGATTCGAAACCCGCGATCCCTGCAAGCAATTGACCGCAGACCCACGCCTTAGACCGCGCGGCCCTTAGGATCGGCAATGCTACGTTTTACCTTTCTAAAATTCGAAAAATTCTGAATTCCGAAACATATCCGGCACCAAGAGTTTCCGTTAAGAGGCTGTGAACCTGTACAGGAATTTCTGCAGTTGCGCTAGTGTCGTGACTTCGTACGTCCTTCAGTGTAGTATCACAGGAAGTATGCAACTGGAAAATACGAACTCTCATTGATCTCCAGCACCATAACATTCTTAGCGAATTTTGTGAAAATCAAATCCAGCAGTTCTATAGTTGCAGAATTCTGATGACAGACTAAGAGACGGAATGACAAATAGCGCACCAAGAAAAGACTGCGTAATGCTAGATCAGTGATCATGGTGGTAATTAATGGTTAATGGGTCCCAGACAGTAGGACACTGTCACTGCCACTCTTGCAATTGACATCGCAACTCACTGTGTTCTTCTCCGCCGCTGCCCCACTCTTATCGTCCTTTCGCTGGCGAACGTGCCTGACGTCACCGTAAAATTACAAATTACAGTAGTCATATGTCTAGAAACGCATTTAATGACTCCTCGTGCTAATAAACTAAATTCGAACGTAATTTTGGGAAACACAACGGTTGATCCTGTGCGATATGAACATGCGTGTTGTTTTCACGAAGGATTCGCTTCGTTTCTTCCCAGGCACTGAACTGCCAGCAACTGGTTCGTGTCAGTTCATGTTCTGCATTATGAATTAAAGTCGCTTGGCTGTATAAGACATTACTAGTCTATTAATCCTGATTACAAATGCCCCTAACCAGTCGGTATCCCGAGTAAGAAAATCCAGTCCACACCCTCCCACCCTATTTCTTGCCACATCAGTTTTAATATTACCCTTCCACCTACGCTTATATATTTCAAGTCTCAATCCATAAGATTTCAGACGTAAATTTTGTGCGCATTTATGATCGCTCATATGAAGTCATGCACACTCCAGTCTCATCCTCCTGTGTGTGGACGCTCCAGCAACGTTTGGTGACAAACACAAATTACGAAGCTCTTCTTCATTCAGTTTTCACCAACATCATGTCACTTCCTCCCTCAGTAGGTAAAAATATTCCCCTCATCACCTTGTTCAACACCGCCAGTGTCTGCTTGTGTGTTTCTTACAGCAGTTACTTGTGGCACGCGACGCCTTATGTTTTGATAACGCACTAATCAACATTTCGGAAGAATCTACTGCCTCCATCTTCAGGGTAACCATGATGACATCTACTAGTGCACAGCCCCGGAGATGAAACTTGCTCAAAAACACAGGGAACCTCAGCATTACGCCTTAATTCTATGCAGTTCCTAACAAGAACGCGTAATATCTATCACTACGTCTGTGGTTCATAGGATGCGTTACTTAGGGCTACCGAGCATAGTTGGTAAAATTCAGTACCGTCTCTAGTTATACGTTTTATCCGAGCGGCAGATGCGAATGCATATACGAGGTATGTATGTAAGTATGTATGTATGTATGTACGTAGTACATATGTATTATGTATGTACGTATGTATGTATGTATGTATGTATGTATGTATGTGTGTGTGTGTATGTATGTATGTATGTACTTACCTACGTGCGTACGTAGTATGTATGTAGATGTATGTGTTTATGTACGTATGTATATATGTATGTATGTATGTACGTACGTACGTACTTTTGTACAGTCATCGAAAAAGATGGACGGGATTTGAAACCGCTATAACTTAAAAAGTACTAGACGGATTTACACGTTTGGCGTCTTAAAATGTTCAGATAAATTTAAAGTTTTAGACTTACCTTAGTACATTTCAATATGTGCACCGTTTGTAGCTCTGGAGACGTCCAAACGAAATTCTATCTCCTGCCACGTTTTCTGAATCATGTCTCGTGTTACAGTTTC
>Ga0131853_10018746_pt1 | contig 12592 bp, 6 predicted proteins | sample TergutLab28metaG_FD_92764 | JGI IMG/M metagenome (GOLD analysis project Ga0131853, IMG submission 92764) | Labiotermes labralis P1 segment gut microbial communities from Petit-Saut dam, French Guiana - Lab288 P1 (version 2) (version 2) | ecosystem: Host-associated > Arthropoda: Insects >...
AACAGACCAGAAAACCCGTGACAAAACCGACCCTCCATTTCATTTCTTCAAAGAATTACGAAGGTCACTCCAAAAGCGTGGTCCTAAAAGTAATAAGATATTACTGTCGTTTATGTTGAATGGATCTGAAAGCGTTCAATTTATAATGGTAGATAACCTAGAGGCAAAGTTACATGTTTGTTAATTTCGTAAAGATGAAGACGGAAGCAGGCAAAGCAAAATAACTACTGGATTTCTGAGGTCTTCGCTCTTCTGGGATGTTACGTGGTGTTGATTTGTGATTAGTTATCGACATCTCGTAAGTGCCTATCTGTCCGACCATTTTTCTGTTTTCGGCAGCTCCCATACCGGCCCTGGGACCCATCCAATGCGTTCCTGGGGCCCATTTCCCTGTGATAAACCGACTCGAAATTGAAGCTTACCACCCTAATCCATCGACGAATTAAATAATTCATCTTACTCCAACTCCATTGCCTCGCACTTCTTCATGTCGTTGTTCTTAAGCCGTCATACAGCCCAGTGGTTACTTAATGTACCACCAGGTTTAACGTTCAAAAATTCTAAGTTCTGCCCACACAGTGTATTTTGCTTTGTTTGTAAGTAACAGCAGCGACTTTTGCCCCATGCAGCATACACTGATTGTTTTTTCAAAACCGAGACGGAGTGTCTACTGCGTGGTACGAACTGGTAATTTAAGTAAAACATAACGTTTTGTCGTTAAATGGTTAATTAAGCATACGGATAACATTACTCTCTCTTGCTTCTCAGTTGAATAAATTTGAAAAAAAAAAGTTTCGTGTTCCCTACCGAAATAATTTATATTTTTTTATTATTAAGTCATGTCTACTGAAGATTGATGGGTAGAAGTAGGAACAATTAGATAAGAGTAGGATATACTACTCCTAACGCCTGCACACAATTTCCAAGTGACGCCATGACACGCAATTACACGTGAAGTCAATAACTTCAGCAGCTCTTGTGCAGACATGCGATCAGCGTGGGTCTGGTGTCTGTTAGGGTCTTTTATTTCCCTTTATTCTCTTATGGCGGGGAAAGGCAGCGTCTCTGTGGAAGTGTGGAATCTTAACGGACACATTGTCCATCTTGTGAATGACCCCGAATGAATATGCAGCGCGGTAGAACACTACGTGACAGGAGAACACGTCAGCGCGCGGTACCAGTGCCACTCTATCCACCACAAATCCTACACGGAATATTCGTGTCCGAGTCCAGGCTACCCTGCTGTGACAAACCTTATTGGTCTCTGTGTTTGTTACTGTGAGGGAAATTGGCGAATTGTGACATATTCTGTCATGGAGATGTAGGAAGAACTGAACAAATGACGCCGACCGCACAGCAGTACCGTGAGAGCTTCTCAGAACCTCACCTGCAGCATACGCACAATACTTGCACATGACTCATTCTTTTAGCAAATTCCACAACACGCGACTCATTATTTTAGCAAATTCCAGTTAAGTCCAGTGTGTCAGTTTGATCAGAATAGTGTCTAGGATACACGACCGGGGTTTATATTTCGACACGGACGGAGACTTTATAGAGTTCAGACCGGCACTGGAGCCCTAAGTGAGACTCTGATCCAGGGAGTGCCCTAGGGACAGACCACCGTGGAGTTCTTATGACTATTCACCTACATTTAGTGCTGACGTTAAGAAAGGACCTTTGTCTCCCAATGCGTCTTAAATTCCGTGATAATTAAGCTCAAGTACGACTTCACCCTTTTGAGGCGTGATTGTACAGTCGTGAAAAACGCCTGTTACCTTCGTCATGTCCGTCTGTGTGCATCAGCACGGCTCCCACTTGACGGATTTCTATGAAATTTGATACGGGCGACTTCCATGAAAATCTGACCACAAGATCTAAATTTGCTCGAAATCGGCCACAAATATCATGCACTTTACCTGTAGACCTAAGTAGGGTGTACTATTGTTACCGGCGGTACCATTCCGCCGTCGAAGGGCGCTCTTCGAGTGAAATGGTATCCGGGTGCTAGGATGGCCGTGGAGACATAAACATCACGCGAATGCGCCACAGTGTTTCCTTATGCGTACAATGCCTATCTTATTTCCTTTAATTACGAGCGCCACTGATACTGCCATGTTAAGGTTTAGGGTACGCCCTACCGTTTCTGAGTCGACAAAGGAAAACCTCGTGAACTTCAGACGGTTTAGTCGGTCCAAACTGGGATTCGAAGCAAGCATCCTGGTTAAAGGCGGAAAACTAACCAGGGGAGAAAATCGCAGTAATTTTCGAGGGAAGCCTTCATGGCAGATGTTCGAGTGTTAACATACGAAATATTTTTACTAGTTTTTACCAGAAATGTTCTTATCGGCCGCTGCTCGACCACATCCAAGATCGAATCCATTAATGGAGTTAATCCGAACTTTCGACTTGGTGAAGCCAGATAAAAGCTTTCCCACATTCAGTGTCCCCGCAGTTTAGCTGAAAGTTCGGCACCGGAGCTGCGCCCTAACTAAGAGGGGGCAATTGCTGCTGTTGTGCCGGTAAGCTTAGCGAACATTTACTTGCTAAAACAGAACCGGGACAGCTCAGTAGCTACAGCGACTCGCTGCGGGCTGGACGGTCCGGGTTTCAAATCCCGGTACAGGCAAGAGATTTTCCGCATCCTTCCACGGCCCTGGGGACCACCCAGCCTCCCGTACAATGGGTACCAGTTCTTTCCCGGGGGTAAAGTGGCAGAGACGTGGCCTTAATCACCCGCCTTCATCTAGTGCCGAGGTTAAAGAAAGAGTAGAGCTATACCACTACACCCCCTCTGGTCCTTCATGGTCTGTTCTGGGGTGAATGTTAAAGTTACAGGCTGGACCGTCCGGGTTTCAAATCTCGGTAGAGGCAGAGATATTTCTCTGCTCCGAAACGTCTAGGCCGAATGTGTGATATATTCAGTCTCGGGTTAAAAGGGTACCCGGGGCTCTTTCTCGGGGTTAAAGTGGCCGGGACGTTAACCTGTTCACTCACTTCCATCTAGTGCCGAGATGAAGCGTAAGTGGAGCTATTCCTATGTTCCCCTTATTTGCCTTCAAAGCGTGGGCAGGACAATTTTACCTTTTTTTTTTTATCGTTACCCTACTTCCTAGGAAGAGGGGGGGGGGGAATTTACTTATTGAAGTAACACATTTCAGTAAAGTGCCGATCCCAGTGGCCGTGCGGTCTAAAGCGTGGGTCTGCGGCCGCTCGCTTGCCAGGATTGTGGGTTAGAATCCCGCCAGTGGCATGGATGTCTGTCTGTTGTGAGTGTTGTGTGTTGTCAGGTAGAGGTCTCTGACCGACTGTAGTGTGTCCAATAACTTGAAGCCCCCTAAGGGGAGGCCATGACCGGGAATCGGGGCCAAGAGCCATGGGGGGGGGGGGTTAAATGAAATTTACGTTGTTTGGTATACAAGTAATTTGGTATCCGAGTGCGAATTTTTATAGCAGCAATACTATTTTTACGGCTGTGTCTACGTAGCGTTAACGTCAATTGTACATATCGCCTGGATGATTCGCACGCGGGCCCTCACGGTCGGAGACTAGCTGTTGTTTCTTCGGTCTGTCCTGGCAAGTGTTTGATTAATATGGGTTGAAATTAAGCCATTTTCTTGGGCATTTCGACTCTTGAAGAACGCGGCAGTGGTTTCCTGCACAAAGCCGGGGTCCGATGTCCCGCGTGAGGAACCGTCGTAGAGCAGGACAGTAAAATACTAAACCACAGATCACTGCCTCATAGAAAATAAGAAAAATGCACCGAGAGTTGAGGAAGACGACAAAATGTTGTGATAGGAATCGGTGAATTATCTACCGTAATGAAATTGTATAGATTATCAGGTTTAATGTAAGGTGTGTGCGTACTGCAGAGAATATGGTGTCAACTGATGGCGATTAAGTATTGGAGACTGGAATAAATAATGAATGTGAAGGACATAAATAAATAACATTTATCAGTAGATGAACAAAGCAATATATCTAAATAAATAAATAAAATATAAACACAAATACAGATAAGAAATTAAGCAACAAAAAAAGCAAGTAAGTAAATTAAACTAACCTTACCCAGCCACGCCAAGCCACGCCAAACTTAACCTAACCTAACCTAACCTAACGCTATCTAAAGTGACATAACGTAACCTAACCGACCCAACCTTACACTGTTTCACCTAACGTAACCTAAACTAGTAGATTAATAAATGAAGGGCTGGATCGATGAATAACCTAACTTAACGTAACCTAACTGAACCGGACCTAACCTAATCTAACCGAATTAAAAAAAAAACTAACATAATGGTACTAACGTAACCTAACCAGGGTGACCGAATTGACTGGGATGAATGAATGGTCGCATGGATAAATTATAAATAAATAAATAAATGAGCGAATTAATGAATAAGTAACTAAATAATATAAGAAGGGACAAAAAATAAAGCGAAGAATAAAGGAAGGAAGGAAGAAAAAACAAATGGATACTACTACTACTACTGATACTACTACTGCTGCTGCTACTAATACTACTGGTACCACTATTACTATTACTACTGCTGCTACTACTACTACTACTACTACCACTACTACAACTAATACTACCACCACCAATACTACTACTACTACCACCACCACCACCACCACCACCACTACTACTACTACTACTACTACTACTACTACTAGTAGTAGTAGTACTACTGCTGCAACTACTACTACTACTACTGCTGCAACTACTACTACTACTACCACTACTTACCACTACTATCACTATCACTACTACTACTACTACTACTACTACTACTACTACTGCTGCCGCCGCCGCCACCACCACCACCATCACAACCACCACCCATCCATTCAGCAGTTCACCGTACGTGATAATCCTTCGTGTCATTCGACTCTCAACTGCTGTAGTCGACAGAGAATCGATAAATAACCAACGAGCTAACCAACCCACACTGTACCAATTTTACTTACTTGGAGCGTTTACTTTATCTTTTTTCGTATTTCGGGAAGTAAGAGAGAAGGTGGAACTTACTTAACGAAGAACATGCTGGTCGTTCTGTAAGAAGGGCTTAAGTAACTGCACGTTCCATAGTCCCTGTTGTGCAGCTAATACCTGGTCAGCTAGTTAGGACATTCCTGCATTTTGTGGCAACCCATTGTCTATTGCCGTCCTCACAACAGTCCGCCACTGGTCGCTCTTCTGAGCCTGATAAATCCGGGCTTAGATTTCCCACTCTTATTTACTTAAAATCTAATTCATTTCATTGCCTTCTAGGCCCCTGTCTTCCAAGTAGTCCTTTTCTTTCAGGTCTCCCTGTCTGGCACATACCTACGCATGTTTTCTCTCCCATGCGTGCCATATGTCTGCTTAATGAAACCTGTCCTAGTCGCACATACTCTCCTGTACTTCCGAAACAAATTTAATTTGTAACTTGCTAATCATTCTGTGTTTTTCAATGAACCTAATCTAACCATAAGTAAACAATTATCTCGATCATGTTTGTTCATTGCTGGGTTAATCCGTGTGCGATTCGTCCTGTACGAAGTGGCACAGGAGAGATTATCTTCCCAGTTCCTTCTGCTTTCCCCTGCTATTCACAACTCCACCATTGCTCCACCCCCACCTATCGATATGTAATAGCCCCGACCAGGTAGCACATCGACTCAACCTCGATGTGTTGCTTAACTGACGTTTCAGCACGTGTGCAAGTGCGTGGCTACGTCTCTACCCTCTTGATTTTCAACGGACCATTCTGAGGGCGCTATGCTAGTTACTGGGACGACTCAAAGATGATGGTAGACCACGTTCGAAACGTGATGGCACACGCGCAGAAACCAGATTTGGTCTTTCAGCAAAACGGACGACTCCATTTAAATCGGTGGAGGGGGGGTCAGTTCAGTCGACTACTGGCAGTCGAGGAGTGCGGATCAGCGGATAGACCATGTTCCGACGTACAGTGCAAGGCTGCTGGCTACCCACTCCATTCGCATTTTTCCCCTAAACTTCCCATCCCGTGCGTCACCGTGTGCCATCACGTTCCGAACGGCCTGTACCTACAGCGTGTCGAAACACGTGGGCGACTCACTAAAGCCTGATGGGGAATATGGTTTGGTGCATGTAAAGTTGGTTTCGTAAATTAATCTCCCTGTTTATGTTCGGCACTTTATCTCGGATCAGTGCTTGGCACCATGCACAGGGATTCTGTTCGAGAGCTTTAATTTTCAGAAATAACACAAGCCGTTTGGTATTGATAATGAAGTGACGATATGTTTTCTTTCATGTATGAGCTGAAATTATTTCTTGTTTAACAGGATGTGCATGCTCAAAGGGGTGGGGTGTTCCAGACAGCTTTTGTGATAACGTGATGGTGGCGTCTGACCTCCAGCTGCATGTCGCATTCAGGCACCCGTGCTAATGGATCGCCGGCTGTTAAGTGCTTGTGGGTGTGGTTTTAGTTCTGTATGTCAGTACTTCGACCCTCTCCTAGCGGATCTTTCTTTAGTGCTGGTGTTCGCTGATGTAATAAGAGTCATTAGTGTTCTGAAATCGGACCATCTTACATAGCATTAATCATACAGTTTACCTGGCCCCAGTCACTTTCAAACCTGTCCAAAGCTAAGTAGCGGTATTATTTTGCATTTATTTTTATGTGCGTTCGCAATTTTGCGAAAAGCGACTACTTACTTCGTCACGTCTGATCTTAGCAACTGACCAACTTAATAAACAAATTCTTGTTTTATAATAAGTTTATTGTATTCCTCTACATGTTTCGAGCACTACTGTGCTCATCATCAGGAGGTCAGATTGTATTATACAGTATCTGGTATCGTCACACTCTGTAGGTGGCCGTCCGGTGCTTAGGTTGAGAGTGGACTCATGTCCACATGTGGACTTGAGTCCACTCTCAAACTGCGCACCGGACGGCCACCTACAGAGTGTGACGATACCAGATGCTATATAATGCAATCTGACCTACTTATGATGAGCACAGTAGTGCTCGAAACATGTACAGGAATACAATAAACTTATTATAAAACAAGAATTTGTGTATTAAGTTGGTCAATTGCTAAGATTATACTGAGATTCAGCAAAACATCAAAATTCGTCATGTCCGTCTGTCCGTTCGCCCTCATGGAACAACTCGGCTCCCACTGGACGGATTTTTATGACATTTGATGTTTTAGTGTGCTTATTTGGAAAAGCTGTTGAGAAAATCCACGTTTGTTTAAAATATGACAAGAATAATGGGCATTCTACATGGAGACCTGCGTACATTAATACATAGCTGAATTCTACTTAGAATGAAAGAAGTGTTTCAAACATGAATTGTAGAGAAAATCAGAACACATTTTTGTCCCCCGAAAATCGTGCCTTTTATGAGATAACATGGAAAAATATTGCAGAGACGGGCAGGCCACAGATGACAATATGGCCAATGCATATTGGACGTTGGATAGTTAAGGCTGCAACCAGGCACTCAGAATATGTATTACTTATTGCATTTCCACTGAAACAATGGTTGAACGAACGACCCTATGTGATACGTCATACGTACGTTGCCTGTCTTGTTGCACTTTGATTGACAGAGCAAAGTTCTGCAGGGGCCTTCCGCCTCCATTTCTAGGTTACCCTGAAGACTGAGGCCACTGCCGTGTGAACTTAGACATTGCAAATTTAAGAACTCTGTCGGTAGCTCAGGATATGCAGTGTCTTATTCTAAGACGATAAGTGAAATAGTAAGGCGATGGAAGGATGGGGTCGTGGCCTACTTATAGGTGCTATACCTGCATTTTCCCGGAACTACTGTGGAAAATCACGAAATACTTCAGAGGGGAAATCGACAGGTTTATTCCAGGGGTGCATAAATCTCAGGCGCTAGGTCATCATGACCACTAGATTTTGTGTTGGGAGCGTAATATTCACTGATCTTCAGTATAGAACTTGTCACCCTTCTGAGCGTTTAGAATTTTGGGGTTGACCCTACATTGTTTTGGAAGTTTTGTGCACCCCTGGTTTTATGAGAGATAGCTGACAAAAACTTCCGATTTGCAAAATTGGAGTGAGGGAGGGAAGGTATGTTTGTGTGTGTGTGTGGGGGGGGGGGTAAAGTTTGTTATACATTTCGCATCCTGTGTGAGGTCACTGTCTAGATGAATGCAGTGTGGTGATAGAACTGTGAGTGGGCACACAGCACACATGTGACCTCGTGCATGGGTAGCATCCGTCTACAGGATCTGTCAGCGCGACGGGCCTTGTGCACTGTGGGCAGCAAGGCCACCTGCACCAATCCGAGAATTTAACTGGTCTTCGGCACCCCCCAGGGCTTCGTCCAGATTTCCGTACGGCTCGGCTGTTCCGAATTCGCTCGTTTATATGGCACACTTATCGGGGTTCGTAAGATTTGTTTAACCAGCAAGTATAGAAATTAAGTACATAATTGTCCCCATACATGCCACGATGGCTTATGGGGAAACAGGAGGTATGGCTGTTCTTATCCTTAATTTCAGCACTAGGCAGGTATGTGGATGGAGGTGAGTGGTCAGCCTCGCGCCCCAGCACCTTCACCTCCTGGAAAGAGTCCCAGATCCCTAATGATTAGTACGCAGAGTGGACCCCGGGAAACGGTTTGGACATGTTGGAGATCTTCTACCTGTGCTAGAATTAGAAACCCAGACCTTCTAGCCCGCAGCTTAGTCACTGTATTGACTTGGCTATCATGTTTTAAAATAAAGTTTTACCAGAAGACTCTATGTGATTTTCATTAAAGTTAATGTGATGATGAAACCTATAAGAAAAGAAAAACTTTGTAAATATTTTAACAAGACACATATTAGCTGTGCAGTAATGCAAGTAGATAGCAGAAGAGGTTCCGAAATTCTGACCAGAATCAGTACTGTAATGGCTAATGCAAACATTGTTAACTTAACACGGGAAACTTGACTAAATGGAAATCCCCTGATGATGGTCCTGCAGGACCGAAACAAGTCGGAACAAAATAAGGGTACCATCTACACCCATTTGTGTTTGACATTTACACATATATAGGGGTGCCATATACATATACAGTATTTAGAGGCGCCATTTACAAATATTTAGGGATGACATTTACACATATTTGTATGTGCCATTTACACATATTTAGATGTGCCATTTACATATATTTATGGGTGCCATTTACACATATTTAGAGGCGCCATTTACACATAATTAGGGGTGCCATTTACATACATTTAGGGTTGCTATTTACATAATTTAGGGGTGCCATTTACACATATTTGTAAGTGCCATTTACACATATTTAGAAGTGCCATTTACACATATTTAGAAGTCATTTACACATATTTAGAGGTGCCATTTACACATATTTATAGGTGCCATTTACACAGATTTAGAGGCGCCATTTACACGTATTTAGAGGTGCCATTTACACATATTTAGAGGTGCCATTTACATATATTTAGAGGTGCCATTTACACATATTTAGAGGCGCCATTTACACATATTTAGAGGTGCCACTTACACATATTTAGGGGTGCCATTTACACATATTTAGGGGTGCCATTTACACGCATTTAGAAGTCATTTACACATATTTAGAGGTGCCATTTACATATATTTAGAGGTGCCATTTACACATATTTGGAAGTGCCACTTACACATATTTAGGGGTGCCTTTCACACATATTTAGAGGTGCCATTTGCACCCACTGATGGTGCCATTTACGCATATTTCTGGGTGCCACTTACGCATATTTAGAGGTGCCATTTACATTCATTTTTGTTGACCTAGATGGTTTTTGTTTTGTAATTGGGGTTTCGTTTGTTTATTGGTTTGTGATTAAACAACTAGCTGTGAATATGACAGAAAGCAGTCGTGCTGTATTTAAGGTACTATCCCAGCATGTCTGGAGGGACGGAGGAAAACCTTGAGAAAACTCATGTTAGAAGGTTTCCGCGTCGAGCTCTGAACCGAAGTCCTTCTCTAGGTGTAGTCACAGTGCTGGCTGAATCTAAACCATGATTTTCGGATCCACTGGGCGTGTACCAGAGCTTCCCGTCCTGCCCCTCCTGGCCTCGGTCTCTACTCAGTCAACTTTATATGCGGGTGAGGAATAAACGGTACTAGAATCTTCCGGTTTATGACGCCGTGTAGGTGGTTACCAACTGTAGCCGTGATTGAGGTGGTATGGCCCTTCGAAAGGCTGGTAACCACGGACACCCTATCATAATCATTAAGGCCACAGTGCTTATTTTCTTGATCACCTCGTGACGGAATGAAATCATCTCGGTGTTCGGTCATGCAGGTAGTGAGGCAGTGACAGGGACGGCGCACCATTACTCACGTGATGCGTCACGTCACGTCATGTCATGACCAACACACCGCTGGCTTTCTCTGCTTTCCGGCCTGATCGTGACGCCTCATGACGTCATGTCAGTTTACATAACTATGCTAATGAACATGCATCAAGTTAACCACACCTTATCACAACCACAGGCCATCAGACGAGCATTACAAGACCTAATGCGTTTAGGTAGAGAAAGCGACGTTTATTTACTAGCCACTAAACGCAGAAGGGGGGGGGGTCAGTGATGGCAATTCTTAGTCTGACCTCTTCTGCCTAGTCATTGTAGGTGCAGACAGTTATTGTTGCACCTGATCACACTTAGTGACACACACACACACACACAGAGTAGAACTCCTCTGGACGAGTGATCGGCCCGACGCCGAGACCTCTGCCTGACAACACGCAATATTCACCAGAGACAGACATCCATGCTCCCGACGGGATTCGAACCCGCTCTGCCAGCAAGCGAGCGGCCGCAGACCCGCGCCTTAGACCGCGCGGCTATTGTCCGTTCTTCAAAGCTCCTTTCAGTTTCTTCGATAGTCTTTAGACAAACGGTATTAGTTTTATGTTCTGGCAACAGAAAGAAGTCCCAAGGACGGCGTCGGGACTCCTCACTCTCTGCCTGCTATTACATTCCCTTCCAGCACCCTCAGTCCTAAAACGAGCCCAAAGCGCTTGTCTTTAGGCAATTTTATCACATACATTTCACCACATACATACGTGTGAACGGGATGGCTTACAGCATCGCAGAATTCAGCAGCGAATCTGCGATATCTTTCTGATATCGGTGTGAAGTCACGTCTGAAGGGACATAACTGGTACCTTAGTGACCACCATCGCGAAATCTAAAATCGGTACATGTAACGACTAATTCACATGTTAAATTCTGACTTTTGAATATGGATGCAGCTGGCTGTTTCGAAGCATCGATACATACAGGGGTGCTGATACGTCCTTAGACCGACCAGGAAGGAAACAAGTTAATGTTTCTGTCAGAATGGCGTGAATTTCCTTCGGCGTCTTGCCTTGCAGGAAAAAAAAAAACCCTGATGACAGCTCGCGTCTCGATGTTGTTGAAATCGCGCGCGTTCCTGACATGCTTCCGAGCTTGTTTCCTTCCTGGTCGGGCTAAGGACTTATCAGCTCCCCGGTATCTATACATATATTATATTCCAAAGAGCTGAATCGTAACATTCACAGCAATAAGAATTTCTGACCCTCAAGGATGAATGAATACACTGTAACAATGAATACACTGTAACAATGAATACACTGTAACAATGAAGAACTTTATTTTAAAACACACGGTTATGCCTGTCCACAAATTTTTTAAAACGTGATTCTACCTCAGTCGGTACACGCGTGTGCTGTGCTGTGTTGTGTAATTTAACGTGATAAAGAGACAACGCCCACTGCGTTTTGTTTTTAGAACTAAGATGAAAGGTAACATTACACTGTATAGGTCATGCGTGCGGTTTAGCACATAGCAGATAACTTGGCGAAACTACAAACCGCTGGTGTTTGAAGAGAAATTTGAATGGGAAACGTTGCTTCTCGCGCTGCACTGTGGGAATGTTATCTGTTTTGATATACGCAGTAAATAATAAATCATAACTTAGCGCCAGAGGGCAACATACGCTTAAGTCTTTCATGTATGAATGAAGAGACAGGGAACGAGCGAGACAGAGAGAGAGAGAGGAGTAATTACGAATTGTAAAGATGAAAAAGAGATTCATGGGGAAGTGAGAAACAGTTTATTCTGGGGGCACAAAGAGCACCAGAAGGTTCCCAGCCCGTTCTTCATAGGACTGCGTCAACCTCAAATCCTGTTCTTATAATAAAACCAACTAGATGCACTAATTTCTCAAATTTATTTTTGGAATAAAACTCTACAAGTTAATAAAAATCCAACCAGATGCAACAGTACGCAGATATTTATTTACTGCAAAGTCACTGTACATGTTTCGGGTGTCACAGCACCCATCATCAGGAGTACTAAGAACTGTAACCGCAACCTCCGGTACAGGTCATAATATCGGCACAGCTACTTCCCTCCAACGTGGCCTGATCAGGCCACGTTGGAGGGAAGTAGCTGTACCGGAGGTTGCGGTTACAGTTCTTAGTACTCCTGATGATGGGTGCTGTGACACCCGAAACATGTAGAGTGACTTTGCAGTAAATAAATATCTGCATACTGTTGCATCTGGTTGGATTTTTATTAACACTGAATTACGATGCACGG
>Ga0131853_10018747_pt1 | contig 12592 bp, 6 predicted proteins | sample TergutLab28metaG_FD_92764 | JGI IMG/M metagenome (GOLD analysis project Ga0131853, IMG submission 92764) | Labiotermes labralis P1 segment gut microbial communities from Petit-Saut dam, French Guiana - Lab288 P1 (version 2) (version 2) | ecosystem: Host-associated > Arthropoda: Insects >...
ATAACTCCGTAACCGTCCAAAATCGGACACATGTTTATATGAACTTTTTTGATCACAAAGGCCTAGGAAATCACCTCCTGCAGTTATGCCCTAAAGTCGTGAAACACCCTGTATATATATATCACACACACACACACACACACAAAGAAATTGCCTGGAAAGACTGAGAATGGACACAAAAACCTTAGACAGGAAAGCCTGCCTATGGACCAAGACATAAACTTGGGATTTGCCACATATTAAACAACTACGCTGTGACCTTTGGTAAGAATAATCACAACTGGCCAGCCATTCCAACATTGGAAGGCCCAGGAGAAAGATGGTAATGGGAATGACAATGGAAGGATAAGTTGCAACTGTAAAATTATGCTGTAATCATAACATTTGGAAGCAAAGATTTCTTCACTTACCTCCTTGTTACTGTCAGTGTTTGAAATATAAAACTTTGAAACCCTTCTCACTGGAGGTTTTAGCACAGACGGGCTTACAGCCCGATTCCAATCATCACATGTAATTTTCAGGCTTTTTAGTTCATTAGATAAGGCATACTCTTCTTTTAAGAGCTTCTGAAATCTGCAGAAAAAATGCAAGATACAAATCAAATTAAATGACAGACTAAACAGAGTGAAAGTCTTATTCTATTGCCTTCATGCTTGATATAATTACACAGACAAACTACTAAAACTTGTTAAAATTAAATCTCTCAAACCAGTAATTTTTAACATGAACAACGCATTATCAGACTGTTGATGGCACATATGAATTGGAAAGGACATGGAAAAGAAGAGGCATAGAATATTTTACAACAAAATAGCATCTGATTGGAGTCAGGGAGAAAACTTGTGTTTATCCAAATTTAAAGCTGCCCCATTATAACACATGAACCTGAATTCAAAGATATTAAACTGAAGCAACACAGTCTAATACATAAACCATAATTAATTTAGTAGTTTCTAAGAACACATTATCAATTCAAAGCTTACCTTTTATCATTGGCCTTATTGAAATTCCTTATTCTTTTCTCAAGATCATATACACATTTTTGGTAATATTCCATGTCTGCAAGAAACATGAATGCATACATTTCACAATATGAAAGGACTGCTGCACATTTATGTCAGTCAACATTCATTTTATAACTGATAAAATAAAAGTGGTTCCAACAGGCAAAATAACACCTGGAATCTGGTGAGATAACATAGTATGTTCAGTTATAGGTACTTTTTTACATAAGGATTAAATACATGAGATGTGATAATAATAATCATGAGTAACAAGGTGGGAAAAATATGGAATGGGGCAGTTGAGGACTGATACCATTCCAGATGGTTTACAGGGTGAGCCTGACTAAACTCATGTCAGACACAGAATGAACACGTGACTGGTGTTTAACTCAACCATTAGGTCTCCATGCTACCTACAGAGATTAACTCATCTGCCTGCTCTTCTACATTACCTACAGAGGTTCCTGCAAAGCACCTGCTCCCACATGCTACCTACATTGGATATCAACCTTCTACCAACACCAGTAACAGGGTACACAAACTGAGTGAGATTGCAAGTGACAGTTTGTGCGAATGGGCAATGGCATGCAGAGAGGAAAAAAATTTTAAGCAGATGGGCCAGGAAAAATCTTCATCCATTCTCTTGTCTGGGCGTGCTTATCTCTCTACTTGACAAACATTGTACTATATATACTACAGAAACATGGCATCTATGAAGGAAAAATGTTACATGCAAAAGAAAAACACTGCAAAGAACTTTCAGTCCCAACAGAGATAATGAATGAGCAATAACAGTAAACTAACAGAATTATATAGGCAACTGCATATTACTGTAGATTGCATTGGTTGGAATATGCTGCAAGAATGACGGCTGATAAAACAGTGAATAAAAATTCAGGGGTGGCTGAATGAAGACTGGAACAGACTGGTATCTTATACATTGATCTAGAATTGTACAACAGACAACAGTTGGCGAGCAAGCTTGATAGTGTCATGAAAGGGTTTAATGCCCAACATCTTTATGAAGTTCCCTTCTGCCATTACACATTTCTGCTACTCCTAAAACAATCCCACAGATAGTTTCCCACAATATCCACTAAGTGCCGTCATTATAGTTTCTTTCACCTCTTGTGCTGTTTGCAACATCTATCCCTCAAGAGAATGTTTTCTTTTGAGAAGAGGTAGTAACCACTTCCTTTGCTGCAACAGTATGTGATCATGCTGGTATCAGCGGGCTTCCATCTTCCTCTTCTTCACTCTAGCTCCTGATTACTGTTGTCAAGAACTAAGACCCTCCTAAAGGGACACAAGTTTCAATCAGCAGAAGCCATGAAGAATACTAGTGATGGCATTTAAGTGTGTTGCTATAAAAAGCCTACAAGAATACTTCCAGCACTGGTACGACTGCTGTTAGAAGCACATGTCAGAGACATAGAAGAACTTCCAAGTTGGGTACAGTACAACAAAACATAACAGGTGAAAGTTTACTAGCTATCGAACTCCATACCACAGGTTTTAATTTTCACCATTATGTTATGACAGCCTTATAACAAGAGAGTAAATCATTTGACTATACAAGTCAAAATTACCTAATTTTCTAAGTTTGTCTTCATTCATTACATCAGCTTTCAGTTGTATCACAGACTGTAAAATTGACAACGACAAATGATGAAGTTTTTCGCTCTCTTGAGTTCTGTTTAAAAAAAAAAAGGAAAAAAATAAATATTATTGTGACAATGAAACAGATAAAGGTAAAGTTGTTCCAGTCCATGCCATGAAGGCATAGAGCAGAAGCAGATATACAGCTCCACTTGTTCTTCAACTCAGCATTAGATGGAGGTGAGCTGCAAACTTCACACCCCAACCACATTACTCCTGGAAAAGGACCCCCATACCCATTAAATACAAGGCTCAGTGGGGTGGACTGGACAGTTTAGAGAAGAGAAAAATCTCTTAACTCAAACAGAATTCAAACCCTGGATTGTCCAGCCCAGTCTGATCACTATACCAACTATGCTATCCCAGCTCCAAAGTACACAATAACAAAACAGTACAAAACTAAGTACATATCGAATTCTGAAATATTAAAACACCTGTTTCATTAGAGTGTTTTTCTGTTTGTTCACTTAAAAATACGTTATAAATTCTATGATTATCTAAACTAAATGGCAGGATAATTATGAACTACATATATGGCAGTGGATTTTCAACATAACATTCAAGAATTTGCCTGGAAGGAATGAGGAAAGTTATAAAATGTCAGTTATGGTCAGTATTTGGGTAACTCCAACTTTTTAAACTGAAGAGTTTTTCACAGCTACACCACAATGTTCATCCTACTTCATTTGCATCCAGAAAACGCTAAAGTCCCAGTTCAATGTAATTAATGATGAATTTAGAACCATGATCATTAAACACATTTTAATTTGTCTGCTTGTTGATCGCCACTTGTATATTTGACTTCTTTTGTGTTTTTGACTTCTCTTGCAACCAACACATTTTTTCAACCTCACATAAATTTACAGAATGTATGAAATACATAACAAATAAATAAACTGATCAAATAAAATATAAAAAGAAAAATGAAGCAGATTCATAAGTGGTTGTGTCTGTAGACTGCAAAGCAGCAGTTTTAAAACATACTCTCTTCTGTAAATAAATCTGTCTTGCAATATACAGAATGTATGAAATAAATAATAAATAAATAAACTGATCAAATAAAATATAAAAAGAAAAATGAAGCAGATTCATTCATAAGTGGTTGTGTCTGTAGACTGCAAAGCAACAGTTTTAAAACATACTCTCTTCAGTAAATAAATCTGTCTTGCAATACTGCATACAGTGTTTTTACAATTAGTGAAACTGAGGAAAGCATTTCTTATCAATACCATAAATAACTTCAGTGTTCAATGAAGTGGTAAAAAAGCCTACCAATAACATACTCCAAATTTCAATTGTTTTGGAAGTTATTCATTGTCTAAGGTACATTCCACACACATGCTCCAAAAATAGGCACAACCAGTTGTCAGACGACAAGTTGCCATTATGTTAAACCTTGGATGGCTGGTGTTCACTGTGACACAATGGATGGCACAGCATGATTAATTTCTGTAAACCTAGGTTCCAGCTCAAAAACTTATAAGCCAAACTTTTTTACCCTGTAAATTTACATCATAAATATTAACAAGTTAAAAATCTCACTACTACTGTTGCTCAAATTGTGTGTGTCTCTAATAAATCACAAAATGTTCATATAAAAAGTGGGCAGACTTCCAAAATGACACCATGTCTTGCAGACCTTTTCTATCAAAAACACCCTGAAAAACACAAAAAAATCCAAACCTTAGAAGTGTTTGAAATACAATGAAAGAAAAAAAAAACACACTTACTGATTGTACTTTTTGTACATTAAAATACAAATGAAACTGAGAAGTACCACAAACTCCCCCCACAAGTCCTGCTCCCTTCATCTTTTGCTCCCTTTTCCACAACCATCATGGCAAAGATACTTAAAGACATTTGTTACATGCCTCTGCACATTATGCTTCACCAATTTTGGTTGTTAGACTATTTATTGGTGGCAATGAGCAAGCTGTTCAGTAACAAAGTGTTAGCTGAACTGAGATTAAAAAAAAAAATTCACTTTACAGTACACACCTCTGAAAACAAGGTGCCATGACAAATTATCTAAGCATCATGGTGAAATGGTACCCAGAATTCATGCCAGTTGCTCAAAGATGAGGTAGAGGCATCTCCTGAAATGGTACTTCAGACAATGGGCAATACACAATACAACTGCATTGTAGCAAATTAAACACCGTCACAAGCCTACAATTACAGAGAAGTGTATGTCTGTCAACAAAAAGCTTCAGAGCCTTTGAAGCAGGAGACTAATTTGTTGGTGAATGGTGTTCCGAAGCCCAGCAATTACAAGACACCAGTTGCTGTAATGTGAAACAGACTATCCTTACTATTGATAAAAATGAACATTCAATGCAATGCTACAACCACAAGAGATTATGGTGTGTGAGCCCTACTGGAACTGCGGGGAAAGACAAGAAAAAAGATGCAGGGAAGAAAAATATGTAGGTGAAAAAGGTAAAGTGATCCCGTTATAGGCCCAGAGGGTGGGTAGAGGTATAGTTCTACTCTTCCATGACCGTGGCACTAGAAGAGGATGAGTGGTCAGCAGCACGCCCCGGCCACACTTTACCCCCAGGAGAGACCCGGCACCAATTTTACAGGAGGCTGGGTGGGCCCCAGGGCCAGTCTCGATGGGCAGAAAATCTCGTCCCCACCGGGATTTGATCCCAGACCGTCCAGCCTGTAGTCAGTCACTATACCAACTGAGCTCCCGGCCCACAAGAAAAATGTAGGTGCACTCCATAACATGACAGGTGAAACAAACTGCTATTTTAGGCTAATTATTTCAAAATTTCTATGCACTCTTTTGAAGGACTGTAGGAGACTATTTAAGTATTCCTGAGAAACAGAAAACACAAATGTGAGGAAATCTATACTACCCAAGAAAGGATTAAATTAATATATTGTTCCCTGTAAAATAATTCACTTCAAGTCACCATGGAGGCTGCATCCCCTCTGAAAGCTCACACACAACTGCATGGTTCTGCAACCTCACATCAGTTCCCAGGCTTTTAGTAAGAGTAGGGGAATGGCAACATTAAATCCAACACGAGGAGATCTCGGGCAGACTGGTGACCATGTGGAAATAATGATTGCTTATCACATACTCTTAGTTCCCAGGATACCAAATGCAGGTGACTAAGTCTCCTGTGTGAAAGAGGCTTAATATGACCTACATAAATATGCTTCTACAAACTACAATGCATATAAACAGTCCAGTATTGTTCAAAGATATTTTGTATTTGTAATTATTATTTTCATACAGAAGCCCAAAACAACAAATGAAAATAGACAGACCCTAAATTTCTCCACAGTCACCAAACCAAATAAGAGATCTGTCCCAGGAATACATCACATGTTGGAGTTTCAAGAAAAATAAGTTAGGACTCAGCGCACTTCAGTTTTCATTTTATCTTCAAGTGTATTTTCCTCTAAAATGTTTCTTTAGTGATCTACAGAAATGGAAATCACTAAGCACAACGCAAGGGAAGAATGGTGGATCAGCAAAACGCTCCAGAAACTACTGAAGAGCAATTGTTAATGACACTTTGGAACACAAAGGGAATTCTTCTTTAGTTCCTCACGCATGGGGAAAACATGAATGAAAACAGTTCTGATATGACAAAGATGGGAAAGCCAAGGAACACTTGTGGGTGCAAACACTTGGTTCCAGTTTCTTTCCCACTTGAATCAAATAGGTTGGGTATTGCTGGGACAAATGCCTCTATCACTGTGGCAACTGCACAGAAAACTGGAGAGTTTGCCCATCATTTTCCAGTTCTGTTGGGTTAATAAATTTGATTGTAATTGTAATTTTATTTCTCCAATTGTAAAACACCCTCAAATGACAAAACCCCATGTTAATAATTACTGCTATTACTTTTAGTCCTCCTGGATGACAGAAACAACCATATTGGTATTAAGCAACATATAATTAAAGAAGGATCAATATTTTCTACCTACGTCTTCATACAGTTCTCACTAATAAATCTTAACAGACCATTGAGTTTGTCTGTAAGCATAAAAAGTATTCATGAACAATAAAAAACCTTGTCAGTTCTTTTATACCAGACATGGTAGCCATACACTAATATTAGTTGCCATTCACCTTTGATATTCCATCTCTTTACGAGTAGCTGCTATATCATTTGCTGCATGATGATCTAAATGCATCATACGTTTAATTATGATAGCTAGTTCTTTTTCAAGTTGGTCTTGCTGAACTTTTAATCTTGCAACTTCAGCAATAAAAGTGGTTGCATTCCCTTCAAGAGCCTTACAATTATTTTTGTAAGCTGGCATAAAAACTGATGTGTTCATGCTCTCTGTCATGGTAGTACACTTTGTTATGATTACAATTAATTATAGCAGGTCTGATATCCACACTATGGTACTTCTGCAATCACAGTGATCCTCAGAAGTTCCTATGGATTCTGAAATATACCAAAACAAAAGCACCAATCAATAATCACAACTCTTGTACAGCAAAAGTGAAATGTATTAGATATGAAATGGTCATAGCAATGAAAGGGGTTATGGCACAGCATCAACTTGTAGGTGGTTACTGATGCTTCAGAGAAATCTACTCCTCTACTACTAATTACACCTTGAAGATGGAGACAAGCACATTCATTGCCACAGCTTATTCACAACCTGAAGACTGGGACAGCACATTCCTCTGAAACACTAGTAACTACCTACACATCTACATGCTGTTGTAACTCAAAGTGCTACTGTTAGCATTAAATAAACAAACTTTATAAAAGAAGTTAAACTGGATCCATATCAGGCCTTTCAAATGCCTGATATTTACTTGAAAGCATGCCACATTAAATACAAAATAACTGCCTGGATTTTTGACTGACATCAATAAAAATGCCTGTCCCTACTGCTTGCAAGACTAGGGATTTTAGGCACATTTCAGAACCTTTTTCACCATACTTTCATCATGTCAGTAAGTGCAATTCTCATATTGGATCTTCATTTAATTAACTCTTAGGAAAAGTATTCCTTTTAAACTAAGAAGAGGATCATGCGTGTTTTCATGGGAGTATACCCCTACAACGAGTCTTGAGCCAAATGGATCCAGTCTATGTCCTCAGAAGTTATTTCTTTATCTGAGACATATCTTAATAGTATTCTCCCATCAATGCCTAAATCCTGCAAGTGTTCTTTTACCTAAAGGTTTTGCAGCTAGAATTTTAAGTACATTTCCATTTCTCTCATGTGTGCTACATTCTCCACCCACCTCAGTTCTTGACTTACTTAACATAAAATCGTTCCTGTGCTTAATTCAGCACCATGCCATTAAGTCAGACAGAGTGAAGGTAAAGCTCCACTTATGTAATATAAAATTATTCCTGTGCTTAAATCAGCACCATGCCATTAAGTCAGATGGAGTGAAAGTACAACTCCATGCATTCTTATCCATAGCACTGAATAGAGCTGAGTTACTGAACAACAATTCAATCAAAATGAGATTATATGAAGTCCAATAAAAAGGCAAAAATTGTTCTTGATGATTCAGAAAGTACTGTAGGAGGTAGTCACCATTTCATGAGTTAATTTAGGCTTACAATGTGACAATTCATACAGCAACAAAGTAAACTACAAAAATACTCTGGATAGCCATTTATGGACAAATATTCAAATGTGTGGCCTCCCAATTATGAAAACAGAATGAAACCATTAAAATGCATAATTTTGTTGAAAATGATAAAAAGGTTCTATCTTACATATATATTATATACTGTAGTATTATGAGTCAGAAAACCTCATGGGAAAAGACAACCAGGAGACACAGGCAAAGATCGGAGGATACCACAACAAGCTTTGGAAAAGCATGTAGGTTAATCTGGTCTGCATCTCCATCTAGTGCCAAGGTTAAGAATGAGTGAAGCAATACCTCTACTTTTCCTGTGTCTCTTCAAGGCAGACACACAGAAAAATTTACCCTCACCCCCCCCCCCTCTCTCTCCCCAACTTTATCTATTGTAGAATGCACTTATCTGACTCAGGACTGGGAACAGTGAAGGCTCATGGACCAAAAGCTTTTCAGCTACAGAACAGGTGAGGGTATTTCTAAGCCAGCTCAGCAACTATTAATTTCGCAAGGACTCCCACCATTGAGTTGAGACATACATTTTATTACACACATACAAACATGCATACATAGGTCATTACTTTATTTGAACTATACCGTTGTTCATTCACCATCACTATTCCAATTTGCTGCGAGTGAGGGTCCATTCATTTTAGTTTAATGTACTGCAGTTAATGTTATGTTTTTACACATCATATTTAAAGACGGTGCTGCAAAGACATGTATGTCACATTTAATAACTTGTTGTTCATTGCATGTCACAATTCTGGTAGTGAAATTACAGGCACAAGAACCTGGCTGAATATTCCAGAGTTCGAATCCTGGCAACAGCAAAAGATTTTTCCCCTCTCCAACATTTTAAGACTGGCTCTGGGGCCCACTCAGCCTCCTAATCCATGGGTACTGGGGTCTCTCCTGGGGGGTTAAGCAGCAGGGGCATGAAGTTGACCACTTACCTTCACTTAGTGCAAAGTAAAGCAAGAGTGGAGTTATATCACTATTTCCTCTGTAGGCCTTCATGGCATAGACAGGGGCAACTTTACCTTGACCTGTCTGACACACTATATTGAAAGTGAACTGAATGTGTGGTACTTTTATCACGAAAAATTTCCGAGACATATTCTGCATGAGTGTAGTAATTCTTCAACCAAGTAAACAAATGGAAATTTTGTGCAAGTACATTTGGTTATGGTTTTTGTAATCCTGTACAGATCCACGGAATGAAAATAAATGATATTATATGTCAGTTTGGTCCATTATATGTCATACAGCTAACGAAGAAAATTATCAGATGACAGATGCAGCAAATAATGATAAAAATTCTCACAAAAATGTCCAAGTGGAGACCCCAAATTCATGAGTGTGACGTTTTGCCAAACATGCTCCAGACACTTCGTTCTAAGGTGTATCATGGCTATAAAGCATAAAACTACATATAATCTTATGATCTACGAATCTGCTCCACTTCACAAAGCGTTCTATCATGCATAGTCCGAGATCAATTTTCAACATGGAAACTCTAAGATCTCATTTGGTCATATCACTAAAGTAATGCAACATTAATAGCACAGGACAAGGAGTATACTCAAGTATAACGACGCGCACACAGAACGTACAGATTCATACCCAGTGGCGATCAAAGCCGTCGATCACAAATACCATCACGCTCGAGTACTTCATACTCGGATACATTACGTATTTATGGGAGAGAAAAAAAACTCAAACCCTCTCATTTCCCCTATCTAATGAATTTCGTTCGAAGTACCAATTACAAAACAACAATATTAAACAAACGAGTTTAGTTTTCAACAGTCCAACACGATTTCACGTCAACTTTCATCTTCTAACTCAGTCTTCCACAGAAAGCCGACAAGGTTTTCGCCCTTTCACATTTAAATGCAACCAAATAACAACCCACTATAACGCCTAAACGAGAACAGTTTACAAGTTAAATATTCCGTACGACACTCGGTCTGAGAACCACTGCCCGCAATTATTCCGATTAGCTGCAATTGCGATTATTCAAATTCCCGTCGACAGCACAATCCATGGAAAATTGTTTGCATATTTGAGTATTCCTCGTAATTCATACATTTCTAACATAGTCACATAAAAGTATACACTGTAATGAATTTTGTAAGTGCATTACACATAACCATCGTTTCATGTTAGATATTCGTTCTGTGTTGTATTTGTCTGTACGTTAGTTTTGTTCACAGATTAGTTTTGTTGTATTTCGCTAGGTCTACCGTTTTATTATTCTCGCTGTACTCGTGAATGATTTGTGCTGTACTCTGCACTCGTGAGGGGTGCTCGTGATAACCAAGAGTTACAGTATTAATCTGTGGTGATAACAGCCAGAGGACTAGGCCAGCAAGAAGCAGAAGAAGAAGAAGCTCAGTCACCGCTGGTGGCCAATGGTAAACTGTAGAAGAAGAAGAAGAAGAGAATGCAAAACAATGCACGTAATTTGTAATTAGGCTACGTACTTGTTGGTATTGTCAATGCTTACGCACGGCGCAAATTCAAATAACTTCACACTTAAGTACGAAGAAATGCTATGGGCAGGTCTTTAATCATTCTCCCGTATCAAAGAAGTCATGTGTACAAAATTGTTTGTATGAATACAGGATGAGAGAAAGGTTTCTGTACACTGTGCTGGAAGTTGGAAAGTCTCATACATAAAACTTTGGAGGTGGCATACGTTTTCTCTGTCAGATGCCTGTGGGTATAACTTCCAATACGTATTGTAACCGCAAGTACTGTACGTTCAGTGTAACCACTGTAACCTTACATATGGCATGGACAGAAATTTTTGCTCATCTTGAGTAAGAAGCACACCTTTAGTCATAACCATGCGCCTGGAATTTGTTGGTTCATTCCTGCTTAATAAGTTTTATTATTGTCCATGACCTTTCTGCTTATGACCAGAAACAAACCTGGAAATTTGAATGCTGACCTCTTACTGCCACTTCGTGGACTATCCATTTTTGAAAGCTTTTTGTTAACTACGTTGGCCAAATGTACGAAGTGTGTGGGCTCATTATCGAACATGAGATCCATGTACTCTGTTTCATGAAAATAGTGCAACAAGGAATGATAAAATTCTATACACCTGCAGATCAGAGAAAAGCTGTCTTTGGATGGACAGTCTTGTAGCTGCTGGATTTGCTGTTAGATGACATTGACATAAGATTTTGAAGCATTCTGTTTGTGGTGTGACAAAAACAGAATTACTGTATATTACTGATAATGCTAGTCCTTTTAATATTTAGTGAAGAGCTGAATGAAAGATAATTTTTTTTTTATTTACAGGTTTGAATAGTTGATAAATGTAAAATACTGCAGTAGTAAAATGAACAGCAAAACTGAAATTCCTGTTCATCTTCCCATGTATTATTTAAGCCTTATCCCAACAAAAATAGCAAATACTGTGGAGGTAAGTAGTAATGAAGTTTGAGACCACCTTTTGAGTGTAAGTGTTAGGTTTGTTTTGGGCCTGGCAAGCATAAATTAAACCCAATTACAGTTTTCATAATGTGTGAGGTCATGTGATTGCCTGATGAAGAGACATGTGTACTTGGTTTGACAGTCTTCTTTGGTTTAAATTTTTGTTAGAAGAAAGTGGCCATTCCACTCTGTGTAAACACAATCATGAATTCACATAGGCATTTATTATTTTCATATTTTTCTTTGGATAGCGTGAAGTTTTTGACTATGTAAAAATCAAAATAGATCATTTAAACTTGCCTGTTGAACATTCTGCACAAAGTATAATGTCTGCTTTGGCTAGCATCATATAAGTTTTGTGTACCAAGGTGCCATAATGTAATTTAAGCGTTTAGTGACATTAAATTACTTCCACTGGGATCACAGTTTTCACAGTTTGTTAATGAAAGACAGTATCTTTATTGTTTTGTCAGAATTTGATTCCTATACAGTGTTTAAATTGTTGGTAAAAGGTAAAGATAAACACCAGTAGAGGAGATATGAATTAAAATCAGAAATCTTTAATCTTGGTACTGTACAAAGACAAATTGTAATTTTTTTCTCTCTACCTCTCTTCAAATGTAACTGAAATCTGCTGGCTTGAGGTAATATAGACCAATGAAGAATATGCTAATGTTGGCAGCACCCAGACCATTGACGATTACTTATAAGTAATCTCTTCATTATTCCAGATGGTGTCTGATTTCATGCTGTTTGATTTGCCTGTGTACTTAAGTTCTAGTGCGAAATTTTTTTTTGGGGGGGGTGGGGGGGGGGGGGGGTTCCAGGGAACACACTACTAACCTCCAAAGGATTTTTTAACATAGGGCCTTGTAATGTTGTCTGCCAGTCA
>Ga0131853_10018750_pt1 | contig 12591 bp, 5 predicted proteins | sample TergutLab28metaG_FD_92764 | JGI IMG/M metagenome (GOLD analysis project Ga0131853, IMG submission 92764) | Labiotermes labralis P1 segment gut microbial communities from Petit-Saut dam, French Guiana - Lab288 P1 (version 2) (version 2) | ecosystem: Host-associated > Arthropoda: Insects >...
CAATAAATATATAAAAACTGAGTTTCATAGAATTATGCAAGATAAATGACCGCCAAAACATTTTAAACTTACATGTTCAATGAATAATTAAAAGTTAAAACACACACACTTACAAAGCATAATGACAGCCAAACAAAACGGACTTTTACCAATAGGTGTCGGCAAATGCCAGCATTTACCGACATGGTTTGGTAAAAGCCCGAAATGGAAGCGTTTCCAAGCATTTTGTCGGACTTTTACCACCTCACTATGGTAAATGCTAGGATTTACTGCTAAAACCTAGGTTTTACCAATCTTCGGGCTTCTACCGTAACATATATATATATATATATATATATTTTTTTTTTTTGTATATTATATTTAAGATTAAGAAAATGCTACATGGCATTATTGCTTATTCATGAAGCTTAGTGTAAAGGCATGAACATGTCATTGTTCATGAGGTATGATGATACCATGAATAACAATGTAAATAAATAAAGTGCAGTTATTCTGTGGCATACTTACAATGAGAAGTGTTCTTCCCACACTGGACACAGTGTTTCCTGCTTCACAGAAGTGTTATAACGATGAGTAGCGGATGAAGTAAGAAAGAGAGTGCAGAAGGGATCACTCAGACCTGTGTCAATATATTGAGAATATTAATTCCATTCACAGATTTGTCCTTTGAACTTCCTAACACACAGCACACATATAGTACATGTCAGGAATTACTTATATTATTCATAATGATCTTTTCAGCTGGTATGCATACCGGCATTCTGCTGTTGTTTACTGGTAAACTTGTCAGTCACACATCTGCTGGTACAATGCATGATTCTTTTTGACTGTGTCGATGAGAGTAGGGCTGCTCTCACTGTCCTTTTTGTTAAGACTGCAAGATCCATCCCAATTGCTCAGGCTGATCCAGATGTTCACTAGGCCAATACATTGTGTCAATGCAACACAGTGTCTTAAGGTGACCCTGTTATATGTGTGACCTTGATGGCTCACACCAGCCAGATTTGAAAGAAAGGGGCTCATAAACAGGGCATACTAGGCCTGTCCATCACAAATGGTGTACTACTTTAAAAGAAGCTCATCTGTCCTATGAAGAAATATGCGTGTTACGTTATATCTGGAAGTTTGCTGCATGCAGGCATGTCTGGAAGCTGCAAGTGTTATAATCCATATGTCTTTGCATTGTGATTAACGCACCCTGGCTTATTTGTAAGAGGCAAATTCACAGGGATTTGGTGGTTCTGAATTTTGCTGGCGACATCAGCCCACTCTCTGAGAGTGTCGAGCCATTGTTACTTGATGCAGGGAACCCCATAGTTGAAACTGAGCACTGTCTGAATTTACACGTGGAATTGGCAGCCACAGGCTATTGTAGCTTGGAAGGCTAGTCGAGACTGCCCAAAACAAGGCGGCCAATTCGACATGAAACACTAATGAGCTGCCCTGACTGACGTTTTCCATGATTTTCCTCAGTTGTAAGGCAAATGCCAGAGTATACTTAAAGACTGGCACGGTTAGTCAATGCGCTCGCAGCCTCTCTCCCGAAGGACTAATTGCCAGATGTGAGCTCCCGCCAGGAGCAACAAACCTTTGAAGGAACACGTCAAGGCCTTTAACCAAAATGAACCCCCTAAATGAAAGCTTACTCAAAGTTGAAATTTATAAGGCACCAGTTTTGCATTTAAGCGGTATGTTTTGCATGTAGGAATGATTTAACTTCACGATGGTCGACTTGCGCCAATCGCAAATCGCTCTCGTTAGCTTTCTTCGGTGTTTGTTCTTCAGGATAAGGATAAACGTGACACAAAAAAGAGAGAGCGCTCTGTGCATATAAAACTGGTTTCATTCCCTCAAAATACTGGTGAAATAGGAAATATACGTTATATTAATCGATTTAATATTCTTAGTTAACTACGTTACAACGTAGGAGTGATTCTTTTGATATTTGTGCCATAAAACATAATTTATTTGTTTTCACCTTTTTACGTCACAAAATATTGCCTATTACAGTCCTTTCGCTTACCAATCCGTCCGTCTGTACACACGAACGGCATGAGGGCCGATAAGATATTCAAATTAATTACCGTAATGCAGAATTTCAGGAACCGTCGATCTATTTCAATTTTCATGTGGAAGTACACGGAAAAATCATAGCAACTACTTTACGTCCAGACGTGCATGCGTTTTTGTGCGCATCTGAGATGTAACTCGCTAAATACTTACCAGACTGAAAAAATGTGAAGGAAACCATTGCTGAGGAAGATGAAACACGCATATCATGTTAAATACATATTTCCTTGTGTTTTGCAGTTTTTGAGATAATCAGAGATACGTAAGCGAATGTCCCAGACTTGTTAGGCTACGCGTGCATTTCCGATTCATCAATCAACAATGGTCTTTCGAAAACACATAAAGATTACCACCGAAGTCTCATATATATATATATATATTGTGCGGTTTCGGTCCTGATACATCTGTTGTGTAAAAAGTGACAGAAAAAGAAGGACTCGTTTAAAATGCACTTATCAGCATTTTTGTTTAAAGTAATCAGTTACGCTATTCGTGATAGTGCATTACATGTTAACATTTATGAGCTGAATGTGTAGAGGCAATAGTGGCGCGAATGTGCCAGAATTTTTACGTTGCACTGATACTTCCAAACTTGTTAAATTTCCTGTTCGGGAATTCAAGTGATATTGATAAACTGATACGAATTTTCAACGTATATATATTTATAAAATTGGACATATTAATTTGAGAACTGGCTTACCGTTGGCGTCCTTTGGCTTCAAGTCTTTGGCTTCAATCACTTCAACATTCAGCAGAATATTTGGCGCCTAGAACAATATCAAAACAAGCTTTATATGCGAATGTGTTTATACCTATGTGATTCCAATATTAGGAAAAAGCTTAAATTTATATAAATATTTGAGTGTTAACATTTTATTTAATTTTATTGCAATTTGCTTCAAACATAATTTTTTAATGTTCATTTGGGTGCTTTCATGGCAATGTTCACGCAGTGTAAGATATGGGTAGTGACGCTGAAAACCTCTTACATAAACTTATAGTATGTTTCTAAATGCATCAGTCTTTAGTGCAGGAATCCAATCAGAACACGCCTGGGTTTATACATAGCACGCGAACCCAAAGTAATCTGCATATGCTTAAAATTTGTTAATATAATAGAAATGTAACATTCAAATGTGTAATTCATTAGTAAGTAACTTTTACCTCCTTTGCCCGTGCCATTTCTAGCAGTTGACTGTGTTTTTCGTGATCTAATTTGAAGGTCTCTTGCAAATAAGAAAACAGTGGAGTTCGTTCTTCCTCAGCACTTGCATCACACCCAACAACGTGGAGAATTTCGTACAGAATCTCCGAGTATAGTTCTTCAATCTGTAAAACACCAAGAACAACAATCAAAATAATAACCTCTTATTGAACTGCTTGAACCTCCAGATGACAGCAATATGCCCTTTCGACACTTTGTTAACTATTTACCAGTTAGCTCGGCGTATACATCTCAGAAGGCTTGGATCTTCAGCAGCACAGCTATGAGAACCTCAAGTTTTGCAACATGATGATGATGATGATGATGATGATGATGATAATGATAATTATGACGATACGAGGAAGAAGAGAACGAAGGAGAAGGAGGAGGTAATTTGTTGAAAATTAAAAAGAATTTCGTTCCGTAGGGATACGAAACAACTGCAGAATTGTAGCAAAGAATATATCCCACACTGCCGACAGAAGAAAGAGTGGAAATCTTGTGAAGCAGGTCTTCGTGGGCATTATATAAAACCGTCATTCACAACAGTTGTATAACACCTTCCTTTTAAGTTTTAAAATGGGCTGCCTAAAATAACGTTTTCTTTGTGGTCCTTTTCTCTAGTACACAATCAGAATGCAGCCTGGGTAGATAATGAAAGGAATATTACCAAAAAGTACACATGGAGAGTTTAAAAGTAACTTTGAGTACATTTACGGAAGTTGCAAACAGAATACATTATTGGAAGCCGCTGGCAGTGGTAATGTATACTCAACTCCTGATACACTACAAAACATTTTCTTGTACGAAGGCATATTTAAAACATCGCATTAACGAATTTCTGCAAAAACCCTGCAAGCATACCTATACTTAAGGCAGACGACAAGATTCCAAAGAAGAGTGTCACACCAGATCGTTCGAAGTACTGAAAACAGCATAATATAACATCTTCCATATCACGTTATATTTTAGGGCACATCGAAATAAACAGCGGTCTTGCAAAACACAAAGAGTTTGTATGTCAGGAACAAAAGAGTCAAATAACAGTAGATCACAGACTAAGCGTTTACAGGTAAAGGGGAAGGAGGAAGGTGACTTTCAGCGCGGTACCAGAACATACTTAGCTCAAATTTTTAAAAAATGTACGGAATACTTCCTATGACTACAGATGTCATGGAACAGACGGTGCAGCGGTTGAATACTCTAAATAATTTTAATATAAGGTCCTAACGGATTTTTATCAACGCTTTAATACAACTGTCTCTTAGTTTATTTACTGACGCTTTAACAATGTCGAAGCTTCATACGGAAGGACTGTTGTAAACAAGGTTGGAGAAAGAGATCACCGTGGCCTCTATTGAATAAACTACTACATAATTTTTGTCATGGGCCTCAGGAACTCTACGAAAAAAAAGTCCATGAGAACATCTTGCAACTGAGCGGAGAATCGAAAACGGAACCTGTAGAACATGATGCGAGAGCGCTAACTTTTCAAGCACAGGATGTGTATGAGTGAGAGCAGAATCCTTCTTGAGAAGCCGATAAGTTTCTCAAACGGTGTAAAAATTCCACGTCCTTTAAAGAACCCGGAGGTTCACATAGTATTCACAAAAGACACTGGACTCTATGCCGAAGTAATAGAATCTTTTGTGTAAAAAAAAACTTACTGTCATGTTCTGTAGGTACAGTGTAGTTTGTCTCTGCAGCATATCCTTTTTGACACCACGAAAAGTGTTCCGTGTTGGTCTTATTCCCCTAGCCATCATTTTTCTTTCACACATCAATATGAGGAATATGAAAATTTCATTTTTCACTAAAATTACTATTCGGGTGTTGTTAAAGTAGATTAATGACTTTGAGAAGAGCGACGCAATGTTGCATCTTCAACCACACGATTTCGTACAGTTTCACACACCACGTACAAGCAAACTGAAGTTTTCAACAGCACCCTTCACCATCGAGGTACAAAACTTGCATATCCTACGAGAATGTCTATGGAACGATATATTAACCTTTCGCTCGGTATCAGCTGTACTGTCAAAGTTGCACGAGCATGCGCGAATCACAGCACTGCAGTCTTGCAAGTAAAAATAGGTATGTTGCTAAAAATATTAATAAAGAAATTTTGCAAGTCTAATTCTTCTATAGAACTCTACTTCCTTTATACCCCAAAACGAAACGAATAGTTTATTGTACATGTTATAAACTAGTACGTTTTTGACACAGATAATAACAATTACGTTGCAGTCCTTTAGGCATGCCCTGCCAAATTCTATTCCTGACATCATGCTTTGACGCGAAAGTAATTGTGAAATCACCTGGCTGTAGATGGATATTACAGCTTATTTCCACGTGAGTCTCAATGGCGTTTTCTTTTATCGGTAAACATAAACTACCTTAATACGTCCACAATATGACAGTTTCGTGAATTTCGCTTATTATATGTGCGACATGCCACTGAAAGTAGGAGGGTAAATTTGGCAAAACGCCACGGACACCGCGGTAAACGTGTGTATTCTATGCACGTAAACACGGCTGTAAACCTCGAAATATAATAAATAGAGGAAGCGATACTGACACTAAAAAATTTTATTTACCAACTTTCGAAATGTGCTTCAAGTTATTGACATTATGGATAATGAATATCTTAGGTTCGGAATGGAGTGAAATTATGCATTAATGTCGCCCAGACATTGTGTATGGAAATTAACAAAACAGTACGGCATAATAGATTGCCGAATACATCGATTTTAAAATGCTCACTCTGTGATTTTATGTCTGGTTTTGTTCACTTGTTTCTATGTAAAGCTCTACTACTCGACTATGGGCGAATCAAGAAAAGATTTTTAGCGATACGTGAGGGTTAACATTTTCTCCCTCAAGACACTTCTGAGTGCGTTCACATTCTTTCGGAGGGCTTATTAAAATTGCTCTGCCCCTCCGTATCTCTGCCCACACGCAAGTAACAATTGAATAAACGTTGCAAGGATAGCCACTGAATTTGATACTGGCGAGTTTTACGACAAAATGTCGAGCGCTTTAAACTGTCGATAAATGGGATTCATTTAATGAATACGTTACTTGAAGACTTTCTGCGCGCATCTTCACTTTAGCTCTCTCTCTCTCTCTTATTATATATATATATATATATATATATATACCTAAGCGGAAATCTTGTCAAACAAACGTTTTAGACAACAATAAAACATATCTTATATGCAATACACATTTGCCACAATTCCTAAGGAGTGCGAGATAATTGAACTAAAGTAACATGAAGCGTACATTTCCGAACTTGCAGGATACCGAACAATAAGTCTTCATAAACACACCCGTCCTTTTACGTGGACACAAATACAAGACAGGCAATATATGTATAACTTAACATTGAGGCGCGTTCGTGTAACCATTGTTGCAGTGGAAAAGCAATGAGTATTACACAATTTGTAGCTTTAGTTACCCAGAGTGCAGTGCGCATGCGCCATATTGTCCTCCGTGGCCTGCCCCGCTCTACATTATTTTTTTCACATTATATCATAAACGGTATGATTTTAGAAAACAAGTTACAAAGCAAAAAATGTGTGTTTTGATTTTCTCTACAACTTTTATCTGAAACATTTCTCATTCTAAGAAGAAATGAGCGACATATGATCAAAAATGTAAATTGGTCTTCCTGTAAAGTACACTTTAATCTTGTCCGATTTTAATGGCACTCGAATTTTCTCGACAGATTTTAAAAAAATTCTCAAACATCAAATTGCATGAACATGCGTCCAGTGGGAGCCGAGTTTTTCCATGCGGGCGGACGGACACTCATGACGAAACTTAAAGTTGCGCTTCGAAATTTTTCGAACGCACCTGAAAATGCTGACGGAATTCAGAATAGGTCTTTTAGGCTCATATTAAACAAGTTATACGCATATAAATATTTCGCTCCCGGAAATGAATAATTAATATTGATTGTTTATTTCTGCAATATATAATTTTGATTTCTCACTAACATTCGTGCGTTTCAGCTGGCGGTGAATATTTGCATCTGAATTGAATGTGTTATTGTAATGAAAGAGTTCATTATAGTCTTTAATAATTTAATTCAGTTAAGATCATCTCACAGTGAAGCCGACGCTACACAATCTTAAGAAATCACAGCGTCTTTACATGAAACATTTTCTCATCTTAGGAACCTCCAGCGTCGTTAAACAAAAAACTTTTCTTGCTCTTCCTATCTTAAAGTGAAAGATAATTTAAACTTATACACTATACATGTTCATATTCTCCTTTTCATCATGCCAGACCATGATTCCAATTATGTTTCAAATGATAGTTTTAATGGCATAGTTTGTTTATCACGTACAATTTTTTTTTACGCGATGAAACTTTGGCAAATTTTTTAAACGTTTGATTGGAGCAGGAGACCTCTCTGTTACGTGATTTCGAAGGCAACAAGAATACTAAATGTTTGAGACTTCCCATGATGCGTTCATATCTTTCACTGCGTACAAAAACATTAAAATTAATACACCATATGTGCAGAACAATCATTTAAGACGTTCTGCAAGCCCAATAACCTAAGCAGTAGGACTACTTCCTGTGATGGTTTGAACGCACATACAGACATGCCTCGACAATGAGTCAATGACAAGGCTGTCCTGCGAAAATTAAAGCATTTCCAATAACTGACCTGAGAACGACTATACTATAACTAAACTATTAATGTGATGTCGTGCAATCTGGTATATAGGCACCAACGTCTCATAGGAACCTGTTGCCTACTGCTTCAGGGTAGGAGAAGTCTGCCTTCTGATGTTCACTTGCAAAATATGAGTCAAGTCGGGGAAGCATTCTCTCACGTAACAACACATTTTGGTGTCGCTTCGCAGCAGGGTGGGTGGGAACTGCCCTGTTCAGTGAATTGCACGTTGCGGGTACTAATAGCATTCCTATTTGGAACGTACGAACAAGTTCCATTCATGCTTCCCAACTGCAGAAAAAATTAATTCGATGCATACGACCCGTATCGTTGTTTTACGATGCTAAGATGGATGCCGTTTGTAAAGTACAAGGTTGATCCTGGTGACACCACGAAAGCTTATGGTTAGGAGTAGAGGTATAGCTCCACCCAGTCTTAACTCCTGCACTAGAAGGGTGTGAGTGGTCAACTTCACACCCCAGTCGCTTTACACCCCGAGAAAGAACACAGATCCCCATTGAATAGGAGGCTGGGTGGGCCCCAGAGACAGTCTGGAAGTTTTGGAGAAGAGAAAAAATTCCTTTCCCTTGCGGGGATTCGATTCGAACCCCCGGATCGTCACCAGTAACGTAACTAATCTGTGTTCTGACGCTGTGATTGAACCAAAGGGGTGTACGGAGCAGTAACACTTCGGTCTTGTACTGAAAGGTGCCGGATCAAATATCGGGCGAAGCACTGGCCGTTCTGGCTCTATGTTTTTTCTCACTCAGTCACTGCATGAAAATTCTAGATCAGGGTCTTCGAAGTTCCTCTCAGTAGCTTCCTTAACCATCCTACCTACTTCATGCCACGTATCAGTCTATGTTCTTAATGGACGATAAATAACAGCTGCAGTTAATACAGCGTCGGTAAATAAGTTATGAACCAACATAAGTTAATGGTGAAGTAGTGAATTTTTCTGAGACTTGGGGTTTTGGCAGTGATGTGGTTGACGACACCATTTTGTCCCGAGATGTGACAAGTGTTTACTGGGTAATCGGCGTTTCAAAACGACAGTGACTTCGGAACGTCTGGAACCGATAACACACTGACGCGACGTCATATCCCAGAGAAGTGGAATCCTCTAGTCAGTCTTTGTGTGTTCGGTTACTGTACTACATTGCATAGATTTATGTTATTGTAGCATGAAATTACGAAAGGTGGGATGAGTGAGATTAAGAGCTGCGACATCTAAGTTCTTACAGCGGTGGTGCCTACGACGATTACTGTTGTCTGTGATGCGATGCCGTGTGGTCTGATTGAAATTTACCGACGTTTCAGGTGAACCTCTTTCCTCCATCTGCAGATTAAGGAAACCCTAGTCGAAGTGACCGTCGAAGTACCAATTATTAGGCGCGTTCGCAAAACTGCGAAAAGCGACTGTTAGCTTCGTCGTGTTTGTCTGTTCGCATGGAACAACTCGGCTCCCACTGGATGGATTTTCATGAAATTTGACGTTTCAATATTTTTTTCGAAAATCTGTAAAAAAAGTTCAAGTTTCGTTTAAATCGGAGAAGAATAACGGGTACTTTACATGAAGACCAATATACATAATTGTGTTTTTTGCACCGCCCATTGTAATAAATTATACAATATAAATAAAAAATACACCTTTTCTGATTGAATGCTTTTAATTTTTACTTTTTTATGTCTTCTGCATGTGTCAAACCCGAGGGTTCATCTTCAGGAAGACGGTTGTATTTGCAATTATGGTATGGTACGTTTTACATGCATCAGTATAAGCAGTCTTGTAGGTGGAAGAGTGTCTTCTATCTACAAGACTGCTTATAATGATGCTTGTAAAACACATTCTACCCTACCCATGCATAAAACCGTCTTCCTGAAGATGAACCCTCGGGTTCGAAACATGTAGAAGACACCAAAAAATTAAAATTAAATATATTAATTTAGAAAAGGCGCATTTTGTTGGATTATATTGTATAAATACACTTTTGATCACGTCTTTCTCATTTCTCCTTAGAATGAGAGATTTTTCAGGCAAAAGTTGTCGATAAAATCGAAACACATATTTTATGTTCAGTAACTTTTTTTTTTTTTTCGAAAATCGTGCCGTGTGTGAGATAATGTGGAAAAATATTGCACAGCCGGGCAGGCTACAGATGGCAAGATGGCGTGTGTGCATTGCATGCTGGATATCTAAGGCTACAAATACACACTCAGAGTAGGTAATACTTATTGCTTTTTCACTGCATCAATGGTTGCACGAAGGAGCCTCAGTGTTACGTTGTGTGTATCACTAAAATCATTATGCAATTTGTAATTAGTTTACCCTCATTAAGCGAAACCCTTGTCGGCAAATCATGATACGGTCTCTGGTTGCGGGTGGAAGGGTCAGTCTCCAGGCAGGGAGGTTACTGGAAATATATTTAAAAAAAAAACAGAAGTAGACAGCTTTCAGCTGATGGCCCTCCGTTTTGGGTGTTCGGCGGGTGCTCCCAAATTCTCACCCTAGAAACACCATGTTATGAAATATGACACAGGGTCTCTACGTGTTCTCTTGTGAGCACGTAGATGAACTTCGTGTTCCATAAAATGCAGACAATTTCCTGACTCGCTGAACGACTGTCAGTTTCCAAATAACTCTGCTGCATGGAGTTACTTTCGAACCTAGAATAGTGTGTAGGAGGTTAGTGTTCCAAACAAGCTACGTAGGAATCCCTTGCTGCATGGACTCTACCGTGAACTAGAAATTAAGTTGCATGTTTTTAAGTATCTAGATATTTCCGTTCATGAGCACTTTCGACAGATATTAACCAGTTGCGACTTGAAAGATTCGCTTGGCATATAACACAGCACTAATCTCCAAAGTAATCATTTGCAGAGCTGGTGAAACCGAAGTTAATTATGCAAACACTTCCACACCACGTAAGAGTTTGGAATGGGGCCAAGATTTGGTAAATCGGCAAGCCTGCTGTATTCTAACGGACGGTGGGTAGCAAAGTGTGGGGCTAATAATGGGAACATAGCATCTGTTTCTTGTTCCTGTTTTTAAGTTGCTAATTATGGGCTCTATCTTTACTATGACGCAAGAAGCATACAGAAAAATATGCCAGCCTCATAAATACGTGAAGGATAACAGTAAACAGTCCCGCTCCACTTTTACCGTATGGAATTCTGAATTGTGTTTGCTCCGTTTTCTCTAACCTCAAGCCAGAAGTTCTTAACAAGCTGAGAGGAATACTAGGACCGATAGGAGAGAAGTAACAGGAAGATGGAAAATTGTATAATGGGAGAGGGAGGGGTGTCATAACCTGTTTGGGTAGGACGTGTAGCACGCGCAAGGAAATAAGAAATTTCTACGAAATTATAGTCGGAAACTTAACGGGAAAAGACCACTTAGGCAACCTAGGCGTAGATGGTCAGTTAATAGTAAAATTTCTCTTCAACAAATAGAGTTTCTTTTGTTGTTTATTTTAAGATGCTGTCTATATCACAGACCACGTGGCTTCTATGTTACGATAATTTGTGAGGTTGTGAATAAGGAATTTGGAAGAAAGCGGCCTTAGCTTTATCGAAGAGCTATTCCGGAATTTGTATGGAAGGATGCGGAAGACGTGCGAATCTCAATACGGACAGCCGGTACCGGGGAACTACCGAATTCATGTGTAAAGTGTTACACTCGCTTGCTTGTCGAAATGGGTTGTGAAGATGTGAAGTGGGTTAATCTAGCTCAGAACAGGATATAATGACGAGCTGCTGTAAACATGATTATAAACTTGGGCGATTCATAAAAGACTGGGAATTTCTTAACCAGTAGAGCAACTGTCAGCTTCTTAAGAAAGCCTCTGTTCACTAAAAATAGTGTTTAACCAGTACCACAAGACTTACATTCCATCCCATTGCGTCAGTGATGAACTCGTGTTTGTCAGACTCCTCTGGTTCAGAGTCGCTGTCCTGTAGTACCATACCGGCGCCCCCATTGTCCTCTGGAACGTCGAGCTCCAGTTCCACATTTCCTGGCTCTTCCTCCTCACGCACGGGTGCCATTCCACCGTCCTCTTCTTCTGCGTGCTGCTGTTTGAGTAAAGTCCCAAACTTCTCAAAGAAGCTTCCATCGAGCTCTTGGATTCTGCCAGAAATAAAAGCATACTGTAATTAGGGGATTCCTCGTGTGCTGACGCACTTTGAAAGACCGGTTTTACTGATGCAGTTATACTGCCATTAAAAAAAGCAGGTTCCATGACATCTGAAGTCGTTTCCGTGGGAAGAAAGGGTTCATTCATGTATAGGACAACTAGAACCTTGCTGTAAAACTTTATGAGTGTACGTACACTTTTTTGCATTTTGTTAACCTCTTAAAGCCTAAGACTTAATTTATGTACCACCAGCTTTAACATTCAGAAATTGTGTGTTCTGCCCACAATGCATTTATGTGTTTTGCGTGGATCTCAGAACAAACAGCGATTATTTCTCTATACAGCACGAACTTATCGGTTTTTATAACCGAGGCAGAGAGTGTTTACTGCGCGGTACGAACTGGGTCTTCATATCAGACAGATACAGTTTCGCCCTTAAAGGTTCACTCAGTACACATCCACAACTAAAAACTGAGACGTACTGCCTCTCG
>Ga0131853_10018751_pt1 | contig 12591 bp, 11 predicted proteins | sample TergutLab28metaG_FD_92764 | JGI IMG/M metagenome (GOLD analysis project Ga0131853, IMG submission 92764) | Labiotermes labralis P1 segment gut microbial communities from Petit-Saut dam, French Guiana - Lab288 P1 (version 2) (version 2) | ecosystem: Host-associated > Arthropoda: Insects >...
ACAGGATCATTAGACTTCATACCCCAACACTCAACCACCCCCAGAACTGTCAGAACCAAACCCCACCAAACCGTCAGCGATGTCCTGATACACAACCGTCAGGGAAGTCCTGATACATGACAGAAGACAACTAATTCCCTATGATGCTCTCATGCTCGTCGGCGTGGGGGGCTTGGCTTGTTGGGCCACACCTTCTTCCTGCGTCAGCGGCGTTGGTACGGCTTTGCCGCTAACTGAGACCTGGTCGGTATCCCCAGCTGTTGACCAGGCCATAACTTGCCGTGATAGTATCGCCGCATGATAGTGTCGTTCGCCGACTCTACGACGGAAAAGGTGTGGCTGCGTGAGCACACACCCCGTCTCGGGACCGCCGAGCATCGAGCCGCACACAAGAAGTTGTTGCAGTTGGACATGGCGGCAACGGTGAACGACCTGTGTGTCCCACCGGGAAACCGGCTGGAAAAGTTGACGGGTGATCGTGAAGGTCAACATTCGATCCGGGTGAATGACCAGTACCGGATTTGTTTCACCTGGACGGACAAAGGCCCGGCCAACGTCGAAATCGTTGATTACCACTAAAGGAGGGTGTGTATGAGTGAAAAGTTGTACGCCCCGGTTCACCCTGGGGAGATTCTGCACGAGGAGTTTTTGGAGCCGTTGGGCATCACTGCGTATCGGCTCGCACAGGCCACGGGTCTGCCGCAAACCCAGATCGGCCAAATACTGCGCGGCAAACGCTCCATCACCGCCCGATCCGGCTTGCGGATAGCCAAAGCGCTTGGACTCTCAGAGTGGTACTGGATCAATGCCCAGGCTCGTTACGATCTCGAAGTCGAGCGTGACAGACATGCGAACGAACTGGCTAAGGTCCAGCCGCTCGTAGCAGCTGCATAACCCAGAGGTCACTTCGACCGTGTAGCAGGATAGAACACGAAATCCTGCCCAAACGGCGAGAACATCCCAACATTGACACCTGCGCTAGTCGTAACCCACTCACGTCATCTTGTGTGAGCGGTTTCGGGATTCCTGCGAGTCGCAAGACCTAGACCAGACGGTAACCGCCAGCTCTAGGTTCTGCGACTTCACTCGCTGCGCTCGTTACGCGCAGAATGACGCCAAGCTTCCTTGCCCTGCCGCAGCGCGTCTCCCGCGCTCCGCGCGTTGCGCGCAGAACGGCGGGTAGCGGTCCACCAGCCTCGCTCGTTGCGCGCAGAATGATGTAAGGGGAGTTGTCCGCTTTGGTGCGCGTGATGGGTGGCCGTGGGATGGGGGTATGCTTGGGGCTGGTTGCCTAGGTTTCCGGCGTCGTCGGGAAGGTGGGCAGCGACGCTTTGACCCTCCTGTCACGGAAAGACCGTGGCCGTATAGACCGAAGGAGGTGGGTTAAACACATGCGTCAGTACGAAATGATGGTGATCCTGGACCCCGATGTCGAGGAACGCACCCTACAAGCCCTGATCGAGAAGCTGGTGGCCGTTGTCCCGGCTGAGGGCGGTACCGTCGATAACGTTGACATCTGGGGTCGTCGCAAGATGACCTTCGACATCAACAAGAAGTCCGAGGGGCTGTACGCCGTAATCGACTTCACATCCGAAGTGGCAACCGCCAAGGAACTCGACCGCCAGCTCGGCCTCAACGAGACCGTCCTGCGCTTTAAGATTCTGCGCGCCGACGCCAAGTAAACACCTCGAATCCGACCCCCACCCCAAGCGCTTAACCTAGGAGTACGTCATGGCCGGCGAAACCGTAATCACAGTGGTAGGTAACCTCGTCGCGGACCCGGAGCTGCGGTTTACGCCGTCGGGTGCGCCGGTGGCGAACTTCCGCATCGCCTCTACGCCACGCACCTTCGACCGGCAGACCAACGAGTGGAAGGACGGCGAGGGCCTGTTCCTCTCGTGTTCCATTTGGCGTGATGCTGCGGAGAACGTGGCCGAGTCGCTGACCAAGGGTATGCGCGTGATTGTGCAGGGTCGCCTGGTGCAGCGCTCGTATGAAACTCGCGAGGGCGAAAAGCGAACCGTTGTTGAGTTGCAGGTCGATGAGATCGGCCCCTCGTTGCGCAATGCAACCGCACAGGTGACTCGCAAGCAACGCACCGGCCCCGGCGGCTTCAACGCGGGCGGCGGCTATGGTGGCGGGGCGCCCAGCGGTGGCCAGGGTGGCGGGTTTACCAGCGGTGGCGGCGGGGGTTTCTCCGCCGGTGGTGGTTCGCAGAACGACCCGTGGGCGAATGCCGGACCGGCATCGTCAGGTGGCTCGTTCGACGAAGCTCCCCCTTTCTAAGCCGCACAATCCCCAAGATCATCATCTCTATCAGTCAAGGAGTACATCGCGATGCCTAAGCCTCCGATGCGTAAGAGCAACAAGCACATCATCAAGAAGAAGTCGAACCCGCTCAAGGCGGCGAAGATCGAGACCATCGACTACAAGGACACGGCGCTGCTGCGCAAGTTCATCTCCGACCGCGGCAAGATCCGCGCCCGCCGGGTTACCGGCGTCAGCGTTCAAGAACAGCGCGCCATTGCCCGCGCCGTGAAGAACGCCCGCGAGATGGCCCTGCTGCCCTACGCGTCTTCGTCCCGCTGAGTGGCCCAAGGAGAACAGAAATCATGACTAAGTTGATCCTGACGCACGAGGTCACCGGCCTCGGCGAACCCGGCGATGTCGTAGACGTTAAGGCTGGTTACGCTCGCAACTACCTGCTGCCGCGCAAGCTGGCCACCCCGTGGACCAAGGGCGCCGAATCGCAGATTTCCGCGATCCGCAAGGCCCGCAAGGCCCGCGAGATCGCCACGCTGGACGGGGCAAAGTTCGTAGCCGAATCGCTGGCCGCCGAGCCGGTCGTCGTCAAGGCAAAGGCCGGTACCGGCGGTCGCCTGTTCGGTGCCGTGACTACCGCCGACATCGCCGCTGCCGTTAAGGCCGTGGGTGGCCCCGTGGTGGACAAACGCAAGATCGAAATCGCTCAGCCCATCAAGTCAACGGGTGAACACGAAGTGTCGATCCGTCTGCACCCCGAGGTGTCGGCCAAGATTGCCGTCAAGGTGATCGCCGCCTAGCTACCTTCTGTAAGACGCCCGGCTGAATTTAACTAGCCGGGCGTCTTGCATATACACCTTCGCCCGCCTCGTCATCCTGCGTGCAGTCGCAGAACCCAGAGTTGAGAGTCACCATTGGGCCTGGGTTCGGTGACAGCTTCGCTCGCAGAATGACGTGGGCTGATATGCGGAAGTGATTTTGACGCCAGGGCATGAAGCAGTCTGCGGCAGCGGTGAGGGCGAAGTTTTTCTCCACAGGGTGTGTGTTGAAAAGGAGCGGCAACCATAGGGGGATGAGAGGATTCCGCCAACAGTTCCGACGGTTACCCACAGGCAAATCCACTGGTAGTTCACAACTTCAAGAGGTTACCCACAAGGTTACCCACAGGCCGGGTTTGGAGGTTGGCGTGACGCCTGCCAAGGTTACATGTCAGTGGTTCGCGGTAGATATGGATTGCCGTCGGGCGTCATAAGGAAGGTAAACATGTCTATCGACCAGCTTGCAGACCCGTACACCGGTTCGTCTTACGATGAATCGGCTGGTGGCGGGTTTGACCGCACCCCGCCGCAGGATGTCGGCGCCGAGATGTCGGTACTCGGCGGCATGTTAATCAGCAAAGATGCCATTGCTGACGTTGTCGAGACCATCCGTGGCAACGATTTCTACCGTCCCGCGCACGAGGCCATCTATGACGCGATCCTCGACCTATATGGCCGAGGCGAGCCTGCCGACGGCATCACCGTGGTTGACGAGCTGCGCAGGCGCGGCTCCCTTGATCGCATCGGCGGCAGCGCCTATCTCGCCGATTTAATCGCGGGCGTGCCCACGGCGGCAAATGCCGGATATTACGCCCGCATCGTCCGTGAGCGCGCTCAGCTGCGACGACTGGTCGAGGCTGGCACGCGTATCGTGCAGATGGGCTACGCCCGCGAGGGCGGCGATGTGGCCGACATCGTCAACAACGCGCAGGCCGAGGTGTATGCGGCCACCCAGCAGCGGGCATCAGAGGATTACCTGCCGCTGGCCGAAATCCTGCCCGGCGCGCTAAACGAGGTTGAGGCGGCCGGGATGCGCGGCGCGGGCCTGACGGGTGTGCCCACTGGCTTCGCCGACCTAGACCGCCTAACCAACGGTCTCCACTCCGGCCAAATGGTCATCATCGCGGCGAGGCCGGCCATCGGAAAAGCGCTGGCTCTCGATACGCGGTTGCCAACGCCCACCGGCTGGATCACGATGGGCGAGGTAGCGGTGGGGGACGAATTGCTGGCCGCAGACGGCACCCTGACGCGCGTCGTTGCCGCAACCGAGGTGATGACCGAGCGCCCCTGTTACGAGGTCATATTCGATGATGGTTCCAAAATCATCGCCGATGCCGAGCATCTGTGGGAGACCAGCACCCGCGCCCAACGCAGGCTTCCTATGCTCAATGGACGTTTTCCCGCAGCAATCCGAACCACCGCAGAGCTGGCGTCAACCTTGCGGCTTGATACAGCCGATCACCGAGCGAACCACACCGTGCGCACGGCAGGCCCGCTGCAACTGCCTGACGCGACACTTCCGATTCACCCCTACACGCTTGGGGTTTGGCTTGGTGACGGCCACTCGGAGTCCGCACGGTTTACCTCGGCAGATCCAGAGATTGCAATCAGAATTGAGGCGACCGGAACTCCGGTGTCGGTTCGGTCGGCATATGCCGGAGCGGCCCAGCTCTACACGCTTCAGTTGTCGCATCCGGTCGCTGCGGCAGAGCAGGAGTGTGTGGTCTGCGGGGCTGCTTTCACTCCGCGAACGTCTCAGGTTAAAACATGCGGTCGCTCCTGTGGCGGGCGATCTCGTGGGATTGGTCCCAGGTCGATTGCTCGCTGCCCCGACTGTGGGGAGTTAAGTTCTGGGCATGGTCGGTGTGCGAAGTGTCATGCCGATCACGGAACGATGGGAGAACTTCTCAGGTCACTTGGCGTGCTGTGTAACAAGCACATCCCGGCGCAGTATCTCCGGGCGTCGCAAACGCAACGGAGGGCGTTGCTTGCGGGCCTGCTGGACACCGACGGCACAGTAAACCCGACTGGAAGCCCGCAGTTCACAACCACAAACCGGCGCCTAGCCCTGGGTGTGCGCGAATTGATCCATAGCCTGGGTCACCGCACAGGTTGGTCGGAAAAAGCAGTAAATGGGCGCTCGGTGGCATCCTCGACGGCCTATACGATTACCTTCACCACGGATGACGAGGTTTTCTGGCTGGGGAGAAAACAGCAGGCACACACAGAGCGTCGCCGCCCGGCCACTTCGCGGCTAAAACATCGTGCGGTGGTGGAGGTTCGGCCAATTCCCTCGGTTCCGGTGCGCTGCGTTCAAGTGGATAACGAGGAGCATCTATACCTGGCCGGTGAGTCGATGATCCCGACTCATAACTCGACGTTGGCCATTGATGTGGCGCGGGCGGCTTCGATCAAGCATGGGCAGACCTCAGTTGTGTTTTCCCTAGAGATGACGCGCAACGAGATCACCATGCGGTTGCTCTCCGCTGAGGCTTCCGTGCCGCTCAACAAGCTGCGCAACGGCAATATGGCGCAGGCAGACTGGAGCAAGATTGCCGCCGTTGAGGGGCGGCTGCACAAGGCGCCGATGTTCATTGATGACTCGCCAAACATGACGCTCACCGAGATTAGGGCCAAGGCACGACGGCTTAAGCAACGGCACGATCTCAAACTGATTGTGATCGACTACTTGCAGTTGATGACGTCGGGCAAGCGAGTGGAGAGTCGCCAACAGGAGGTATCGGAGTTCTCCCGCGCGCTGAAACTGCTCGCCAAGGAACTCGAAGTCCCGGTTATCGCGCTATCCCAGCTCAACCGTGGCCCCGAACAGCGTGGCGACAAGAAGCCACAAATGGCCGACCTACGCGAATCAGGTTCGCTCGAACAAGATGCGGACCTGGTGATCCTGCTGCACCGCGAGGATGCCTACGAGAAGGAGTCGCCCCGCGCGGGCGAGGCCGATTTCATCGTTGCCAAGCACCGCAACGGTCCCACCGACACCATCACGGTCGCCTTCCAAGGCCACTACTCCCGCTTCGTAGACATGCAGGCGTAATCATGGACAGCAACTCACTACCCCAACTCAGTGACGGATGCTTGACCGCCGAGTGTTGGAAGGTCCCATCCCGTCGATGGTTGAAGACGGGGTGATCGCGGTTCACCCCACTGAGCAAGGCAACCGGCGCTAGCATCAGCGCCCTCCGTAAGCGTCTTGCTGTGCTGATCGATGAGGGAGCAGTGATCGCGACGGCGCCCCCGCAGAGCAGACATTGCAGGTATCGGCGAGTCGTCGTGCCGGATAAGGAGTAGTGAGTTGTTCTTTCTTCCTCCGGTGACAGCTTGAATGACTACGACGCGAAGGGGGATGCGCGGATAATCCGCGCATCCCCCTTCGGGGAGCATGACTTCTACTCGTGGCTGATCGCCTCTAGGACGGGGAGGCGGGAGGCGCGGATGGCGGGCCAGACGGCGGCGAAGAGGCCGACGATGATGGCCAGGCCGACCATGCCGATCAGGGTGCCGATGGGGATGGATAGCGTATCTAGGCCCATCTGCGCCATGACGCGCGGCAGGGCGGCGGCCGTCGCGACGCCGATGCCGAGTCCGAGCAGGGTGCCGAACACCGCGGTGAGTACGGACTCAATCATTACGGTGCCAGATAGTTGGAGGCGGCCCAGGCCCACGGCCCGCAGCAGCCCAATCTCCTTGGTGCGTTCGATCACCGAAAGGGCAAGAGTGTTGACGATGCCGAGGATCGCGATGAACACGGACATGGCCAACAGCGCATAGAGGATGGTCAAGATCATATCCACTTGCCCCAGAAGTTGATCTTCTAGCCCCTGGGCGTCGAGTACGGTGACTACGAAGTATGGCGCGACGGCTGCGGTGGCTGCCGCGTGCAGGGCGTCCAGATCGGTGCCGGGCGTGGCGCGGATCAGCGCCCGATCAGAAATCTGATCCCACGGGTTGGTGATGGCGTTGATGGTCTCGGCGTGCACAATGTAGGGCGCGTTCCAGACCACCGTTTGCTCGAAAACTCCGGTGATGGTCAGGTGCCGCTGCCCGATGGGACCGGCCATCGTCACGGTGTCCCCAAGCGCGAGGCCAGTAGCCTCTGCTTCAAGGGCATTGACCAGCACCTCACCCGTGCCCAGATTCTCGGCAGCACTCGGCGCTCCCTCGGCCAAGGAAATTTGGCCCAGATCGCCAAAGAAGCCGGAGTCAAAGCCCAGGATGAAGACCTGCCGATCCGCGTCGAATGTCTCATGTTCAACGACAGCCATCGTCACGAGCGCCGGAACTACCCGTTCCACCCCTTCCAGCGCGGCGACGGCGTCCACCGCGCCCTGGGGCATGGGGCCGACAAACTGCGGGGAGTTTAGGGATAGGTCGGCCGTGAACTGTGTGCTAGCCCCGTCGGCCAGCGAGGTTGCGAACGATGCCGAGATCACCGAGACGAGCGCGACCAGCGCCGACCCGATCATCAACGCCCCGGCGGTGGCCGCGGTACGGCGCGGGTTGCGTATGACATTGCCACGAGCCAGGCGACCTAGCGGGCGAACGGCCCACACCAGCGGCGCAGCGAGCACTCGGATCACTCGCCCCGCGAGTACGGGCATCAGCAGCTGCGGGCCAAGGAACATTCCGGCCATTCCCGCAAACAACGCGGCGTCAGCGAAGTCCGCATTGGGTAGCACCACGGAGATCACCAGCCCGGTAATGCCGAGCGTAGTTATCACCCAGCCAATGATGCCCCGGCGCTTCAGCGGCTTGGCCGTTGCGCCCTCGGCACGCATGGCCTCCACCGGGGGCACCAGGGCCGCGCGGCGGGCAGGCACAGCCGCCGCCGCCAGCGAGACGATGGTGCCGACGGTCAGGGAGAGGATGACGGTGCCGACGGTGAACGGAATGTTCTCGGCCAGCCCCATGCCCATCGCCTCTAACCCCCACCGGATCAGGGCGGCAAACCCGAACCCGAGGCCGACCCCAATGGTCGAACCCAGCACGCCCAGGGCCGTGGCCTGGACCAACACGGCGGCAAACACCTGCCTGGGTGAAGAGCCGATGGCGCGCAACAGTGCATATTCGCGAGTGCGTTGCTGCACCGACATGGTGAAGGAGTTGGCGATGATGAACCCGCCGACAAGCAGCGCGATGCCCGCGAAGATCATCAAGAACATCGCGACCATATCGGTCATCTCGGAGATCGCCTCAACATTCAGATCGCGCAGGTACTGCCCCGTAATCACCTCGGCCGGGGGATACACCCCAACGAGTACCGGAGCGATTCGGGCGACCAATTCCTCCTCGCTGACACCCGGCTCGGCCAGAATCTCAAAGCTAAGGGTCTTGCCATCGGGAGCGAACGCTTGCTCGGCAAGCCCCTGATCGATAACCAGCAAGGTGGCCCCGGCCATTGGCCCATCAGGATCGAGTACGCCCGCGACGGTGACCGAAACGGTGCGCCCAGCCAGCAAGATGATCGTCTCATCCCCGACAACAAGCCCGGAAGCCTCCAGGGTTGCCTTCTCCAAGGCAACCTCGGAGGCGTCAAGCGGCATCCGCCCCTCGATCAAATCCCACTGGTCAACAAAAGAATCCGCGCCAAAAGCGAAAGATGGGGCCATCAGGGAGTGCACGGCCGTGCCATCGGCACCGATCAGCACCACCGGACCCTGCGTGAGCGCCGCCACGCCCGCCACGCCGTCTACGGTGGCGATGGTCTCGGCTAGATCCATGTTCATCCGGTTACGCGGCATACCGCCAGCCAGGAGGGTGGCACCCTCGTCGCCGATGGTCTCGGCGCCGCGTACATATGCGTCCCCTGAGTTGGACGCGCCAATAACCCCAGCAAACGTATCGTCAAGCATTGTGCGCAGTGACATGGTCACCGCGATAAACGCCACCCCAAGGGCGACCGCAATCAAGGCCATCAACGAGCGACCCAAGGAGGCGCGGATTCCGCGCAGGATTACTCGCCTCATCAGTTAACACCCACCGATCCGCTACCGATGGTTGAGCCTGCCGAAACCATCGGCTTGGCAGAGGTACGACGGGTCAGCGCGCCGAGGGTGTCTAACACCGACTGCGGAGTTGGTTCGCGCAGTTCGGAAACCAAACGTCCGTCGGCCAAGAACAGCACGCGCTGAGCGTAGGAGGCCGCAACCGGATCGTGGGTGACCATCACCACCGATTGCCCCAACGCCTGGACCGATTCCCGCAAGAAAGACAAAACCTCGGCCGCAGCAGTCGAATCGAGGTTGCCCGTTGGCTCATCGGCGAAGATCACCGCGGGCTTGGAAACCAGGGCGCGAGCGCAGGCCACGCGCTGCTGCTGACCGCCAGATAGCTCGGCCGGGCGGTGCGAGAGGCGACCTTCGAGGCCAACGGCGGCGATCACTCGATCCAGATGCACCTTATCTGCGGCCTGATGCGCGATATCTAAGGGAAGCGTGATGTTCTCCAACGCCGTCAACGTCGGCACCAGGTTAAACGCCTGGAATACGAAACCCAGCCGAGTGCGCCGCAATCGCGTGAGCTGTTTCTCCTTCATTCCGGAAATGGTCACCCCGTCAACCGTCACCACCCCGGCCGTAGCCTTGTCCAGTCCGGCCATGCAGTGCATCAGCGTGGACTTACCAGAGCCGGACGGCCCCATGATCGCGGTGAACTCACCGCGGCCAAAGTCAACGTCCACCTCAGCCAGGGCGTGAACGGCAGTGTCGCCATCGCCGTAGGTTTTGACCAACCCGCGGGCGGTAGCAATCGGAACAACAGACATGAAACAACTCTCTTCCAGACAGGCGGCAGCCACAAGCTACAGCGATGGGATAGGTGCCCGGCCAGATATGGCCCTCGGCGCACAGCGCAGTACCGCAAACACCAACGGAGCAGTCTTGTCAGGACGTGTAGAGCGCTACTCGTTGTCTGCGGATCTGGCGCTTTTGGCCCCATTTTCGAGCCGCAAACAGCATGTCATGCCTGGTCGCGGGCCTGCTATGGGGTATTCCCCTGAACCGACCCTGGTTTTCGGCGGACCACCCTTATAGCTTCCTAGAAGACAACCCGGCCCGTATTGCCACCGTCGTCGAGAAGCAAGCGGGCAAGCCAAAAGCGTCAACCACCGTGGTAGTCATGGCGGTTGACGCGTTTAAGCGAGAGAATCAGGCGTCAGTGGCCGTGGCCTTGGAGCAGTGTTCGGCGCGGAACTTCTCGCACTGCTCCTTACCCAAGGTGTACAGGCGGCCAAAGTTAACCGTCCACCCGGCGCCGAAGACGCGCGGGCCGATAATGTGTTCGGACTCGGGCGCCCACATGCGTTCCTTGACGCGCTCGACGGTGGGCATCCGCAGGTCGTAGGGCACCGGTCCGACGGTGCCATGCCAGTCACGTTCGCCTTCAGGCTTCTTCAGCTCCTTGACGACGGCAGCCACGGCCACCCCAGCAAGGGCGATCTGCACCAGGTTGCGAAGGGACAGTTTCACTTCAGCCATCTTGGCCTCCTTTGAGTCAGGAATGATCCGCCCCAAGTATCTCAGTCTCGGGCCTGTTCGGTGACCACGGGCGCTCAGAATGCACGCATCGGCGCTCCGCTGTCCGTTTTGGGCGCAAAACGTGGCGATTCGCGCCAGATTTCGCACCACTTCGCGCTTGGACACCCAAACTACTAGAGAGCCTGGTCGGACCAATGGCATGATCGCACCGTGGGAGTGTGTCGGCGGTGACGACAACCCCTCGCTAGTGCATCGCCAGAAGTAAACCAGGGGAGATTGGTTTGACCAGGCTCGACGACGGACACGTACGGATCAACGTACGTCCGGTCGATGCTGCCCTCGCCCGGATGCAGGCCATCACACCGGGACTGGCCCCCGGCGAACCGGGCACCGCCGACCCAGAGCTGGTGCAGCAGGCGCTCGACGCCCTGCCCAGCGACGACCGGCAGATGTTGTGGCTAAAACACGTCGAATCCGCAGATGACCACACGGTCGCGGCGGCCATGAGCATCTCTCTGGGCACGGTGCAGCGGCGGCTGCGCAAGGCCGAGCGGGCGATGTCACACAGTTTCGCAGGAGTTCACGCCCGCGTTGCCGCGTCGCTGGATGGTGCATGCGCCACGACGCGCGGCTCGCTAGGTGAGTACTCCCGGCATCGGGTTCACGCCAGTCGTCGCCGGGTGTTGGAGGCGCACCTGTTCGGGTGCGAAGAATGTATGCGAGCCTTCATCGACATTCGAGAATCCGCCTGGTCCTTGCGTGATGCCGCCCCATTGCTACTCGCTGGCTTGACTGGGCTGGCGGCCGTGGGCGGAACCGTGGCAAGTGGCGCTGCCGTGACGACGAGCGGTGGGACTCCCTGGAGCGCCTTCTGCGGCCAGGCGGTGGACGCGGTTCGTGAGGCGGTTTTCTCCGTCGGTCGTGGCGCGCTGATTGGCGGCGGGGCTACTGCGGGCGTTGTGACGGCGGCGGCAGTGACGGCGGCTGTCGCCTTCAGCGGCGGTAGCGGAGATGTGGCCTACGTAGCCGGTGGTATCTACGAGGAGCCACCCGCTGTTGTGATTGAAACTCCGGTGCCGGAGGAACCGACGCCCAGCCCCGAGCCGACCCCGATTCCCGAACCGTCGATGCCGCCCGTCGTGGCGGAACCCACGCCTACCCCGACGCCAACGCCTAGCCCTACCCACCAAGTTCCAGTGAGGCCACGTCCGCAGCCGACGATGCCTGCTGAACCTGCTGTCCCGGAACCCGCGCCGGAGATTGCCTACACCCCGGAGCCAACTCCCGCCCCCGAGGCCGCCCCAGAACCAACATCCACTCCGGAGCCGACACCTATTCCGTCGCCGACCCCCGAGTCAGCACCCACCTCGACCCCCGAGCCGGAGGCTACCAGCAGCCCAACGCCTACGGTCACTCCGCCGCCCAGTCCCAGCCCCACGTCAACCCCGACGCCCGAGCCATCTGTGCCACCTGTCGTGGTGGAACCCACAGTTACGCCCACGCCTGAGCCAACTCCCTCTGCGGAGCCGACGCTCACGCCGCCGCCGGTTACAGGCGTCGTGACGCTCATCCTGCCCTCGGTGAACGCGCTATCCTCGGACTACTTTGCGGTGGTGCTACCCGGGTATTTCGGCGATGCAAGCCTATCGCCAGCCGAGGTGGGCGCCGTCTCCCAGAATTACATGGCGCTCCCCCAATACGTAACCGACGCCGGTCACCTGCTGTACTACCGGTTCGTCGACTCCATCTATTTACCCGTTCCCCTCGCCAATATGCTTTCGAGCAGCACCACTAGGCCGTACCCAGGGGGCATCTTGCTGCTTCGCAACACCACTGGCACTAGCCAAGCAGTTCAGTTGGTACTTACCTCGATGGTTTCCGTCGAGGTGGTAGCCACCCTGATCCCCGTCAGTTTCCCGGCGGTTAGCCATATGCCGCCGTCGCCTCCCGATAGCTAACGGTTCTACTCTCTGACCCCGACTCCTGTTTTGGAGTTCAACAGGATCATTGTGACCGGT
>Ga0131853_10018753_pt1 | contig 12591 bp, 6 predicted proteins | sample TergutLab28metaG_FD_92764 | JGI IMG/M metagenome (GOLD analysis project Ga0131853, IMG submission 92764) | Labiotermes labralis P1 segment gut microbial communities from Petit-Saut dam, French Guiana - Lab288 P1 (version 2) (version 2) | ecosystem: Host-associated > Arthropoda: Insects >...
AAGCGTGCCACAAATATCGTGTTATCACATTTTGAAGTTCACCAACTTTGGTACTGGCACTTGCTCAACTCCGATGTGTCTGACAACAAATCTGACAGTGTTGTAACGACATGTGATGTTGCTGTTGGAAACTGCAGCCTAATGACTGCCCACGCATATGATATCAGGTGGGTTGACAGCGTCGGCGGTTAGTTCACTGCAATTTGGGGCGGTAAATTGTGATCGTGTGTAAGGTGGAGTTTCTGTGTAAAGACTTCTGTGGACGCTAAGTGAAGCGTTGCTATACGGGTTTGATTGTAATTAATTTTAAACAATTACCCAGTTCAGTACTGTTAATACGTTTAGCCTCGTAGACCCTTGCTAGATAAAAGATTTAGAGTCTGCAATCGCCTACTTGCTGTTCCACCGAATGGCTGAGAGGATAAAGTCTATCTGATGGAAAATATATGTAAATAATTTCATAACATAAGTTACAATTTTTACATACACATCTGAATTTCAACTGAAATTCCATTGGCCTCATTTCCGCAGACGACATTACAGCTCCCAAAAACGACACTAACATGTATATCAATCGTGCGGCCATATTACATTTCGCAAATCTGCGAAAATGAGAATTCCTCAAGGTGGAAAATTTATGGGGTATTTATATACCCTCATTTTGAATTCTAAGTTGTGATATATACAAATTGACAAATACGAGGGAAAATCATGAAGCGTAGAAGTAGAAATTGAATCGTGAAATAATGCAATAATTCAAATTCAATTTCTAGAAGGCTGCTTGTTGTATATAGCGTATTCTAGGTATGAATACATGTCTGACACTGTACTGCTGTCAACAGTGTTCATGCTTCAAGTAAACCGAACATAATACTTTAATTGGTTTATGTTTTCCCATTTAATTCACTACAGATTTCATACCGCACCACAAAACATTACAATCGTCATCACATCAAATGTTATTTTTTATGTTTTTTAATATCGATGTCGCCATCTTCCAACTTTTAAATGAAGAACTGAAAACATTCCACTACTAACGTCGACATTCATGTCTCTCTTTCTCCGCACGCAATGCTTCATAAAATGACTGATATCATTCTGATTAATGCGTAAATCCTCTTTAAATTTTTCGAAAATTGAAACATTATTAACTATAATCCAACTGCGGCACTCAACACGTAGCTGTGCAAGTCGCACGTATTGCGAGTGGCAGACATACATTTTTTACGTTTAATTTAACACTCTCATTAATTTATAGACGACATCACACAGGACATTTTATGTTCAATAAATCTTATCTCAAAATTTTTCTTTTATGATATAACATGGAAAAATATGAAAGAACAATACACTGAAAACATGGCAATATTTTACGGGGCATGTGTGATGAAAATTGGTTAGAAAAGTCTACAGACACACAATCAGAATATGTAGAATGTAATCCATTTCCCAATCAACTGAATAAAATTTGACAAAACGATTAAACATTCACATAATTTTCGTTTTATTATAGTTTTAACTAAACACGGATTCTGAAGAAAATAAACTGTGGTCAACCACTGAGTCTGAGTGTTGTGAGTGACAGTGAAGTGTTGGTTATGTTTGTCAAAGGAGATGGTGAACATCCTGCAAGGAGGTTTTCAGAATAGCATAATTTTTTTAAAGCTTGAAATTTGGGATAATGGAAAGTAGAAAGTTATAACAAATTCGGATAATCATATATTTAAGATAATATTTCACAAGAAAATATAAATTTAATTTTTTATATTCCAGATGATACGTATCTGATTCATTGCATCCTACAGCGTAGATTAACCCGATTTCAAAACCAGAATGTGATAAATTTTTACGGCGAATAATGTATTGACACCAGTTGTTAGAGTAATGTTCACAGTAAGTCATAAATAAAAAATTGTTATTGAAATCATTTTGCAATACTCTAATATAAACACAGATTTGCAAACGTCAAGCAACTGTTCAAATAACATAACATAATGCACACGGCGGCACCACGCACAAACAATATGATAAATGCCATAACAGACAAGGAATATACATATTACGTAACACTGAGGTACGTGGGAATAATGAACCTTGGGAGAAAAGGGATTAAACTGTACATTTTCTTAGTGTGTGTATATAGACTTAATTATGAAGTAAGGAATAACCAGAGAATGACCAAAGCCACTCACTAGTCGATATGCCTCCACGAGATTGAATTTTGAATAAAAAGGTGGGTTTATTTTCCTCTTAAAAGCTTCTCAGATATTTCGAATAGTAGGAGGTATTCAACTGTGCGATTACCGAGTCTTATAGTAGTCTGCCAACGTCACGGCTAACACAAAACATAATCCAGTCCGTACGAGAATAAGTAAATCTTTAAGAAACTATATTGAACAAACTTTTCCGAAAACAACATTTAGAATGAAAAATGAGGGTTTAAATTTCCTATAAAAGTGTCTCAAGTTTGTTTCGTTTTAAAACCTATTCAGCGAAATGTACAAAACATGTAAAGTGGTGTAGTGTAAAGCACTCGCCATTCTTATCAAATTATTATCTATCAAAAAATATTCCTCGAAAAATTCACATACATTCCCAGGTATGTTATTAATTGCGTGGGAAATTAGGAGAGGAAAGGACATGACGAAACCAAACGATCATTTAGTAAAGTTTTGGAACTCCATTACAAACGTGACACAAATTTAAAGATGGCCTGCGAAATTTCTGGCCCACCAACATGCAGAATATCTTATATCACATTACACTCTGTCGGGTCAAAACTTTTATACACCCCATCCAATGATTGACACAGAGCTTTGAATAGACGAAATCGACATTTACCGTTTTTATATATGACGAAGTTCAGCCATACTGAATTTCATTGAGGAATTTACTGATTACATGCCGTAATACATCACTAAAACTTCCTTCTGTTTCATAAATTCATTAAAAACTCAAGAACGCATAGAAATTTATGAGTAAAATGTGCATAAAATAAATCCACATATCCACTTGATATGTGAACTGCATGTTACAGTGAAATCATAAAGAGCAGCTTGCAGCTTGTCTGATGTTGACTGACATTTCTTCCAAATCAGTGGAATTCCTGTTCGTGCAATTTGCTTAATGTCTGTACCAGTGCACAACAGTACATCGATAAGAATATTAGGTTATCAAAGGAAAACTGAAGTAGGAAATTTAAGGGAATTTGGTCTGAATCTAACGCCAGAGAGTGTCTGGGGATTGCTTGAAACGTTCCGTCCAGCTAGAAGACTGAACAAGGATTTGACACAAGTTGAAGGGAACAAAATTATGCTGACTTAAATAAACTTTTATAAATCAGTTTGTCTTCAGGGAATAAAAGCTGTAGGAGAACAGCCGATATAACATAATTGTGCGTCACTCTGTTCAATGTGCGAGGGGAAAGTAGGGGCAAACATAATTGTGCGTCGCTCTGTTCAATGTGCGAGGGGAAAGTAGGGGCAAACACAACTGTGCGTCACTCTGTTCAATGTGCGAGGGGAAAGTAGGGGCAAACACAACTGTGCGTCACTCTGTTCAATGTGCGAGGGGAAAGTAGGGGCAAACACAACATAAGTATCACTTGTTTTCATGTGTTAGCAGTATTAAAACCTACACGCTGCTGATATCTCTTTGGGTTTTATCGCCAAGTGAATGTTGGTTGCTGGCTACTGCAAGTTTGTGATTATTCTACTGAAAAATTTGAAGTGTATAAAGCTGGTATTAGTGTAATGACATGGTTACTGTAGCGTGCCTTGTGTAACAAGCAGCTTTAGAACTGCTCCTTGGTGTTATATTTCATTTATATTTCTACTAGCGAAGTATGAAAGAATTTATACGACTGTACGTTCGAGTAATTGGAAGAATCTATGGATAATTATATGATTATGATTTGAAAAGTAACCCTCATATTCTAATTAAAAGTTCATGCCAGTTGTTTCTTTCAAATTGTGTGACAAGACAAGAGGAAACTAAAGTAGTATTTCAAGCGATCACACAAAATTCATAAAGTCTGTCCGTCCGCGTGGAACGAATTGAAGGATATTTGACAAATTTTTATGTACGATAATGCCTGAGAAATGTTCGACTATCTGTCGAGAAAAGTTTAACAAGTTTACATTCTGAAAAGCGTAACAGTAAAGTATTCCACTTAGTTTACATAATGATCGATAAGCATTCTTCACAATATCTCGTTAGTTCCACATAAAATGTCAAATGTTGTAAAGCAAATTTCATAAAGGAAACCAAGAAACACATTCTATGTTCATTTCTTATCGACAACTTTTCTGTTTATGATATACTGTAGTAATGAAAGCTAGAGTGAGGCAAACAACATAAGAAAATATAACGCAGATTTGAGTGTTGGATTTCAAAGTGTAAATACACACACTCAGAATTTTTAATACTAACTGCCTTTACTAGGCAACAAAGGTTACGTGAACGCGCCTCAATATTAGGTTGTATATTCATTGTGTCTCTTGATGTAGTCATAATATAGAATAGAACGAAGGCTCCTTTACCAGTTGCTCACGTTAAAATCTGATCCAACACCCCCCGCATAATTACACGTTCGAGAGAACTGGTTCTACCTTCTGAATACTTAAACGTTGGTACTTCTTATTGCACATATCCAATGAATCTGAAAACAACCGTTACTGCGACGTGGCCATGCTTGCAATTCCCGAGGAAAATAGCTTAATTGCCAGCGATGTGTACTGTTTCCAGTTGATTCACAATATGGTTTTTTTCAGTACAATTTGTGTCGGTAAATCGATATAATATATAATCTGGAATTTCTTTTCAAAGATTTGAAATACCCACTAATGTTGTGTTCAACTATCGGCGTTGAAAGTAATTAACTATAATAATATTTCATTTTTCAACCGTTAATATAATAACCCTGTAGTCTCTCGATAAGCAGAAATCACAGAATTTACGGTATCCAAAATGCCGACTGTACCATCAATAGCTGGAGGAAAATAAAAGTTCGCATTCATTCGCATACACTTGTAAATTCAAAGCAAAATTATCCTAGTATTTCATTTCACAAATAGCTTGAACAGCTACACAAAAATGCACCAATAGGGTGATCCATGAAATGGACCTCCACTAGAAAGCCTAAATATAAAAGTACAAAAACCTGTTTCGAAATATCCCAGTAGAAAAATTATAGAGTGTGTTATGTGAACAAAACTTGAAATTCAAATTGTGATATATATACAAGTTAACAGATTATAAGGCAATTAGTAGAGCGTAGGAGTAGAGAGACTAAGGTGGAACCATTAAAATTTATATTTCTAAAACAATTTACAAATTATAATGTTTTTAACAACATATATTACGATCAACCCGATTCAACAACAGAAATAATGTACCGAAAAGAAGCACACCAAACCCATACAAAAGTCTCTTTTCCATTGTATTCCTGCGCCTTCCGCTAAGATCTATGTCAACCAGTTCTTAGAGCTACCGAACATTATTTATTGCTCCTCCTTATTTTTGTACAGAATGCCTATAATCGTTGAAGTGATTATATGGAAATACACTGGAGAGGGAGCAGCTGGGGTACATTTGGAGGTCATATTGCTATGAGAACTTGGACTTTGTCATAGTTTAATTAATCATTTTGCAAGGAACTTGAAGTCTTAACAACCGCCGCCAAACTCCTTGCAATGTCTGTTTATGTGGTGTTTCGATAATCGCACTGACGAAGCGACAGTGAAGGAAGTGGTGAAGAATTTGCGAGACAACAACTTAGATTTCAGCCAGTTGCTGGAATTAAGACTATATCGATGTCAGCTGACAAAATCGTCATAGGAAGTGGAAGTTCCGCACACAGAAATTGGCTTAGGAAATAGAATGCACTTATGCAATTTTTAAAATATTCTGTGCGAATGATAATTTACCTTGTATCGATAATTGTGTGTGGGAAATAGACATTATATCTAATGCGTTTAAATATTACATTTTCTGTTTCCTTTCTTAACCCTGGGCTTAAGACACCACAATATGTATATAAGTAAATTTGCTATGCTCTCAAAGAATACCAGTGTATATGGTGACTAGCCTACGGTTCGTATGAACGCGGTTCTTTTCCCCTAATTGGGCCAGAGACTTTCTCTTCATCATTCCATCCACTCTACATCTCGGAACATTCCTCTTATTCAGAAAGTATCGATGTTTTTTTTCTGTTGGAAAATATCTGTTGGACTTTGAATTTAACGCCTCATATTCATCTAGTGCCTTGGCAAAGAGTGCATTAGTGTATATAGCATGTTGCGACTGTACTTTGTTTAATGCAGCAGGAACCAAACTAGCCTTCAAATGTCAGAAACAGTACTTATGGAATACTGTTCATCAATTACCGACAGTGGTTTCCCTTAAAACCCAGTTGGTACTTTATGTAATACATGGATTAAACGAGTAAAATATTTCTCAATCTGACACAGCTTATGGTTGTGTTTTGTTTGAGTGACAGAAAAACCACAGTGATAATATCCCTTAACAACCTTAACTGGTTCGTCTATATAAAGTACGCAGAACTATTCCAGTGCGGTGCGAATTGAATTGTGATAGCAGTAAGTGTAATGTCAGTGTTAAAATGGCTCAAGTTGTTAGCCGCTGAAAGTTTACCGCGGGGGTCCGATTTCGATTCTAGCTATGAACGTATGGGATCTGTGTTGTATAACGTAGTATACAAGTTTTTACCCGGGCACATTTAATAATATATAATTTGTGAAGTTTTTCATGTGCTAGATAAACAAAATTTTAACTGGTTTCATGTCAGAATGCAGTGTAACCTGAAATAAGTTCCAAAATACGACACAAGATAATGAACTGTTCACAGTACGTCATACAACTAAACACGTTTACTGATGCATGTCGCAATATTTTTCAACATATGACAGAAATAAAAAGGCAAAGCTTCTGTTCAAATGCCGTTATAGTAACACGTTATACAGGTAAGCAAGTTTACTGACGCACTCTAAAATGAGCCATTCCCGTTGTGTTTATATAAACAATAGTTGTGGCTACCAGCCAATGACACAACAATACCTAAAAAGATATTTAATAAAGAATGAAGTGAACTACGTATTTCGGGTTAATGTGGTCATCATCATATTTCATCCCGAAATATAATGGTAGTGCTTTACATGATTGGTATGGGTATGTCACGATGGTGAGACCTCAGCATCTGTGACGTTTCTTATATGCTATTTTTAAGGGGCACAGAAGGGGGGATCTGTGATATGCGCTATCCTGGGGTATGCAGCTCAAGTATGTCTGCTCGCTGCTTGTTGGTTTTTCTTGTATTGTGATGGTTCATGTTCTTGTATATTGTTCATTGTTCTTGTATTGTGATGGTTCATGTTCTTGTATATTGTTCATTGTTCTTGTATTGTGATGGTTCATGTTCTTGTATGGTGTTTCGGTCCTTTTGCGGTGCTTGTTGTTGTTCTTGTATTGTGTTTGTGCGTTGAGCTTGTTCATTGTTCTTGTATTGTGCTACCCTAACTGAGGTTTTTTCCGTGTTTTTCCCTCAGTTGTAAGGCAATTGGCAGGGTATAACTCGCAAAGACGGGGCACGGCCCGCACTTCCAGAATTGTACTCTCTATGTATTGTTTGCATTGTTTGTTGTAAATGTGTCGTGTGATGCTGCCACCGGGTGTCAACCCAATTGCGGTTAAATAAATATCATATCATATCATTTTATTGTACATATTACACAATCTGTATAACAATAAGAATACGTTGTGGACGACCAACGAATCGGATTTCGATCTTGCGACGGGGGTAGAAACATTTCTTATCTCCACAACTCTCATTTCTCTGTGATATTTAGTGGAACTAATTAATGTGGGATATTGCGATTTTGTGTAAGAAGCAGGAGAGTTGTCAAAGTGCGTTGTAAATTGTTTGTTCACAACATAAAAATACTCATTTTATGGACAAAAAAGGTGAAAAAATATATTTAAATAAATGGAAAATACAGGAATATTTTGTGCATGGAATTTTTGTGACACCGAATATTAACAATTTGGGAACTTTAATTTGTCTTTCTTCTGTCATAATATTAGTGATATTTAAGTCATGATTTTGTAGTAAATTTTAGTAATATTATTATCAGTGTATTAAATGTGTTTGCTCCCTTGTCCACTGATGTGCTACACTAAACAAGTAACCAATAAGGGTATTTACCAATGAAGGATAAATGCAAAATACCGCATTGGAAAAGTTTTAGAATTTACAAAATTATTGTCTCTAACATATAGCGAATTTGCTAAGTCATCATCATAAAGACCAGATTTCTATTAAATATGTAAGTAACATGAAGTTAAGCAGAGTTTATTTATAAAATATACCAGTAAAGTCAAGTAAATTTTAGTGGTTTAGCCTCATGCAACATCATTAAAAACTGACATCCTTTTATGTTAATTTATGCTGCTCAAGACATCAATATCCACTAGAGCATTTTATTATAGTATACATTTAAAATGTCTTATTAGTACTTTAATTTAACTTAAAGTATGCACGTTCTCTCTGTCGATGACACATTAACAGTCGAAACACTTTGTACATTTAATAATTTATATTTTAAATATGTACTTACGTTAACATATTATGAATTTCGTTGTTTATTGAAAATGAATTATTGATTAATGCAGGATTTGAAATATAATACTTATAATAAACACATACGATTATCCTCAGACACTTCCTCTGCAAGTTTCAGGTTCAAATCTCTACTGAAACACTTATTAAAATCCGTTTCCTTAGATCTTTTAAAACACGCAACCATCTTTTCTCAATTAATTTCTTAATAACAAATTAGCCTTATTATCGTATTATTCAAAATATCACTCTTAAGGCCGATATGGTGTCTTTAAGTGAAATAAAATCTCTCCCAGCCTTACAGTAACCTTCACATATGTCACAATTTTGTCACCGTGGAAAGGGAGACACTACGTCATAGCAACTGACTACGATATTTTCTTCATTACAGCTCTATAATCCGAAGATTGTGTCGTTTACGAGGTAATGTGTAAAGTATGCTACAGCAAGACTGGCCACTTACGAAAATATAGCGTCGCATCGGCATTGCATGCCGAATAACAATGTTTAAAGAACACGCTCCTATATTCCATACATACCGATTTTCCACTGCAGCAATGGTTACGTGAATGCGCTACAGTGTCAGTTATGATGAAAATGGATATCCGTTTTTACAATTAGTTTGCAAATTTGCTACTTGATGTACATTAACAATCAAATTCCCACACGCAATGCAGAAACGCACCTAATTTTAAGAGAATAATTTAGTAGAAAACCGCTTCATCTCCAACAGTACTCCACAGCACATAAACCAGTAATGTTAACATCAAACATTCTGCTATCTGATGTATTCCCCTCCACCTCCTATATCAACCAGTTCCTAAAGCCTGTCACAACCGAACGCTATGCACTGCCACAGCGTATCATTGTTGTGAACGGGTGCAAGAGTGGATCGGTGTGTATTGTAGTGTATTGGTGGGGTTACGGCTGGAGGGAAATGTGAGGGGTGTTGTAACTTGACAAACTTTCTTACACACATTTAATTCAATTATACATTTGTTGTGTTAATTCATGCAACAATCGCTAATTTTCTTGAAGTGTGTATTTAATTCTAGTTTCGGAATAACCGCCCTGAAGAAGCAATAAGAAAAGGGGTGCTAAATTTTTGCAAGACTACAACAAAGATGTCAGACATTTGGTGGTTTTCAGGTCAGATAACTGTCAGCAGGCACGATAGCCAATAACAGTAAGAAGTTCCGCACAGAGACACTAACCAGGAAATGGAAGGCAACTATCTTTCTTGATTTCAAACTTCTACTTTTTTTTTAAATTCTGGGCCATTGAATATTGACCATGTATGCAATACCGTATATACTATAAGTAGGGTTATAAGAAGTGGATATTATTTCAAACGGACTTAAAAATAAAATATTCCATTTCCTTTTCCTCTCTTCTAGCCCACTACTAATGTTGCTCTTACTAGAAGAACAAACCGGTTAAACATGGAATCCTTCTAAGAAAAATACACTCCGGTATCATGGTGCACTGGAAATAAACGTACTGTAATTCACTGTTATTGGGTTCAATACGCGGTCACAAGAATGTTAATGAATGATAATTAGCATGTAATGTCGGGTGCGAGGCTTTTATTGAACAACCTCGCACCATCCGTTATGCTATTATTGATTTGAAAAAACTATCGAGGTGTTAAATGAATCCAGAATTATATACGGTGTTGAATTTTGGGACCTGGAAGGAGGATGTAAAAACTGTCCGAACCAATAGAATCGGTAGTAAGGAAATGAAAAATTCACAGAATTATTGGAAGTAAGTAGAGGAAATGAGAATTTTAACACAGCAGTAAGGAAAAGCGTTGTTAGGGACAGTGAGGTGCTGGTTTGATTTGTTATATTGGATGATGAAAGTACTTCAAGTAATATTTCGGAATGCAATAAAATAAATGAAATTTGGACAACTGGAAAGAAGAAGACAAGGAAGAAATACAAAAATGTGTTTAGCACTTAGTTAGATGAACATTACTCAGAAACAGATAAATTGCTTATTCTGGAAATATGTTGGAAAAATCACTCAAATGCCAAAATTTAAGAAAATTGTTCATGTGGACGGAAGATGTTCCATTCGAGGGGAAAAATATTTCGATTAACGGAAAGACACGAACAACGCAATTGTTGCTTTTCGCAACTATGCCACCGCGTCTACAATCTATTTTAGTTATTGTAGAAACAAAAAAAATCTCTTTTCTTAACGACGATTTGGAATGTCCAACACGTAGTTCATTATGAAGGTTTACTGAATATATTTGCAAATTAAGTAAGGGTGATGTACGTCCTGATAATTAGCATTCTGTGCACTTCTCAATTTGTTATAAATTGTTAATGCTCTCTGTTCAAATTGTATTACTCACGGCTGTGATCATGCTACCTTTAATATAGACTGTTGTTACGATATTTTGCAGCAATTATTAATTACGCGTATGCTTACAAAGACATATGAAAAATTTCAAGTCGTACATTACCCAAATCGTCAAATATGAAAAATAATTTACAATTGCTAACAAACGAAAAAAAGTATGTACTTGGTGTCGGTCTGTAAGGCTGTTGTGTTCTGGGTTGAAAGACAGTGGTATTGTAATCAAGAGAGTAGGCTGCCACCATCTCATTAATTTAGGGTGGCGTATAAAATGTTCATGTCACGTGATAGCAACATAAATAGTGGAATTGGGAAAGGGTAGGAGAGGCACGTCCTGACTTGGTTAGCGGAGTGGAATAGATGGACCTTAGGGTTTTTTGCCAGAATATCGAAAATAAAGTTTAAGGTACATAATTAAATTACATTCATCAATTTGTTACCAAATTATTCTTCGTGCAGTTTACTTAATGTCCTTATCGCAAACACAGAACAAATATCAAGGGACGATAGGATAGCAAATGCAAAACGAAGCAGCAGATGTAATCAGAATTTTTCTTAACATGGTATGAAATAGTTACGGGGAAAATATTTGGAAATTTGGCATATGAAAAAGTGATGAATTGCTTGAAAACGACGATCATGCGTCTATATGTCCTTAGCGAGTTAGACGTGTGGAAGAACAGCTGATGTGTCATAACTGTGCGTCCCTATGTGCACTGTGCGAAGGGAAAGAAAGGGCAAAGGAAATTTACATGTTTTTATGAATTGCGGGAATTCAAACAAGTTGCTGCTGACTATCTACTTACATTTAGAAATTCAACAAAATTACTGAACAACTTGTCTGGTTAATATCGACTATAGTTTCAAAGGAGCAGCGTAATGTTATGATGAACAGTGAAGAATTGCTTGGTATTACCAAATAACTTTAGCATTTGTCCAGCTGAAGGCCAAACAGACGCAAATGGAAAACTGTTCAAATACATTTATTGCCCACCAAAACGATATTTTATTACGATCTGACAGCTGAAAATGGAAAACATAGCTGGATGTGTGAATAAAATATATAATTTTGCTAGCAGCAATGCGAATTAAGTAATATATGTGAATTTAATTTTGTTTGAAATTTTTATATTTGGATTTGTCATTACGACCCCGTAAATGTGAAATTATCAGAATGGAATCAATACGTTCAATACAACAGAATGTTGTAACACTTGCGTCCTGGAGACTTGTATTAGAAAAATACAGTTATAGAACACTAATAGGGCTACCTATGAGTATTCGTTTAGCACATCCGATTCTCTTACAAATACGTACAAACTGTAAATCTCAGGTTATTATCAGGTAGTGAATAATGCAACGAAAATACAGTGGAAATTTAGAGGCAACTATACACATTGAGACAGAAATTATAACAAGGCGAATTTAAATAACAATTTGTAAGGTAAAAATGCCGTACACAAATGTTTTTCAGCAAGTGGGATATAAGACGTCTAAAACACATTCGTCTATCTTAATCCATAATATCCTTACTGTTACATCGAAACAAACAAAGTACTATGGCACCTGTCAGGTGTTCCTGTTAA
>Ga0131853_10018755_pt1 | contig 12589 bp, 4 predicted proteins | sample TergutLab28metaG_FD_92764 | JGI IMG/M metagenome (GOLD analysis project Ga0131853, IMG submission 92764) | Labiotermes labralis P1 segment gut microbial communities from Petit-Saut dam, French Guiana - Lab288 P1 (version 2) (version 2) | ecosystem: Host-associated > Arthropoda: Insects >...
ACATACATACATACACACACACATACATATACACATACATATGTACAAACAAACATACATATATATATACATACATACATACATACACACACACATACATATACACATACATATGTACAAACATACATACATACACACGTACATACTTATATATACACATATGTATAAACATACATACATATATACAAACATGCAGACATACATACATACACATACATACATATACATACATACCTACATACATATACATATATACATAAATACACACATACATATATACATACATACACACATACATACATTCATGCACACATACATATAAATACATACATACATACACACACACATACGTACGATCATACGAGTACACACAAATGCATACATGTTGCTTTCAGAAATGATTAGGCTATTATTTAGGCCGTTAGTGAGAGAATTCCATGAAGAATATAGACAATTATGTCCTTCTGGATGAATTTTGAACTTAATATTTCTGAATCTACAATAAAATTACTTTTCCGTGTCACATTAAAAAACGCGTGCACTTCGACAGGTAATTTAGTATGCACATATCTGGCGTGGACCAAAATTTGATGCAAGAAATTTTTGTACACTTTTCTGTTCGAAGAGGAAGTGATATGTCCCCTTTGATTTACGTGTCGAGATGGATATTCAAAGGCATGTCGGGAATTTATACTGTTTTTATTGTAACTATTACTTCAAAACAAATTTTTTTTATTTTTTATTTTTTTGAATTCTAAATTCGCTGTAATCATTAATACTAAAACGACAAGCTGGTTATCTCTTGTAGTACTGAGCACGAAATATTTTAATGTGTAGGTCGAGTGAAAGAACGCCTTAAGCGCCGTCTTAAAGAAAATGAATGCTTTTTACCTAGGAATATAAATTATGATACTGAGGTAGAGCATAAAGGGAAGTATTTATTGACATTAAAAGAGAAATTAGAAATTTGGTAACCATGTTAATTGGGAAATTAGACCATTTAGATGACAAATATAATATATTTGCTACTTTTTTTATTCCATGCGTTAATCAGGTGCATTAAGTAAAACAAAGACCAAGAAATTCACTTTAATTTTACTGATATACTCTTAATATATTATGGTTACCAATATGTTTCGGCCATTTATTTGGACATCTTAGGGGTGATTTTTGAGAACAATATTACAGTTGTAATAAAAAAGTGTCTGTATCATTCTGCAGTATAGAAACCCATATAATCTATAGTTAAAATACATTGGTGAATAATAAAACAAGATACGTTTTATTATATAAATATTAGACCTTAACATTTTTGGATTGTGTGGCCTGATATGTACAGCAGTTACATGTGGTTAACTAAATAATAAAGAGTTTTGGGTGGTGTGTAGTCTGGATTTTTTAACTACTAGGAACTGCCATAATACAATAATAAAATACATAATACAATAAAATTAAAATGCATTTATTATTCTTTAACTTATTTTATTCAAAATCAATTTAGTTGGAATATACACAGGGGTGTATTATGCACAGCGGTAGAGCAGTAAATAACGCACCTTGATCCTTTTGGCGCCGTAATTATTTTTTTAATTTTAGCACACCCTGTATATAAAATGTGAATAATACAGGAACAAAATACTTTATAATTATGAAAAAAACTGCATTTTGAAGAGAAAAAAACGGAGAGTATATACAATGTTTAAAATATTCAGTACCTATTGTTGTTGAATAAATATATAAAATGTAACGTTTAGAGGTTAGCGGTGCGGTACGACCCCTATATTTGTCGTTAGGCGTCAAAGGGATATTCAGTGGTTCTTAACATTACTGCAGTTATTAAAGTATTCGAAGGAAAATGATTAATAAGTTTGAGAATTTTTGTGTCAACTGACAGATTATTTTAAGAGGAAAGTTTCTTACAGAATTTAAAAAAAATACACTCTTCATACCGACACACTATCCCTTCTTTGGACTTTGTCCATGGTCTGAATTTTTTAAAAATAACCCAACGTTTCGGAAGCCGTTTCTGATTTTTTCCTCGAGAAAATAATCACTCAACCTGGTGGAGCTCTTGAATCAAGCTATTCTCAGAAATCTCTCAACGGACGTCGCACATGCGCAGTCACTATTAGGCATAATAGTGTAAGAAATACTCTTCAAGTCGAATTTTTCTTATTTGTCGCTGCTGCGTAATCCTGTGTTCCATTGAACACATACCTGTACCTGTTATTCACTGAAACGTGTCCCATTTAAGGATCACGTCTGCTAGTCAGCGACCACCAGGTCCCTCCTACTTTGCTTCTGCCTTCTAATGATCATAAAAATGTCGGTAGAAGACGTGAGGAGTTCTGCCTCTTCTTATATATCGGCATGCAGATACAGTCTCTCATTATTAAAAATAGACTTTCAAACACACATTCTTGCACAGTTATTCATTGGCTGTATTGAGCCTCGTCAATTCGCAAATTTTAAAATGTAGGTTAGAAGAACTTGTATATACACAGGCTAGCTCCTTAAATGAAAATAGGATAAAGACTGCTAAAGGCTGTACCTATGGCAACAATTAAATTTGTCTATGCTAAACCATTATTGAAAATTTAGAGAAATTAATAAAATGTTTTTAATTTAATCCACCCGTGAAACATAGAACACAGAACACCCACCTACCTACTTGATGCACAAATTACAGCGTTAGCGCGATGTAATACAGCTGTACAAACACCCAATTATTACCTGGTAATAAAATCCACGTGAATCACGGAGCTCGGTTAACTGAATATTATCCTACAATTTTGCAATAATTGATCGAATATTAAGAGTGCATAAAAAATAAATTTTTCACACATTCCTTCGAATTATACGAAAAATTGCATCTACCATACTCCAAGATATAGCATCAGTTTATAGAGAGTTATTAATGTAATAATTTTGATAAAGCCGAAAATATACATTGTATCATAGCCGCTGCGTGGTAATTGATTGGTTAGGAGCCTGAAGCTGTAATTTCAAGATGAAGTTACAATGATACCAAGGCTTTTCATGTAAGAGCCTGAAATTAAAAGAGGGGAAGTCTAAAGTGTTCGTGTAAAATAAATCTGCATAAATCATATTTCCATGTGATGATCTGTATATTTCTTTAATTTAACAGTCTGAAGTCCTGTCTCGTGCGTAACTGAAATTAGAAATACATATGAATTTTGTCTGGAAAACCGGAAGGAAAGTAGTTACTTGAGAGACATAAACATGGGCAGGAAAATGCTGCTGAAATATACGTTAATAATAATTCTGTAATCGTTGATTGGATTGAATTTTCTTTGGATATAGTCCAGTTGCGGCATCTTGAATCAAAACCAAGGAACGTATGGAGGATACAACACAAAGTTTCTTGCCTTCCTGCCTGTTAGTTTCAATTGAATGAGTAGGCATTATTCAATTAGCAGCTTTGATTTCAAATTTCTTTCGTAAAATACGTTGCTTTTGTATTCAAGATATTTGCGTATTAAACCAAAAGGCTGTGCCATTGCGTTATGTAAAATTTGTATAGAATTAGATGTGTCAGGTAAGAGAGTCAGTTGGTTTATCAGCATTTGTTTAGTGGATATTTTTGATCTTGTTGAGGTAACAGATTCAAATGTCAAGTTTCAATGTGGCAGAAGTTACATGCTTAGAGACAGATTTTTTTAGATTAATATTATTTAAGAAATATCATTTTTTGGGGAAGAAAATTCTCACTCTGTTATTCAATAATGCTTTCAAATAATTGGAAATTTTGTTGCTGATATAGTAAGAAATGTTTGTGCTTTTTACGTTGTAAGTGTTTCTGCAGTATTGTTGTTCATTCTTTTGTGACTATCGGTGGAGAGGAAGACAACACGGAATTAAAGAAACAAGTTATCGCAGTAACATTCCTACACAAATAAAAGAAATCTGAATTCTCAACGCTATTGAAAACATGCTCGTTTCTTTAATAACTTACAGAAGGATAAAACTGACATACAGCCAATTACAATAGCTCACATGGAAAATTTGTATCTTTCGTATCCCATCGGATGTTCATTTTAAACTACTGTATAACAGTATAAACCATACGAAGGCATGCTAATGAGTTATCGTAATATTTCGCCCTTTGGAATATCACCAATTTCTAACCGGACACTAGATACGTTTGCATTAAGTGGGTGAAAATCCTTAAATACGAATACACTGTGTAGTCTTATATCTTTATTTACTTTTAAGCGTTTTTACTAAGAAAATTGTTCTCGGCATAATTTATGCTCCATACAGGTATCTGTAATATACAGGGTATATACAAATGAAGGTGCTGTTTCAAAAGTTAACAAGAAATGTATTTTTCACCTTACACGGACACAATGTACACAGTCAGTAGCGGCAATTGTCCAAGTTTCTCATGCCCTACCAGCATTTCGCTTCTCATATTCACTGCTGGGCCAGTTTCCAAGATGGCGTCGCAGCAGGAAAAGGCTACACCGAGTCTGGAATGAATTCATCCCACACTCGGTGTAGCCTTTTCCTGCTGCGACGCCATCTTAGAAACTGGCCCCGCAGTAAGCATGAGAAGCTAACTGCTGGTAGCGCATGAGAATCTTGGACAGTTGCTGGTGCTGACGGTGTATATTGTGGCCGTGTAAGGTGAGAAATACATTTCTTGTTAACTTTTTGAAACCGCAACATTCTTTTGTGCATACCCTGTAAAAATTTGTTCATAGTCTTTACGTATGAAGGATAAAAATCCTTTTATCTAGAAAAAGCTTATGTGGTTTTGTATTAACAAATCAGTTAATGGATTGTGTGCTTTGAGAGGCAACCTCTAATACAGGCAAGAATTTTGTTAGGCTACCGGCTATCATCATTGTGAAGTTTCGCAGTTACCTCACTCCAATATAGTTGTCATTCGTACTTCGGATATGACAGACACAGATTTTTGTCTAATTCCAACCGATAATATAAGCTCCTGAAACATTTAATTCAAAGTATCATATATTTTATATTTTGCCAGTCTTGTACTTACCTAAGAATAAATTGACAATCAGTACGTTTTGATTAAAAAAAGCGTAACGAGTATTTATTTATTCGGTGCAAAATTTTACAGTGATAACAATTTGGTGACAACTGAATAAAAAGGTAAAGTGATCCCGTTACAGGCCCGGTGTGGCCCAGAGGGTGGGTAGACTCTTCCATGACCGCGGCACTAGAAGGGGCTGAGTGGTTAGCAGCACGCTCCGGCCGTACTTTAACCCCGAGAAAGACCGGGTACCCATTTTGCAGGAGGCTGGGTGAGCCTCAGGGCCGGTTTGGACGGGCGGAAAATCTCGTCCCCACCGGCATTCGATCCCGGACCTTCCAGCCTGTAGCCAGTCGCTATACTGACTGAGCTACCCGGCCCACGACAACTGAATATATCTTACTTAAATGATTGTAACTTTAATAATAATGTTGTCATGTTAAATACATATATGCGAAAAATAAATCTTCCTAAATGACATTTAACAGAATTATTTATATTAGAATTTTGATTTATCTTAAATGTGCTAACCTGTGTGTATTTTTGCCTTGAATATTACGAATGTGAGGTAGTTAGGTTTGCGTGAAAGATTCTCTAGCATTCATGACAAGATTCGTGTCGTTAATCTCCTTACAATCAAGCTTAACTTAGAAACTGGTCGATTTCCAATATTACGCTTCCTTTCAATTCTAATCTGCGATATTTCTGAACTTAAAAAGCACTATTTTGTAATAATAATAATAATGTTTATTAACTGAAATTGGGTTGTCACCCGGTGGCAGTGGTTACTTTACATGTAAACCAAACGTGAAATCGGTTACTACTAGATTTAATTCGGGAGGGCTACATGAGAAGCATGTACTGACAACTTGGAATCTTGGGAACCATCTCAACATTTGCTTTATAGACACAGGGAAACCAAAAAAAACCTGTGTCGAGATGGCCGGTCGCAGGACTTTCCGGATACTGATTTGTAGCCAGCAGTCCGGCATCTAAAGTAAAAACATAAGCCTCAGAATAAGCTCTGAATATGCGAAATTCCGTTTAGTCACAGGCAAATGCAGTAAAGATTAAGAAGTTTGTCACTATAATTACACATTTATTCCTTCATTCGCATTACAGTTGACAGACGTTCAGATGTGTCGAATATAAATTAAAACTACACAAAGACTTGAATAATCACTGATACATCCGTTTCGAATAATGTTTCCGTAAAATTACAAATTTTCTTATCTTCAATCGGACATCGTTAACACGCAACATTTATGCTGCATTGCCAGTAAGATACACGTTCAGATTAATGACATGGGATCAATAATGACCAGTGCAATACACATAATTTTACGCAATAAAACTCTCTCGAACCGAAAGCTCCGTTGACCTTTTGATAGTCACTGGGCAATCCTTCGTATTTTATTTCCAAATTCAGTTTGACCCATATCTTCTTTCGAGAGTATTTCGGGGTTCAATTATTTACCACCTATTCAAATAATGCAATAGTCTCACTTTGTTTTCACGCTAAAATACTAACAATGGCTGCCTAAATATCTAGCGAAAGCCTGTTTTTCTTTTGCGAATCCCTGCTTGTTTTGGCAACATCCTGACATTCGTTTGAATGCGTTTGGTCCCTGTAGTGCCGTATTTCCTTCTGGCTATCTATACTTGTATGTTTGTCGTGGCATGGAATTATTTTCAAACTTTTTTCACCGTTCTGTTCCTGCAGTTACGCTGCTTGTTTAGATACAGAATTTAGCAGATAAGTTGTTAAATGTATCTTTGTATTTCTCGGATGATAACGATTTGTTCAGTCAAAGACAGATTCAAGAAGACGCGTCTTAGAATAAGGAATGAACTTCTATGCAAACCACACCTCAGAGATCTGTACAGAAGAATGGGGATTCTGGTTTCTCCGAAACATTGGTAAATATCTAATGGAATACACATTAAAAAATCAGTCCCATTACATGTCCGAGCTGCCCAGAGGGTTCAGGGAAGTTAAGGTTCCCAGATTACGTGACAATGGCCCAGGATGGTGGTAAGGTTGTCAGCCTTACGCACCGGCCGCTTTTTACAACCAGGAAATATTCCTGGTACTCATTTCCCTTGTGGGCCAGGTAGCTCAGTCGGTATAGCGATTGACTACAGGCTGGACGGTCCGGGATCGAATCCCAGTTAGGACGAGACTTTCCGCCCGTCCAGATCGGCCCTGGGGTCCACCCAACCTTCTCTAAAATTGATAGCGAGTTTTTCCCGGGGGTAAAGTGCGACTGGGGCGTGCTGCTGACCACTCATCCTCTTCTAATGCCGCGGTCATGGAAGAGTAGAGTTATACCTCTACCCACCCTCTGGGCCACACCGGGCCAGTAATGGGAAAACTTTACCTTTATTCATTTCTGTTAGAGGCTGACTCAACCCCATGACCATAGTGCAACCGGAAAGTTTATGTCAAGGAAAAATTCCATTGACACAACTGGTATTGAACCAGCGACCTCCCGATTTGTAGCACAGCACCTTAGCCACTGTGTCACCGCCCCCCCCCCCAGACTACACAGTATCACACTCTAAATTGCACCATTCTTCAATCCACATCTCATTCCTACTTCGTGTTTTAGCTTTCCAATCGTCCCATTCTTCAAATGCCGCAGACAAATCTGCGCAGCAAATTTGGAGCAGCGTGCAGCCGTGTCTGTGGTAATGTTGCTGTTAGGCATAATGCACACAAGTTCATAAATTGCAGGGGATGGGAGCCTGGTTTCTGGAATAAATAAATATTTTAATGTAATATTTGTAGACGTTAACCTGCTGAGACAGCCTGCCTCGGGATTGGAATCGTTAGACCGCCGCTGGCAAGACGCACAAACACGGCCTTGCTGTTTGTTCCTACAAATTGAGCACCTCGGAACTTCCCTCTGGTTTGTAGTTGTGCAAGTCGCTTTGTCACTAGAAGCTATTGTACCGAGATACATAAAAAGGGACAGAGGTTTTCTACCTGCTGCAGAGAGAACAAATAAAATAAAAAGCAATCTAAATAAGAAACCTCGCAAAATAGGGGAAGAAAAAAGGAATGTGTGAGTATGCAGTGATTCTGATGTTGAAGGAGTGAAGCAGTTTGCTAGGAGAAAAGTGTGGTGTAAGATGTTAAGGATTTCAGAGGGCAGAGATGAAATATATTTGATCTTGGGGGGGAGGGGTACGTCAAAACACAACGGTATCGTATCCTATTTACTATGCTGACGACGACGTGTTTCGGCCACTGTGGGCCATCTTCAGGTCACAAAATGTTTGATCTTATATCTGCTTGTTAGGTAACAGAGAAATTTGTCATCATATATCTTTCATGGAGTTGGGCCACTTGTTGACCCGTTCCTGTCTCACGTATCGAGAAGTCTCTTCAAAGGTCTACAATGATTCCTTCTGCCAATTGGGGAGTAGTGTTTCATTACCCTGGGTATTCTATTTCGAGGCATTCTATTTACATGTTGTGTCCAGCTTCTCTTTTATTCAAGTAACTTGTCCAAAATTGGTGTTAGTTTTAACTCTTTGCAATTTGTGCATTTGTTTTGTAATCTGTCCAAGTGTATCCTGCTGTTCTTCTCATGTATTTCATCTCTGATGCTGTTATTCTTCTGGCGTCACTTGCTTTAATAGTCCAAGTTTCGTTGCCATATAACAAGAGTTTGTGGTGCACTCAAATTTTCTCAAAAACACTAAAGTTATTAGTCTGTTAAACATGGAACAACGTAATCATTATCTCTCTTCTTTTAAGGTATTTCTCTATCTTTAACAGTGAGAAACACATTTTTAAACTTGATTCATCTCTTTTGTGCTAATTATCAAATGTACTCATATACCAATACACAGTGACGCACAACACGATATATAAATCGATTTGGACAACACGCTAAGGCTAGTTTCAAGGCATTGACAGGACTTTCTTTCTAAGAACTATCCAAAAAAATCCTATGAATACAATTAGGGAAGGAATCTCTTTCTTAGCTAATTCTGTCATAAGAATATATTACAAAAATTATTAGTACGGGGGACAATTAAATGAAAACTTTAAAAGTGCGATAAACATTCCGAACACAACTCGATTGTCTTTTAAGCTAACAACAATAATACTCATGGTTTGGAGAGTGGCCGAAAGGTGGCAGTACGAAGCAGGAATGCAACACGACGGTGCAGTAGTAGTGTAAAGGTGGCGGCCCCGCTTGCAACATGTACAAAAGAAGAACAGCGTTCTGTCATCCGTTTTTTAAGTAGTGAAATGGTGAAACCCATCGAAATTCATCAAGAAATGAAAATTCGGTATGGTGTTGCATGTCTGTCACTACAGCAAGTGTACGAGTGGTCCAGGAAGTTCATGAACGGCATTAGTTCTGTAACAGACTCTCCTGGACCCGGTCAGGCGCACCGAGAAGTGACACCAGAGGGCACTGCAGCAGTTGAAGCCATCGTGAAGTTGGAAATCGCCGCGTAACAGTGAATGAAACAGCCGCACATCTGGATATGAGTCGTGAATCAGCACATCATATCGTCCATGATATTCTGCAGTTCCATAAAATGTTCAATAAGTTACGAGATAAAGAATATTTAAGGTTTTCATTTGACTCACCTTCGTAAAAGGGGTAATAAAATGATTATTTTAAAATAAATATAGAAGTTGCGTATAATATGCAAAATAATTGTAAGAAACTCTTTTTAAAAAACCGTTTTAAAGAATATAGGTTGGGAGCAAATCAAATGTATGGTGCACAAGTTGATCATATTCTTTTCAGGCACAGAAGAGTTTGACACAAATATGTACCTTGAATTGTGGTGTTAAAACTACTGGAAGGAAAGTCTGTAATTATTACAATTTTATCTCTTTTATATTGCCAATTTTTTACCACTAAGGCATTTTGTGGATGTAGAATTAATTTACTTCTTTACTGCAGTCATAAGAGTTTTATGAAGTGATTCTTGAAAGAGAAGGTCTGATGGTGATTGCTACTAATAAACAGACACTTTTCGCCTAATCGAATTAATTATATATGGTATTGCGTATGACTGAATATGGGGAAATATATATTTGGTACACACTTTATATATGGTATAATATATGACTGAATATGGGGAAATATATATTTGGTATAAATTTTATATATGTTATTGTTTATGACTGAATATGGGGAAATATATATTTGGTACACACTTTATATATGATATAATATATGACTGAATAAGGGGAAATATATATTTGTTACACATTTTGTGTATTGTATAATATATGACTGAATATGGGGAAATATATATTTGGTTTACATTTTGTATATTATATAATATATATGACTGAATAGGGGGAAATATATATTTGGTACAATTTTTATATATGGTATAATGTATGACTGAATACGGGGAAATATATATTTGTACACATTTTGTATATTGTATAATATATGACTGAATATGGGGAAATATATATTCGGTATACATATTGTATATTATATAATATATGACTGAATATGGAGAAATATATATTTGGTATACATTTTAACATCACGTGCATCATTTAAGAAATACAAATCTCTAGGTTATAATTTCAGCATTACTGTCTTCGGAATATATATATATATATATATTGTGTGTGTATGTGTATGCGTGTGGGGGGAGGACTACTTAATGCACGATATAACGATATTTAGAAGCAATATAAGTACAGATTAATTTCGTACTTCAAAACCTCGGAGTGTTTTCATCAGACAAAACAGTAGCTGAAAACTGTATAAGGAAAATACGCCTGTTCTTTGCGAAAGTAATGAGGAAGACGTAAATGAGATATATTGGGGAAAAGGGAGGTTTTAGTGTTACATCTGGTTGTAGATTGCGTTTGAAATGTGATGGCACACCGTATGCCATCACATTTCAACTGGAATCTACACAAATTAAACTTCAAACTGCAAAAGATTAACGTAAATAAATTGTCCTTTTTTACTTCTTGTCTATTTGACACAAATATATAAACATATATATTTGAAAACATTTTACTAATTCCCGGAAGATACTGTGTACTTTTGCCTGAAACTATTCAATAGTAGGCCCACTTTTTGTAACGCCAGCTGAATAGACGAGAAGAGAAAATATGTGCAGAAATGATAGAACAGTAGAAAATGGTGATAGATTTTGAAGGCATTTCAGAAAGTTAAAAAGAATTTCCTTCAGACTCCTGTATTGCCCATTGCAAGCACAAATACGTGTTATGCCGTACCTCACATCTCTCTAGTCAGCGTTATGTAGTATTGATATTACAGTAAGAAATAGATAATTTTCATTGCACCTGCTCTTACCGTCAACGCCTATACGGCTACACATGCGCACAAAACACACACATATGAGGGTAATTTTCTTGGACAAAGACTCATCCTCAACAAAAAAGAAAGTTCCTGTTCTTTTAGGAGACTACACAGCACGTAACAATACACCTGTTTATTCATAACTTCTTACTAGAAATAAAATGTAAATAAATGGTTTTGGATTTTAAATTTCCTATCAATAATTTTTAACCAATTTAACCTTTAGACGCCTAACGTCAACTATAGTTGACGTACCGCACCGCTAACCTCCAAAGTTGCATTTTATATATCTATTCAACAAATATAGGTACTGAATATTTTAAACATGGTATATATACTCCGTCTTTTCCCTTCAAAATGCAGTTTGTTTCATAATTCTAACGTATTTGGTTTCTGTATTATTCACATTTTATATACAGGGTGTGCTAAAATTAAAAAAATAATTCCGGCGCCAAACGGTTAATCACAAAATACTACTACTTGCCGTGAGGTATTAAAGTCAGAAAATCTGCGAAAATAATGAAGGAAACCCCCAAAATTCTGAATGTAATTAGGCATATTATTTAATATAAAAGTCAATGTAAGAAGGAATGCAAATATAAATACTTCTACAGTGTAACTTGGAAATGAAACGCAATTACACATTTTAACGCGAAGGCAAGGAAGAGTTTTTTTTAGTGACGAAACTGCGAACAAATATTGACTACATCGACGGCCTGTTAATCAAATGCAGAACAGGCGTTGTCTGCCATTTCCATTAAACTAATGTGGTTATGTAATTGTGTTTATAGACTAATGTCAAGTACTATGTTTACCTGACACTGGAGTATATTAACATACATACTTCCGAGCAGAAAGCGCATGTTAGAATACTTCTGGACTAAAGTATATTAAAACTGAACTCTTTTTCAGGTAAATTTCTTTAAATTTCCTTTTTATTTCCTAATATTGCAAAGCCTACAACGGAAAAACATATACTTACTTACTCCGTGGTGCAGAGTCCTTGAGAAGCTAACTGGTTTGCAGCTAGTCAAGAAATTCCCCGCATTTCACGGAACCCGAAAGTTCATTACCGCACTCACAAGCGTCCGCCACCTGTCTCTATCCTGGACCAACCCAATCCAGTCCATATACCCACATCCCACCTCCTGGAGATCCATCCTAATATTATCCACCCATCTACGCCTAGGTCTCCCCAGTGGTCTCCTTCCCTCCGGTTTCCCCACCAAGAACC
>Ga0131853_10018758_pt1 | contig 12587 bp, 8 predicted proteins | sample TergutLab28metaG_FD_92764 | JGI IMG/M metagenome (GOLD analysis project Ga0131853, IMG submission 92764) | Labiotermes labralis P1 segment gut microbial communities from Petit-Saut dam, French Guiana - Lab288 P1 (version 2) (version 2) | ecosystem: Host-associated > Arthropoda: Insects >...
ATAGATAATCACTGCAATATTCAATCTAAAAAGCATGTAGTATTACAAACATAATGTAATGAAGCATGCCAATAAATATATAAAAAATACATACACACATACATACGTACATACATACATACACAAATACATACATACATATACACACACATACATACACACACCTACATACATACAGAAATACGTACATAAATACATACATACACACACACATACATACAAACACATACATACATACACATACATACATATATATATATAAACACACACATACATAAACACACACACATACATACATGCACACACATACATATATACACACACACACACATACGTACATACATACATACATACACAAATACATACATACACACACACGCATACATACATACACACACATACATACATACGTACATAAATACATACATACACACATACATACATACACACATACATACATACATATATACACACATACATACATACGTACATACATACATACATACACACATACATACGTACATACATACATACACACATACATACATATATACGTACACATACATACATACATACACACATACATACGTACATACATACATACATATATACGTACACATACACACATACATACATACATACATACACACACACATACATACGTACATACATACATACACACATACATACATATATACGTACACACACATACATACATACACACATACATACACACATACTTACATTCAATCGCAAGGGGAGTGTTCCATTTTACGATCAATGGCTAAGATTATAGAGCGGCAGTGGAAGACTGATGAATGGGCATGGAGAAATGGTGGATTGATTCTGAGTGGAGAATTTCGAACTTGTATGTACACTCGTATGTGTGTGTGTGCGCGCGCGCACACACACACATTTCATCATAACATGCCTAAAGGTCGTGGATGACACACTTAGAGTAACTCTGATCAGGGATATCCATATCTTGTAACTTCAACGAAAAAGCCTTTTATGGCAATATTTCTGCAAATCAGATATAGCTTCCTCATCCGCGTGCGCAATAATACGCAATAAGAAAATGCGCGTTCTGTTGTTCACAAGCAAGGCGGTTTACTCTCTGAATGAGTCTGAAATACGTAAATATCCAGTTAGATCAGATTTGTTATGAAAATCAATAGTCTGTGCGTGTGTACTGAAAGCAAGACTTTAGGAATTCAAAATATGCTTTACAATGGTTGATGGTGGCGAAGAATATAGTCGATTCCTTCCGAAAACAAACTAAAACTCAAAAAATAAACTACGTCACTCAAGTGTGTTATTGAACGACAAACAACGGTACGTGTAATAACCACACGTGTACGAAGACTTGCAAACGTCACGTGTCACCAACGTCCATATAAACACCTCGCAGCATTACTACTATAAATCATATGCCAACGCGAAAATTAAACGATTTCAATCTGTCAGTATGATGTTCGAGTTAACGTTTCCGTTGATCCATTTCGACGCATATTTCAGCCGTCTGTCCCTTACGTTAGGACGCAAGACTTTACAGATCCTCCTCTCCAGTATGTTACAGGCTCTCCGCGCGAGACAAATACCTGAGTCGAGAACTTTAACACCACATATTTCAGTTGCAGATTGCCAACCGCGAAAAACTATGCCCGAATATGAATTTATAACCCTTGAAAACATATTAATTACAGTTCATAACACAAGATAAAACACACATTAGCTATAGGTCTCTTTATGTGTCGAGTGAAACTCATAAACAAATGGAGATTATTTCTGTTAATATTTGTGGTATAAAAGGAATGCGTTTTCTGTGAGGTAGGAACCGGTTATTAAATAATAATAACAATAATGATATCAACTTTAGTAGTTTTTAAAGTAAAGAAGGGCAGCCCATGCCCTTAGGTTCAAAGAAAGTTTTCAAAGTCGGTATTCTTCGTGCATAAAAGCACACAGTCTGAAGCTCTCAGTTGGTCTACAAACGCGGATAGCGGGGAGTGGTTAGGCAGAGAATGCAGTGCCGGAGTAACAGCTGACGCTGAACTGTAGGATGGAAATGAGAATTTCACGTCAACCGACTTCACACAAAGTAAAGTTTCGCTACTAGTTCTTTCGAAAAGGCAGGACCTGCAGCAGTTGTACAGGAGAGGCAAGTGTAATGCACAGAAATGCATAGAAGGAAAGAGACAGATTAACATCTGGTTAGTGTTTAAAAATTTGGAACTTTAAATGACATTTGATAATTTTACACGTACAACTTTTATTCTGTGCATTGTCTTAGTATAAATTTCAAACTAACAACAAGAAGACTGTATACGCAAATTCTTTAGTAACAGCACATTCGTTTCGTGTCTGCATATGCTGCTGCCAAGTGAACTCTGTAACCTTCAATTACGCTCATTTATAGATTTTGTGAACCGATATACTGACCTGTAAGACCGACAAGAATATCTTTTGTGATCAAAGTTTCAACGAGAGGAGACGTAAAACACGGTGCTCTGGGCTAGGACTCAAGATGAGACCTAGTCCCCGGACTTCTTACCAGGTGAGTGCTGTGTAATACGTCCAGAACTCAGAGAACTAGAAAACGACTTAGAAATGTTTGTTCACTTATTTTGCTGTTTCCAAATTTGTATTATACGAAGAAATTGAATTAATATAAATGATTTGCCTCTATGTCACTGGGTTACATATGGTAAAGAGATTTCAGTTGCTTAGGTCTTAGTTTATTCTTATATGTAATCATGTAGATATTTTACAGAATATACATTTATATATTTAATTAGTTAAAATGTAACCCGTGTCTGTGTATGTCTCACTGGGACGCAAACTGTGATGAAAATTAAGATACAATCAAATCCCAGACCTTTCCTTGAATAAGTGATTAACTTATGAGAATACCGTTAAACTACAACGCGAATTAGACGTACTATATGGTTAAGAAGTTTTAACGGTTACAATTGTTTCTGCGTGTGCGAAATTCACGGTAACTAACTGAGTAGTTAAATTACGGGAATTATTTTAATATGATACCTGGACAAATATAGTATGTAGAGAAACGGTTTGTCAGAAATCTAGTGGCAGAGAAATTTGAGATCGCGAAGACCGAAACAACGACAGTAGGATCCCCGCGGTCTCCCGCTATTTAGTACCTACTCGGGTGGGGAGTAGTGGGAGTTAACTGTAGTGGGAGTTAACTGTAGTGGGAGTTAACTATCACCCGGTAGGCACTACACTAATTTCTGTTTCGTATCAGAGATGTGTAGGTTTGGAATATAGGCCCCAAAACAGACCCTTCCGTACCATGTCTACCGGGTTTTGTTCACTGGCCGTCGACAAGCAGCATTTCCTGTCTCTCCCACATGACTGTCAGTCCGTGTTCCACCGCGCGCACACACACACACACACACTAACACACAAGACGCAAGCACCTCCCGGGCGATGAACCGGCATTCCTCCTTCAACTCGGCCAAATTTCCTTTGCGAAGACTACGTGTTTCGGCACACCGCTATAATAAGTTGTGCCTAACTGCGCATGACCCGTACAGGTGTACAGTGACCCCGCTGTCACAGCAACCTAAATTGACCGGAGCAGTCAATAACCACTGCACACTGCACCATGAATAGTAAATAAGGCGCATCAGTGATAACTGTTTTGCGGCCGGCCGGCCTGCCGACTGCTGAAACTCATCCCTGTTAAATCGTGCGTGGCGGTGGTAGGAGGGGGTAGGGGTGAGTGGGTAGACGGGGGTGCGTCATACAACAGATAGGGTTGCAAAACCGCATCATCATGTTGAATATCGTTTTATTCCCTTCAAATTACACGACTGCTCGGGGAACGTACACAACACATACATAATTAAATGAATATTGTGTATTAATGTAGTGACGTCAGATTGATGGACTGTTCAGTAGAACAGAATGTGTACGGGTCTTGAGTCCGTACAAACGTACGAATCACGTGACAGTGGCAATCTATCGTACCGTACTAAACACTTCACCATCCTGTCACCAAAATATATCTTTTCCACTAAAAAATCCTAGGGGTCAAGAGCCCCAGGGCATGTTGTTTTCTAGATTTTTGAATCTTGTTGTAGATATCTGTTACGACCCCTTGGATGGGGGATCGGTCCCTAGCAAGGTCTCTTATACAGACAAAAACACAGAAACAAATTCGCAGCCACGATGCCAGTGTGCGAACAGTACACTAGAGTACATATACAAGCTGAAGGACCCGCCACTGGAGTCCGTCCGGCGCCGGATTATGTCATTATGCCTTTTGACACTGTCCTCTTATCTACGTCGCGTTCTGCCAACCTGCAACTGCTTTTAAGTTTTCCGACCAAACTCTTTCACTTCGCACAGTTGACAACATGGCGCAAGCGTATTTTATGCTGGATACCTAATGCTACAAACAACACACTCAGAATATATAATACTTATTGATTTTCCACTGCAACAGTGGTTACACGAACGCGCCTCATTGTTGTTTGCCTGTCTGGTTAGACTGGAGATCGTAATGCACAGCAGGTGGATAAGAAAGACTGGAATAAACTAATAACAATTAAACAGTGAAACACTGACATTTGCTGGCATACGGTAATGTAGTGAAATGCTGCTGATCAGAACTGTAGGAGCACCCAAAATCTCTGCCGTACAGGTGAGACTGCGAATATAGTTCACAGTCAGTTTGTTTGTTTATTTGTTATATTTTGGGTCTGCGGTAGAAAACAGACACGTTACATTTATGTATATATATATATATATATACATAAATGTCAAATATATGTATATACATGTGTATGTTACTTTTGTTGGTAAATGCACTTGTTGACTTAACAAATACGTTCCATTTTCGTCTGTTCTAGGTATTGTTCTGACACGGCATTTGCCGTGACGACAGTGTTGCTATTTAAATGCAACCAGCAGGTACACATTTTAATTGGGTCAAGAGAGAGAATGAGACTTGGACTGGAGAGGCCGATGTGTTACGCCTGAAAGAAAAGCGAAGTGCACACAAACGTTTTGTCACAAAACCTACAACAGCAAGACCTGTGTGCGGACAGACCACATTACAATGCAGATTGAAGGTTGATGGTGTGCATATGTGGGACAGACACTTCCCGAACGGGACGGACAGCAACTGTCTTCTTTGGCGAATTTGGAAATGTACATTTGGGTTCCATGAAAGGCGACGGATTCTTCCATATGTGAGGACGATATTAGTTACTTCCTTCTTATGCAGTGTGAAACATCTACTGTTTGTGGGAGACTGTTGCCTTGGTCTAGGGGGAACGTGTGAGAAAATGTGCATTAAACTTCAACATACGCACTTGCACATCTTGCAACACGATCAGATTAGTGCAATGTGCAATGATACTGGTGATCAAGGAAACAGTCACCATAACAACACAACAATCAATTATCATACATTAACAAAATATGGTCTGTTCAGCAGGCCTTCACTTCTAATTAGAAGTTGTCCGGACGTCCAAATGCAAGGGTGACAGCTATAATGTTATTTGTTTGTTTGGTTATGTTGCGCGGCACGTAGCAGAAAGCAATAACAAACAAACAAATGAATACTAAACTGTGATGCAAATCATACTCGGATGCAATACAAAGCCGAAAGTATATCAGAGTTATGAAAATTCAATCATCTAATGCTGTCACACGCAGTAGTCCGGAAATAGGAAATTTAGGGAAAGTGGCTGCTTTTCAAAATGGGCTCCCGAGCAACACCACAGTGAATAGCGCAATGTCTATGTTGTGTTCAATACTGTGGGCCGTTCCACCTCACAAAAACACAAACACTTCTAATCACCTACTCCGACAATCGCGTCGTTTAAATTCAGTGCGCTACCTTAAAACGTGCATTAGAGAACCGTCCATTGAAAGAATACAGTTAGAAAGACTTCAAAGTTTGTCATCGGTAAGACACACCTGTACTGACTAATTCCACAGAACAGAGACTACATGGATTGATTACTGAACAGTCTGTAGTCTTTCGTTCAAGACAACCCTGCCACTGCTTAATCCGCCTCTTCGGTCAAGTTTTCACCAAGCCTTGACCTCTTCCAGTTGACACAAACCAACATCTTCCCAAGTTACCTTCTCCAATAGCCATTCCATTTCTAACCACAGTTAGAGCCTGTATGTCTGGAGGATCCCACCGTCAGGTGTCCCAGTCCATGTGTGTGCGACTCAGCGGCATTGAGACACGTTTTTCTCCGAGAAGTTCTGTTCCTCCTTTTAATATCATTCCACCAATGCTCGACACTCATATTCAGCTTAATACTCCTATCAGAAGGACAAACGAGTGAAGCCTGGGAACTTTCAAACAAAGGAAGTGCTCTTTCCGCTGGTTGGGCACGACTGGACAACAAACGAAATTGACAATGTTTAGCTTGTTTCAAGATATGGGTGAACCAATCCCTATACAGGCCTGGACAGGCCTGTAGAGGGTTGCAGGTTGTTGAGGCTCCCAGATTTCATGAATATCGGCACATGAAGGTGATAGGTTTGTCAACTCCGCGCACCGGCCTTCTTTACCCACCCAGAAAATATCACTGGTACTCATTTCTGTCAGACGTTGAGTCGAAACCATGACCATAGCGCGACCGGAGGGATTATTTTCAAAGAAGAATTCCAATGACACCATAGGGAATCGAACCCAAGACCTTCCAGCCTGTAGCGCAGTACCTCAACTAACTGCACCACCAGCAGCGTGTCCACTCCCTTAAAGATGTAAATACCACGAATTCAGATTTATTTTTCAGTTGAAATTTTTGTCCCCCCCCCCCCCCCCTTTTTTTTTTTTCCCCCCCCCATCAATTTTTTTTTTTTTTTTTTTTTTTTTTCTTTTCCCCTTCTTTCCCCTTTTGTGGCCTTTCTTTTTCGGGGCCTTTTTAATTTAACCCTTCCCCCCCCCCCCCCAATTTTGATTACTGCGGCCTGCAACTGTCATATGTCTTCATGTTGTGTAACTCACTGAACGTGGTTTGGGGAGCAGCGTCTGGCTTTTAATTAAAGGAGACAAGGAGAGGCACAAGGCGACGCAGCCCGACGCTCTCTGTAAATATGTGAATATGTATGAGCGGGGGAGGGCGGGCGGGCGGGCCGGTTGGTCCTGTCACAACTGTTACCGCTTGTGCACTGTCCTAGCTGCAGCTGTACCCAAGAAAGGCATTAATATCGTTTTGAACACTGGACGAACAGCGGTGTAAATGTGATATTCTGCCCAATGTCACCCCGACATGCAACAGAGCATTGTTAAGTTTGAAGGTTCCCAGGTTTAGCCCGCTTGTCCTCCTGAAAGAGCAGTATTAAGATGAACGTGATGACGCAGTATTGGTGGGAAAGTACTCACAGGAGGAAACGGAACTGCTGCAAAAAACACACTTCCGACAGCCCGACTACGATCAAACCCTGGCCACCATGGACTATGAATATTAATTTCTACGACTGGTGTAAAGTTCAGTTATTATCTCACAGTAAACACGTACGGTCCCCATTATAAAGATCAACCGGATTATCATGTGCGCAGTAAGGGTCAGCCTTCATGTACAGACTGGCACTGAATATGTCGGAGTAAATGCAGAGGGGAGTCAGAATGTAGAAAGCAGAGGGTCGTCAGAATGTAGAATGTAGTGTGTCGTCAGAACGTAGAATGAAGAGTGTCGTCAGAATGTAGAATGTAGTGTGTCGTTAGAATGTAGTGTGTCATCAGAATGTAGAATGAAGAGTGTCGTCAGAATGTATAATATAGTGTGTAGTTAGAATGTAGAATGTAGTGTGCCGTCAGAATGTAGAATGTATTGTCGTCAGAATGTAGAATTAGTGTGTCGTCAGAAAGTAGAATGCAGAGCGTCGTCAGAATGTAGAATGTAGTGTGTCGTTAGAATGTAGAATGTAGTGTATCGTCAGAATATAGAATGCAGAGTGTCGTCAGAATGTAGAATGTAGTGTGTCGTTAGAATGTAGAATGTAGTGTGTCGTCAGAATATAGAATGTAGCGAGTGGTCAGAACGTAGAATGTAGTGTGTCGTTAAAATGTAGAATGTAGTGTGTCGTTAAAATGTAGAATGCAGAGTGTTGTCAGAATGTAGAATGTAGTATGTCGTCAGAATGTAGAATGCCGACTGTGGTCAGAATGTAGAATTTCCGAACGTCACAGCAAGCTATGTATAAGGAAGAATAATATTAAAATGAATATTATATGAACGGGATGGATATGCGTGGAGTTGATTTATGTGGCTTATGAAAGGCTTGAGTGATCTGACGTTCTGTACACAGTAATGTCTATCAGGTTTGCACAAAAGGCGGGGAACATCTCAGGCAGCCGCAAGACACACGCAGCACCATCAACCCTGCTTCACAGGGTTCAAACCGCCCTTCCATTGTGTCAATATTGAAGTGTTGCCATGTCTAAACGAGCCTTCACCTTTCAGCTGTTGGCAGCATTTCATTTCCTGCCTTCCCTCAGTTGAAGTGCCAACCCAAGCTACGTAACAATATTCAGGCAGTAAAACCAATATTGGTGTCTCACAGTAAATATTTGAGGTTACAGTTTATATCTTCAAGAGCACAAATAAACCAAAATTCTTGTCATGTGAAGGCGTCTAACCTGAAATTGGCACCCCGAAAAGACTGCTGTGGGGCGCCTCACGTTCACAAGATACGGCCTCACGTCCAATAACAGCAACTGAAGTTTTAATTGCATAAATGCTGGTTCATTGGTACCGGAACACAAGGATAATATTACTATCAGGACTTCATTTGCCGCAGCGAGCGTACAAATAAGCAGCAGCAAGAAAGGGTGACCACATGGCATTACCACAGCTGACATCACGGGTATCCAAACCTCGGGCCGTGGGTCTCAAGCAGACCGGCCCGCGGTACACGGTGATACTGCGAGTACACAGCTGCCCGCAGCTGGAGTGCGCAGGGCATGGGGTTGGTCAGTTAAAATAATATTGAGGTAATTGAATGTATGAAACGTCTCTGAATCAGCGTTTGAACTGCCTTCATACTGACAGTGTAACATGTTGGTTGTTCCTCTGTTGACTCTAACCACACACAAATAAACGCTGCCTTCACAGTAACTGGGCAGTTACAGATTACAGCTATACTGTGCTTGGCACGTGGCAAAAATCAATTTTACAAAAATTTTAAGCATGTTATTGCAGACCCGGAATAGCTCAGTTAGTGTAAGGGCTACCTTTTGGGCTAGAAAGTAAGGCGTTTGGTTTCAGGCAGGTGAAGGAATTGCTTCTTCTTCCAAAGCGACCTGCCTGGTTCAGCCGTCTATTCAATGGTTTTTGAGTGTCCTTTCCTCGGGGGCAAGGCGACCGGGACGTGACAGTACGCGTTCAGGTCTATTTACTTCCGACATTTAGAAGGGATGAAGCAATACCTTTACTCCCTTATACTCCTGTCATGGCGTACAAACAGCCAACATCAGACTTGTGTGGCTTATTGCTACCAATCAGAGCTGTACACGTCATTTGACAGTCGGAATATAATGTTTATGGTACTACGGAACAACACGAACGATATGTGCAAACAACAGCTGATGTGCAGCTGGTGTCAGGATTTTTCACTAACACGTTGTAACCGGTAATTTTCAACAGCCAATTTGCATTTGTAAACCGCAGCAGATGAAGTGATGGAATGAAATATTGCTCAATTAGAAAAATGAATTGCGGCGGAACGCGTGCCTTTGATGTACACAGAACTGATGAACTGGCTTTCTGAATCACAACAGTTTTCGGCTGTCTCGCTGTGAGCCTACCAATTGGGCGGATTTGGAGGGGGGGGTTTCACAGTTGTAATTGCTAATACTCGGTCGTGCTGTATTCAGACGTTTTAGTCGGGTGGATAGACGCGGAAGTTTGGGAGGAATCAACTCCTTGTGGAAATGTTGGTCACAATAACACAGCACAGTTTTCTACCCAGAAGATGGAGGCGGCATGTCTCTCCGAAAGGCGGTGCCAGTTTGCCTGTTTAACCAACCGCAGGGCGCCACATTCCAGTTGAACATTCACAGCTTTGCACATATCAAAGCTGCGTCTGGCGTGCAGCTTACCGAAGACGGCGTTCGAATGCACATTATTGTCCACCCCTGGCTTACGTCATTTATATCGCTGGCGATCACATGGGACGCTCCGCCTGCGTGGCTGAGCGTCGCGATGAGTAATGAGACAAGGCGATACACTTCTTTGTGGGACAGTATCAAGTTAAAAGTGGGGGTAGAGGGGCGGTGTGTATTCCTGTAAAGATTGATGTCTGTGGTGATATAGCTGTATAGCTATATAGCTACTACGCGTCTTGGGTATTTCTGTGGATTGCTTCGCGAGTTGAGTGCCGTCATTAGCGTGACGGCTGGCAAGCAACAGCAGTGAAATGCAGACTGCTAATTTGTGTACTCAGACACAAATGAAGTGTCACCACAAAGCACAAGAGATAGACAGATCATATAGCATGCAGAGAGAGATAACGAATTCAGAGTTACAACTGGAGAACCTGAAGAGAAGGGACCACGTAAAAAAATCAGACGTAGATGGAAGGATAATATTAAAACGCATCTGCAAGATACACTGCGGTAAGGTGTAGAGTGGATTTATTGGGTTACGTGACCGGAATGGTGATGGGATTTTGTGAATATGGTACTGAACTTTCGGATTCTATAAAATGAGGGGAATTTCTTGACTCGCCGAGCAACTATGGTGCTCTCAAGAAAGAGGGCGCTGCGTGGATTTAGTTAATTAGTTGATGTTAGATACAGCCGAATTTGCTAATGGTGTAGCACGAAGCTATTTAGGACACAATTATATGGGAGCGTAACTCTCCAGCCCTCTGATGCCAGCAGCAATTTACTGCACACAGTTGTGTTGTGTTTTCAAGTGCATTCATGTGACACTTTGAAGTATCTAACACGCTGACGTCATTGTAGTTACTAAATTACATTCACACTGTGCTCTGCTGGTTGCCACTGCTGTTGACAGCAATTCAGAAGTGAAGATGGAGTCGCTATGCCGCTCCGAACAATTTGCAGACATTGACAAGACCACCCACACCCCCATAATGTTGCCACCCGAACCAACATAACACAACCTTAAATGTCTGTCCATTAACGGTGCCCTTGTACGGTAGGGTGACAACAGTGACGTCAGAAGGAACATCTTGAGGATACGACTCGTGATAAACTATTTGCTAGCGATTAGCAACATGTACTTTGCTGTTTTAAAGTTTTCTGTATAATAATAATAATAATAATAATAATAATAATAAGAGAAGTACCAGGAAGAAATGCCTGTGACAAGAGACATACATATTGTATAATAATAATAATAATAAATTATAATAATATTGTCATTAGCGTATATTATTATTATTTACTTTAAATATATTCTCGCCTATAAGAATGTTGGAAGCACGCGGTTGCGCAGTTGGTTGAGGCACTGCGCTACAAACCGGAAGATCGCAGGTTCGATTGGAATTTTTCATTGACATAATCCTTCCGATCGCACTATGGCCCTGTGGTTGACTCAGCCTCTAACAGAAATGAGTGCCAGGAATATTTCCTGGGGAGTAAAGGCGGCCGGCGAATAGGGCTGACAACGTTACCACTTTCATGTGCCGACTGTCTTGAAATCTGGGACCCTCAGCCTCCTGGAACCCTCAGGGCCTGTCCAGGACTGTAATGGGATTGCTTTATCTTTATTATTAGGTATCAGGTTGAAGTCTTCTTTTAAGTCCAGATATCAACAACAGATCAAAGCGAAATACCCCAGAACTTTCAGACTGCTGCGTGAAGTGCTCATTAGTGTGATTTTTTGCAGCTCGTTGGCCGATTAGTGACCTGGGAGCAACAGAAGGTTCTGATCAGATCCATTTTTAATTGTTCCTAACACTCCAATTATAACTGGCACAATTTCTATCGTCACTTTCCACATCCTGCTGATGTGATCTCCAGGTCTTTGTAATTTCTCAGTTTTCAGTTTCTTTTGTGTGAAAGTGTCAGTCATTTGTTAATGACACAAGGATCAGTAGCAAGTGTTCTCTGTTTTAACATGCAGTACTGTATCAGGCCGGATTGCTGGTACCGTTCGGTCTGAGATAACCGGTACATCCCACATAACAGCGGTACCGTTGACAGTTATGACTATTCCAGGCACATGTTCACAGTACCTGTCAGTAACCTATGACCCCATATCTTTACATATCGTCCAATGGATGTAACCAACAACCTTATTTTTTTCTGTTAGTGTATGCAGTTGGCGCAATTGTCGTGCATACCGCAACAATGTGTGTTATGTGTTCTGCCTTAGAGCACATCTTGCAGTTACCATCAGTTGGCTGCTTTCATGATGTCCCTCCGATCATAACACGTGTGCAGTGCTTGACCTTCAGCTGCTTGTATCAAATTCTCCGTATCTCCATTCAGGCCTGAAGTGCATAACCACGTCAGAAGTTTTCTTTATCTACTGATGGATTCTCAAGGTCCAGGTAGAATTGTCCATGCATCTATTTATTATTATTATTATTATTATTATTATCATCATCATCATCAT
>Ga0131853_10018759_pt1 | contig 12587 bp, 12 predicted proteins | sample TergutLab28metaG_FD_92764 | JGI IMG/M metagenome (GOLD analysis project Ga0131853, IMG submission 92764) | Labiotermes labralis P1 segment gut microbial communities from Petit-Saut dam, French Guiana - Lab288 P1 (version 2) (version 2) | ecosystem: Host-associated > Arthropoda: Insects >...
ACCAGTACGCCTCAAGTCAGCCTACACAACACAACAAGTACTCGCTAGCTCCTGAAGATGGACGTATTAACGTCTGAAACATGTTGAGCAATATATAATAAAGCAAGTGTCATCTAGTTGGTCCACCATTATTCAAATATCAAGATGATGCACGGTCCAATACGCATAAGATTCACCACAAGTGAAGTTTATTCTTGGCTGTAATGGAGTATTTTTACAGACCTTTTAACTCTCCCCCCCCCCCCCTTTGTTGCTTAGCTGCCCGTTTTCTCTGCTTTCTAATTAGGACATAGTGAATATACGTAGTTCAGCTGTTATTTCTTAGAATATTTCATTAGAGTACATAACAGAGTTCAAGCATGTTTGTTGAATTCTGTAGATATCAGTTTGGCTCATTACCTTACTTATCTTCCTTTTTATCATTCCCATTGCTTTATGTTAACAGTTTCTTACAGTCACTTGATTTCTAGACTCTGTGCCTCATATGTTACTCAGAACACAGTACATTGTTTCTAAAATTAGATATTTCCTACCTCAAATAAAAGGTGGTGTTACATTTCAATTTTGTCCAGTAGAAATGCACGTTCTGAATCACTGGAAATTCTGTCAGCTGTTTTCATGTGTGCAGTACTGGAGTTTCGCACAGCATTGTTGCTGAAGGTGGGATGTAACATCATGTTGTTGGAGGGTATGGGGGGGGGGGGGAGGTTGTAGGGTAACAAAATGTTTGACTGCTTGATCCTGAAAATGAAGGCACTTTGATCCCATGAAATTTTGCAAACCTCGGAAGTCTTGAATCTGCAGCTGTGTATATATGTGTGTGTGTGTGTGTATGTGACTAGAATTGGGTTTTTTTTTTCAATGCAAAAGTAAGAAAATTTACAGTGGAAACACCATTGAAGACCTAAATCTAATATTGAAAAGACTGGCTGATTGGATCTGTCAAGCATGTCATGTGTCCTGATTGGATCTGTCAAACATGCCATGAGGGATGATTGCGTCTGTGAAGCATGCCGTGTTTGCTGAATGGATCTGTCACTCATGCTGTGTGGGCTGACTCCTTATGTTTCCTGTCCCTTCTGACAGTTTCAGTTTGCATGATTCCTGGCTTTATTCCAACTTATACGAAAATCATCTTCATCAACACGTTGTATCACACCATACTGAAGTTGGTTATTTGTGCAGTCGGAATGAAACCAGGTGTGTGTAAATTGAGATCCTCAGCAGGTATAGGGTGTTCCAACAAGAGCGCAAGATTTAAAGTGCGCGCCATTGTCATTCTGTTAGGTTGGCGGCACTGAAAATTTAGCATCTGTCATTTGTTATTTTTGCGATTAGTAATCACGTAACGCTACACTAAGTAACGCGTTATTTACTTTTTGAATAAATGGTGCGTTTTATTACAAAAGTAAATCTTGCGCTCTTGTTGGGACACCCCATAGAAGAAATACAAGAAATCTGCCCACATGGCATGTTTATTAGATCCAGTCAACCATCCTGCTGAGGAGAATGTTTGGTCTAAGTGGGATGAAATATCAGGAGACAGAAAAAAATTGTCTAGTGAGTAGCTTCATAATTTACACGGTTAAGCATATCTTATTTTGGTGACTAAACATATAATGGTGGGATGGGCAGAGCATGTAGTGCACATGGATGTGATGGGAAGTGAACATAAAATTTTGTTCAGAGAACTTGAAATGAGAGGTCATTAGCACAGTACACTGCTTTGCTCTGTGTTGTAATGTTCAGGAATGTAACCCCACCTCTGTGCAAGGACATTTGTGTGTGTGTGTGTGTGTGTGTGCACGCGCGCGTGCATGTGCTTTTTTCTGGTTTGCATTTTTTGCATGTCAGCAGAAAACTAACAGTAGTGGTTCTATAGTTAAGGAGAATCCATAGCATTATGGTATATAACTCTTTTCACTCGCTTATATATATGCCTTTAAAGCAGCTTTCAAATGATCTTTTGTCCAGTTAACAACTGTGAAGTGATGAGCTTTCTGATAAATCATTCTAATGCATTGCAATCAACTTTAACACAATTTTGGAATTCTCAGGAAAATTAGTGCAGCCATTAGATTTTCCTGTTTTCTGCTTATCTTGGCAGTTCAAAGAATAAATTTAGTTTTGTATAGACGGTCACCGCATCATTATGCAGGTCTGATGTCACTCTTATATGTTTTGTGCTGTTCCTAGTCCCTAAGAAGGTATAAATTTGTCAGTCACTTTTGTTGAAAGAAAACAACCAGAAATGTTTAGTTGCCCCTTGTGTTCGTAAGATTTGTACTGTGAAGGATCTGCAGTGGTTCCACACGCAGTATTTATGCTATATACACCAAGTCATATTAATATTTTAGTGGTTTATATTTAATGCCACTTATCTATGGATTCTCCTAATGGTTTATCCTTTTATGGTCTTAGGATTTGCGTACAAAGAACTGGAAAGCAATGGAGGCCCTGTCTGTCACCGAAAAGTCTCTGGAGTCTAAAGTGAAACTAGTCAGTGTAAGTTCTTAATATATTTCTGTGAAGCCCACTTTAGGCCACTGAATTTGCTTTTTCTTGTAAGATTTGTGGTTCTGACAGTAAAGACAGTGAAGATAGCCTTCTTGTGGGATGTGATGTAGCACAGTTTTGCAGAGCAACCTGCTGCCTCCTTTGTCAAGGCTGATTATGGAGATTGCATGATCGTGTGTTTCTACAGACTACATGGCATGTCGTTCCAGAAGGAGGTTTTCTTGTCAATTCTGTTTATTTAATATACTTCTATAAATAAAAAATGTGTACTGAAATCTCACAGTGGTATTCCAAAAATACAGAATTTCTTTTCCCATTCACTGACACACTGCACAGGGGGATGACATTGTTGCTGCGTAGCAAACAGTGATGTCACCCACTCGGCAGAGCTTGGTCCAGTGATAAAACAAATTTGACTTAAAACATGATTCTTGTTTACTTCAAAGACTGGCAGTGAAGACCGATTTTGGAGAGAGAAGCCATGTAACCATGCAGAAACATCTAACGGAGAACTGTGCATGTAAAAAGTAATCATTGCATTAAATTATTTTACCACTTCCATAATAAATCAGCGTGTGAACGGCTGTTTGTATTTGTGGCCACGTGTTTGTCTTAGGTTACATTGTGTAAATACTGTATGTAAGTCCACCAAATTTTATCCATGATGTGATGGAAATATTGTTAAGGTGAAGCAGATTATATGTATCATATTTCAAATGGTAAAAGTTAAAGGTGGCACCCTGCTCATGCTATATATATGGGAATTCGAGATATGGGTCCACTCATTCTTAACCTTGATACTAATATGTATTATGTATTGTATAATTGTGTGATTTTTTTTAATATGGATTGATTCTGATGCATTATAATTGTAATTGTATTCCTGTTTGTAGCACCCTGAAGATAGCCACATGAGTGTCCGCAGTGTGTCTGTGGTTACCGTGTAATACAATTACATTTGTATACTCAAGTGCATTTGTTGTTCTTTTTAAAAATCGTATACATCTTTTGAATGCATGGAACATGGAACATACAAAACTGATGACCCCTTGTCTGTCCAGCTTGTATCCATGTCACTGTACTGACTACTTCATGATTAAAGATTTCATTGTTACATTTTGACAACTGGAATCATGATGCTTCATATCTTCCATGTATATAAACACACATGCCTACACTTGTTCACAGAATTTGATAATTTTTTATTGGTGTGTATTGTGCTCTGTAATTTTAAAAACCAAATTTACAAATAAGTGGCTTCAGCATGGGACTGCAGTTTTACTTCTTATGCAGATATCTATCCAAAGGTCAGGGCATATACATTACAGTATTTATAATTTGTTGCAACACATAGTTTTGTGGACGTGTAACATGAACACTCTAAAACCTTAAGAAATGTCAAACAAAATACCTACAGTTACTTTGAAGAATAACGGCAATAGTAAAAATCTGAATGCAGGTTTTAAGTATATACATGCCAAACACAAAATTGAAATAGGTAACATGTGTGATATGAAGTTCTCACAGCAATGTTATGGAAGATCAGGTCTTGTGGTACGTGATGCTGTGCTATGGACAAGTAATTTCTGATCTGACTGCCTTCGTCTTCAGAATCAAGCAGTCCAAGCATTCTCATTCAACTGCCTGACAGTCAAAATGAAGGCGTTATAAGCATTCAAAGTGTCGGGAACCACTCGCCCAGTGGCATAGCATCATATCCCAGAAGACTTGAAACTTGGGGTAATAACGTTCTTTAAATATCTGTAATCTCTACAAGCTTGATTCCAGAATGTAAAATGCCTCCCATTTAAAATACGTGCATCTGCCTATTGCATACACACACATGCAAACACATGCGCAACTGCACATGTGTATTTCTTATTCCCAGTATGATCATTTCAGGTTAAGATCAAATATGCTGATCAGTATGGTGGTGGTAGTGGTGGTGATGAAACATTTGAGATTTTGACTCATGTTTTGCTCAGAATGAACCACCTGAAATTTGGCAGTTGTGAAGTGGGATATTGATATCTTCACTGTTATGTAATTTTACGCAGCATAGACTGATAGTTTGTTACCAACATTTTGGGACAACCAATTGGTTGTACTGTCAAGGTTCAAGCAGTCTAAGAAGGCAATCTTCTTGGACTGCTTGATATTTGAATATGGGACCTGTAGGTTGTCCTGAAACGTCAGTAAGGAATTACCACTACTTGCTGCATAAAATCCCAGAAGAGCAAAGATCTTATTTACACCATGGAAGAAGCTTGAATTTATGCAATTGGGATAGTCTTATAAATTGTCTAAGTTACTGATGCCTCCAGAAACACATTTCAAATAGAATAACACACCCAGATTTTCTTGTATGGAATATTGCTGCAAATGGTTGAAGAAATTACATTGCGATGCAAATTGACATGTACAGAATTCCTATTTTACATAGAACAAATAAAACTTCATTATGCAATTTGTCCTTCAGTTCCACATGCAAGACTGTTTCTGTTGTATGCTGTATCTCTTAAACTGTCCAAGAATGGAGGTTATAAGAGCTGTGAAGATTGTCAGCTGTAAGCAGTTTGAAGTTGGATCATATTTTGAAACATCTTGACTGTGAAAGCCCTCTTGGAACTTGAGGATTGCAGTCGCCTGAGATGCAACACTGTGTTGTTGGGTGAATGGATTAAGACATTTCAAAGGATCGTCTTGCCTTCTTCTGCAAGGGTAATGCAGGAGCAAAATACTTTGAAATGTCAGGAACCACTCACCCAGTTGCTGAAGACTGAGAGTTCAGCAACACAGCCATGTGAATCTCAGATCTTGTAGAATGTGGAGCTCCTTCTTGATAGAGATGTTGTGTACAGCTTTTGATATAGCTTATGTTAACATTTCAGTGCTCCATTTAATTGTTTTGATTTTGTCTCATTTTCAGGAAATAAGTAAAAAGGTTAGAACAGAAGAGCAAACAGCCACCAAGGAAATTTTGCAGAGGATATTTCCTGATATTAGGATTGAAGATAATAAGGTAAAATACAACTATTTTGTTTTCTTTATAATTTTGCCTTTGGTTTTACATGGGAGTGATACTTGGCCTGTCACATTCAGGGAGGAATATAAGCTGAAGTTGTTGGAGTGTAGAGTGCTGAGGAAAGATATTGAACGTAAGAGGAAGGCAGTAACAGGGAAGTGAGGAACATGGCATAATGAACGTCATGATTTGTACTGCTCAGCTAATGTTATTCGATAACAAATCTTTAAAGTAGTGTGTCCAGCACAACAGTGTTTGTTCGCACAGAATTGCTGCTGTTTTAAATAAACATAGTTGGGATGCATGGACTGTTTGAAATATTCATTATTGAATATTCCACAGCACAGCTGGATGAATTTTATCAGATTAATGTTATTCGGGTGATCAGGTATATGGAAGAAGAGAAAAGCACACAGGATTTGGATTTAAGTGTGGATGGGAGGATAATATTAAAATGGATGTTAAAGAAAGAAGACATGGGGTGTGAACTGGATTTCTCTGGCTCATGATTGGTATAAGTGATGGCTGTAGTGAATACAGCAATGAACCTTCAGGTTCCATAAAATGTGGCAAATTTCTTGACAATCTAAGGAGCTATAAGCTGTTTAAGAAGAATTGTGCTGCATGGAGTTGGTTAGATGGTGATGACCATGCATTCTGGCCACACCCTTAACTGTGCACAGCTGCATGGTAAATGGCTGGACATCAACAGGTGCAGCTTATCTGTTTAGAGAGAGAGTGAGTGTGCATGCATGCATTTGCGTGTGTCAGTGAGTGAGTGATTGAATGAGTAAATTACTGTGTCTCACATTTTTAAGTGATATGCTTGCTGTTGCATAGTATGTGTAATATTGTTACTGTTGTGTGGTGTGTCTGATAGTGTTACTGCTGCATAGAGTGTGATATTGCTACTGCTGTGTGTTGTGTATGATATTGTGAGCCCATGCGGTCGCCACCCCAAGAGGTGTGATGGTACTAGATAGAAATAACGCAGGCCCGACACTTTGTAACTCCCCGTCGGCCGTTTGGGCAGCTGGGTCCCGCGTTGATGAACTCTTGTGGGGATCGTAAGTAATGGAGCCACACAACATGCATCCAAGCAATGCAATAGACATCAGTAACTAGAAGAAATATATTCTGAGTACAGTTCTCTTTATACAAAGTTAAACACACAAAAAAAAACACATGAATATACAAAACCAGAACAAACGGCCTTCACAGTGAATCATCTAACGCTCGTAGTCTCCTTACATAACATTCGATACACTGGCCACGTGTACCAACAGGCCCTTGCCTCAAGCTACTAACAAGCTTCCACTACAACGTTACATAATCTCAGACTACCATATGACTCATACAACAGAGTCAACTCCATTACAACAGGAGCGTTACAAAACGTGCCTGATCACACAAATACTTAGGCCCATACAACAGTCAGAATGACTTGTACACAAGATACAAACTAAACTTACATGGAATACAAAGAAAGAAAACGGCCCTTTGGCCTTACCCCTGGCCCCCCAGGCCAACGTCCAGTATGAACTACCCAGTGACCGAAACACGCCATATTTTGAAATATCAAACCAAAGAGAAAATTTTCAACTCACATTCATACCAGACTGCCGGTCCCATTGCCAGCGTGAACAACTCAGCAGACTAGATCTTCTCGGCTGGCCAGCCCGTCGGTGATGAAGACGAAGAAGTAGCTGTTAGATGTTGCAGTAGTAACTGTAAGACTCCAAGTCCAGGCTTCAGTTGCCCCTTAGGTAAACCCTCTGTAACTGCCCCTAATCCTTTCACCCACTCGCGGCAGCCAATCGCCGGATGATAACCCAAGGATAGTGATGACAGGACACAAAGTTTGCGATGTAAAACTTCCGCATAGGAACGACCTTTGAGCTGGGCCCCGCGGGCACGGCTCATTTGTTACTGCTGTGTGGTGTGTGTGATGTTGTTACTGCCTTGTGATGTGTCTGATGTTTTTACTGATGCATAGTGTGTCTGATATTGTTACTGTTGTGTGGTGTGTCTGATATTGTTACTGATGCATAGTGTGTGATATTGTTACTGCTGTGTGGTTTGTCTGTAATTATTACTGATGTGTAATGTGTGATATGTTTGCCCATTGTAATTAATTACATATTTTGTTGTGGATTTAATTGGATCATGATATAGAAATTACAGCAGCCAGTATTGTGCAGTTGGTGTTTTGACTAGGCTACAGGCTGGAAGATCGAGGGTTTGATTTCAGACAGATGCAAGAGACTTGTGTGTTCTTCACAGTGCCCAGATTGGCTGTGGGGCCCACCCAACCTTGTGTTAATGCATACCAGGGTTTTTTTCCTTAGTGCCATGGTTAAGAATAAGTGAAATTCTGCCTCTTCTTCCCCTGTATGCCTTCGTTGCATGCAGAGGGACAACTATACTTTTACCTTAATTTAAATTGTAAAAACATGAAATATAATTTGCTAGTATTTGGTCTTATAATGGAACTCCAGAATGTGTTAAGTTAAAATGTGACAAAGATATCTGACATGTGCCTGTGTTTTTAGGCATATGAAGTGTGGGTTGAGAGGTTCGAAAGCTCAGCCAAGAGTCTCATCTCTCAGCGGGAGATGCAGTCAAAAGTGAGCTCTGTGTCTGAGCAGCAAGACATGATGCTAAGAGAAGCAGAAAAGCAGAACTCTCAACTGCAGGCGATGGTTACACACTATAAGACTATTATTGAAGAAACAGTAAGTTGGAAGTACTATTTCAAAGGTTCTGTTCCTTTATCTGGTGAAGTATGCAGAGGTGCTTCATTGTAAGGGTTCAGGTGACATGTGATTTGGAAGTGGTGCAACCAAATTTACCAGATTATGATTATCATCATTATTAATGTCTTTTAATAATATGTTGTTCAGAATATCTTATCTCAAGAAAGTAATTCAGATAACTTTCAGTATACTTGATACACTCAATAAAGAATATATACTGTGCATTTTTGTAGATTTATGTTATGTTTAACCAATAAATGCACATATGAGTATTTTTAATAAATAGAATGTAATAGAAATTTCAGTATACTCCTATAGTGTTTTGTGTTACCACAGTACAATGTCTATATTCATTATCACACAGGTGCCACAAAGCAAAATAACCTTCAGGGTTACTGATTGATTGATTGATTAGTAATTGGGTTCAAGCCCTTGCAGTCCTAATGCACCTAGGCCTTAAAACAGGCCCTTAATGCCCCATAATCTGAAACCAGGTCAAGGGAGCCTTGCTCCATTATTATAGTTCCAAGTGCCCCCCCAACTTAGACTCTTAATATCCTCTGGGTCCAAGAAAAAGGAGCCCAGATATGCATGTCTGAGTGAAGGCAGGGCTTCACACTCATGCAGATTGTGGACTGAGGTTTCTTCCTCTGCTGTACACCTCCTACATAAGGGGCTATTGGTCAGCCCTATTAAGTGAAGATGTCTTCTCAGGGTATTATGTCCAGTAAGAAGGCCAGTAACATCCATGGATACCTTCAGGGTTAAGATGTGCAAGGGGGTGCTGATAAGTCCTTAGCCCGACCTACTTCCCAATGTCGTAGGACAGAATCGATAGTGCCATTGGAAAGAAGGGTGTGTTCATGTGCCGAATTGCAAGTATTTTCTTGTTACAAAGGCTGAAAGGAAGCATGTCAGGCGACGCATGTGATTTCAACAACATGGAGACTCAAGCTATCATCAAGTTTTTTTCCCCTACAAGGCATGGCGCCGAAGGAAGTTCACGCCATTCTGGCAGAAACATTAGGGGAACATGCACCATCATGTGCCACCGTCAAAACCTGGGTGGCCCAGTTTAAACGTGGTGACTTTCCCACCTGTGATGCTCCTCATCCTGGACGACCCAAAACAGTAACCACCCCAGAGATTATTGATCAAATTCACGAGCTAATCTCGGAAGACCGCCCAATTTCGGCTAAATCAATAGCTGAGCAACTGGGCATCTCACATGATCAGGTTCGGTCCATCATTCATGAAGATTTGGACAGGTGGAAGCTCTCCGCGAAGTGGGTCCCGAAATGCCTGAACACGGATCTAAAACATCAACGGTGTCAGTCGTCTGAGCAACTTTTGGAATTTTTTTGGTGCAATCGAAATGATTTCATGTCACAATTGGTCACCGTGGACGAAAGGTAGTTATATCACTATGACCCAGAGACAAAGCAAAAATCAATGGAATGGCAGCATAGCGGCTCACCCTGCCCCAAAATGTTCCGAGTGCAAAAATCTGCTGGTAAAGTTCTCGCCTCAATTTTTTTGGATCAAGACGGCATCCTCCTCATTGATTTTGTTCCAAAAGGCCAAACTATCAACGCGGAGTATTACTGATCTCTGCTGGTGCAATTGAAGGACATTTTAAAGGAAAAACGCCGGCTGCAGGAAGGTCACCAAGAGGGTCTTGTTCTTGCATGACAGTGCCCCGGCTTACCGGGCACTTGTAACGCAGAAGAAACTGGCCTACATGGGCTTCCAGTGTCTTGATCACCAACCCTATTCTTCGGATCTGACCCCATCGGACTACCACCTGTTCCCTGGACTGAAAAAACAATTGAAGGGTCGCCATTTTTCATCCAACGTAGAGGTCATTGCTGCTGCAGAGACCTGGTTGGACAGACAACCTTCTGAATTTTTTTTTAAGTGGCTTGCAAAAGTTAGAGCAGTAGGCTAAGAAATCTGTTGAGCTTCATGGGGAGTATGTTGAGTAAATCCCAAGTTTGGTCGCTGTAGCTTGTTTCCTTCCTGGTTGGGCTAAGGACTTATCAGCACCCCCTCATACTTATTAATTAGCAATCAGATAATTGGAATTGGCGTGTCATGTTAATGCTTAGTGTTGACGGAGTAGCTAGTGTGTAAGGAGAGACTTATGTGTGAAGTACTCTAATTCTGTCTTCAAATTATTAAGCAGTTTTCTGTTGTATTATTCTTTTCACTGCTTGTGCAGGAAGGGATGTTGAACAAACTTCAAAAGCATGTTGAGCAGGAAGAGGAAAGGTGGAGCCAGCAGCTGCAGATAAAGGACAGTGAGTTGGAAACAGTGAGGGAGGAGAATGACCAGCTGCACCAGTCATTAGAACAATTGACAGAGGAGAAAGACCAGCTGCAAGAATCATTAAAACAGCTGCGTAGAACAGAAGAGGTGAGAGTCTAACCTACATGCTTGATTAGGTTCGTAATATACTGGCTTTCCGTTTGGAGTTTCTTTGCATTGTGGACTATTGTGAAGGGAGGATGATGTAGCATATCTCTGCTGTCGTAACGCATCTGCTGTTGTACTGTGTCTGTAGTGTGTCTGCCATTGTAACACATCTACTGTTGTAATGTTTCTGCTGTTTTAACACATCTACTGTTGTAACGTGTCTGCTGTTGTAACACATCTACTGTTGTAACGTGTCTGCTGTTTTAACACATCCACTGTTGTAATGTGTCTGTTGTTGTAGCATTTATTCTGTTCTAAAGTGTCTGCTGTTGTAACACATCTACAGTTGTCCACTGCCATTGTTGTAACATATTTCTGCTGTTTGGAATTGATGTTACAATCTAGAATTATAATGTATTCTTTAGTATGTGGCAGTTGAGTGGATTTTGTGAAAGGTTTTGTTGTGAAAAATAATATTCTGACTGCACAAAATGTTCATTGTTTTTAGCTCTCCGTCAAAGTGCATGTTGTGTCATCTGAGTGGTAAATAGCTAAACAATTTTCATTGAATTCGTACTCCTGGATTTCCATACTTCTCAGAGAGAGAACCATCTGCATAAATGTGAAGCCAATCTTATTCAGATTGTAGTGTATGGATTGTTGCCAGTGTTTGTTTTTGCATTGCTGTCTGATATGTATCTTTATATCTTTTTTCTTTACTCTTTGAAGGCAGTATAATTTGTAATCTACTTCAATGTAGTCTAAAGGGCAAAGCATTAGCAGGGTTCCTCAGGTTTTGCTTGTGGAGTATACATTTGTTATCTTGGTCTAATTGTTTGCATGAAGCCATTTTGGGATTTTGATTTCTATCATGACATTTGTATTGGGACCAGCAGTTATTTCAAGGTAGGCATGTCAGTTTTTCATGTCATTTTAAAGCCATTCTTTCACTAAGGGTTATTCATAGTGAGCATTTGCATAGATGTGAGTGGAGTCGATCTGACTGCCTCTGTTTTGCGTAGTCACCAGTTTTAAGTCACTTCTAAATTGATCAAGGTTGCTGGTGTTATGATTATCAGTGCCACACAGCTGTATTATAGGATATGTTGTATTTGTAGCATTCAGTGTGGATCTTGAACTTCCCCTTCTGCTTCCTGCCAGCCTCTTCAGGATTATTTGTTGTTCCTTACTTTTTCTAACTGTTTTCACTACATGGTTTCTCCATGTCACTTTTCCATCCAGGTACGTTCCTAAGTATTTTGCAACATGTGTTTGTGCAAGTGGTTTGTTAATGATTTGATTGTGGGTTGGTAATGTCTCAGTATGAAACTCTGGTATAAAGTTTTCCTTGTATTTGTCGTCATGGCATTGTCTTTATACCAGTCACTAAGAGCAGTAAGTGCTTCATTCCTTATTTGTGAGAATTGGTATTGCTGACATTTCGGTAGTGGTGTCCAAAGAACTGTGTCAGTAAGTCATCAATCATCACATTAAAAAAAAAGGTGGTGCTTGTACCTGTTCCCCAGGACAGTCCTCTTCTGATTTGTATTTTGAAAGCTTGTTTTCAAATTTTATTACACAAAAGCACAGTAATGAATTTATTTGGAGCCATTTAAGTATTCTACGTTTCACCCCCCAGTTGCTTGTAACTTGCCCATAGGTTTCATCCTCGGATCAGGATCATAAGCGTTCTTAAAATCAAGAGAAACTGCAGTCGTCGTCCCCCCCCCCCCCCCCCCCCCCCCCCACCACCCACCCACTCCAATTCCCTTCCCTCGTAGCTAATTGTTTTCTAGAATTTGTATATGTCTTCTTACCCCCCCACTCCTCTCTTATGGTCTGGTTCTTCGTTTGGTATTTATTTCCTTCACTC
>Ga0131853_10018761_pt1 | contig 12587 bp, 9 predicted proteins | sample TergutLab28metaG_FD_92764 | JGI IMG/M metagenome (GOLD analysis project Ga0131853, IMG submission 92764) | Labiotermes labralis P1 segment gut microbial communities from Petit-Saut dam, French Guiana - Lab288 P1 (version 2) (version 2) | ecosystem: Host-associated > Arthropoda: Insects >...
GCGGGAAGAATTTAACCGGGGCGGATGAAGGGCCCACCAGGGCAATGCGCCCCCCCCCCCCCCAAGGCGCGGGAGGCCTTTTCCCCCCCCCCCCCCCACTGGAGTTAGTGGTTCAGAGTGAGGCGAGGTCAGCTGCGCATCGTCGCTGGAGTCTGTGATATTGGTCTTATCTACATCCCAATAGAGGACACAGCAGTATTTTGATGCGGCTTCAACCTTCCGATCCCATATTTAATATGGGGGTTGACGTTATGAGGCCAGCATACAACTTTGAACCCCAATATAGGGTTACCATGTTGACGAGAGAAGACTGCACCAAAGCAACCGGCGCTCCTCCTGCAGTCAAAGGGCTCGTCTGGGTTACAGATGAGACCAAGATGAGGGAGGGGACCGGGGCTGGAGTCTATGGGCTATCTGTAGGAAGAAGGCTCAACTTTCCCCTAGGCAGATATGCAACAGTTTTTCAGGCTGAGATATATGCCAGCTTTGCCTGCGTCTACGAAATTCAATTTCAGAATAGATCAGAGAAATACGTGAGTATCGTCTCTGATAGTCAGGCGGCTTTGAAAGCTCTCATGTCGTCAGAACGTCTCCCTTGGTCCATCAGAGCCAAAAGGTGTTGAAAGACATCTCTACCTGGCATGCAGTGGGGCTATGCTGGGTCCCTGGACATGCTGGAGTACGGGGCATTTTCACTCGACTCCGTCTGTATCTTGAACCCCAGTATCGTTGGCGGTGTGGCGGCTGCGCTACGGACTGGACGGTCCGGTGTTCTATTCGCGGTAGGGGTAAGACTGTTCTGCAGAACGTCCTGACCGGCTGTGGGGCCCACCCATTGTGTGCCGGTGTTCTTTACGGGGATAAGGAGGCGGGGGCGTGAAGTTAACCGCTCACCTTGATACAGTGCCGAGGATAAGAATGAGGGGAGCCATACCTTCACTCCCTCTTGTGCCTTTACCCATCTGTACCTCATTCGCAACTTATTCGATTCAAATGAGAAAGCATCGTTTCATAAAAGGCATAAGACCAAAGAGGGAAGGAATAAATGTTGCTGGAAACGAAATCTTGTTTGGAACTTCAGTTGTGAGTCCATTCAAAACACATTCGATTGATTTGTTTGCTTTGAACACGAAATGGGGGGCCCTCAGGGCTCGACTGCCCTCTTTGTGCTGTCTGAGCCCCTCTTGAGGTCGCTGGTGGCCATTGTGCTTTGTCGCCGTCCTGTCTGGGAAGATGATAATGGCATTTAAGCCCGCAGATGAGAGTGTCTTCTCTGAAACTCTGTGTGAGCAGTACGAGAGGTTTTCACGCGATGTTACACTTCTTTGTACACATTGCGTTGAGCTGCCATCATCAAGTGCAAGAGCCGGCACACAGCGTAATGCAATGCACACTGAGTTGTGTTATGTTGTGTAATTTCCTTCTTTTGTTACCGAATATCCTTTCTGCCTTTTTTTTAATCTTCTCTGAGATGGAAGTAAACGTTGGTAGAAGGGAATTAAGTGGATTGGTGCAAAAGAGACGTAACTACATTTTTATTATATGCTCTTTTAACAAGCGCTTTCTGCTAGATATGATTGATGAAGTTGTACTGCAGTGTGCGGCAGTCCTGTATACAACTAACAGTCGATACGAAAGGTTATTGAGAATATTGCGTAATTGAGAGACTGCAGACAGGAGCGCGCACTGGCTGTGTGAAGGCGGCGTCTCGGCATGTACAAGTAGGTGCGCGGTGCAACTTGACCGTGCAGCCCCACCTTTCCATTCTGGGGGGTTTCAGACTTCAATTGTCAGTGGCTCATTGACGGCATTGTCCGGTCGCACACATCGAATTTTGTATTAGCCTTATTTACCTACTTACTTACTTACTTACATACTCACTTCATGGAGCTGAGTCCTTCCTGAGAAGCTGACATGTTCTCAGCTAGTCAAGAAATACCCCGCATTTCATGGAACCTGAAAATTCATTACCGCATTCACAAGTGCCCGCTACCTGTCCCTATCCTGAGCCGGCTCAATCCAGTCCATGCCCCCCCCCCAATTCCTCTTCTTGAAGATACATCTTAATATTATCCTCCTATTTACGCCTGGGTCTTCCAAGTGGTCTCTGTACATCAGGTTTCCCCACCAAAACCCTGTTTTATATTAGCCCACCTTTAAAATTGTCGGTCTAAGTTCTGCTTGGTCTAAACCTACAGGACTTATGAACCGGAGGGTGTCATTGTGCGCTTTGTGTTCAGGCCCCACACTAACAGCGCTTCTGCAGTATATTCGTAGACCGTTGTGTATTCTGCCGTCGTCTTGACGAAACGTAAAAGCTTATAGTACTTCTGTTTGCAGCATTCGCCCTACGTCGGTATCAGGTCAACCAACGTCGTTTAATGGGACTCTTAAGAGAATTTATTTTGAATAGTTACGTCAACACGTCACACCATTTGTGTATGGAACTGATGGGCAGTGTACAGTGATTAGCATGAAGCAGTGTCAGCTACGGTCAGTCGCCTAGCAGTCACATTTGTCTACCGACACAGCCAACATTCATTGTCGCACTTTTGGGAGTTACGCTTGTTTTGCACCAGAGACTTCAATGGTTAAACCAAAAGAAAAGGAACAAGGGTCTATATAAAAGAATTCCGGTGGGATCCGATGGATCAAAGCCAGGGCCCTAGAGTGCGTTCTGTAGCCATACCTAGGGACAAAACCACGTATTAGGCCCATTTGGTATTGTAATAGACGTGATATTATGTCGGTAGTTGCGTTAGTAGTCTGTACTATTGTAGTGTCGTGTATGGTATAATGTACATCGTTGAATGTGACCTATAGGGTGCACCAGGGCCGTCCAGTATGGTGTGGCCGTATGCAGCCAATACCGGTGTATGTAGGATTGGTGTGTTTGCTGTTCTGTTTTCTTTGTTTGTATGGAAATACACGCGCGCGCGCGCGCGTGTGTGTTTGTGACGTGGGGCTTAATTAAATGTGACACGATTGTCAGATATTAAACTTGGCTGAATTTTGTCATGTTGTGATAGACCGGACACGTTAGAAGAAGTGAGTGTAGTGGCAAATCAGGTCTTGGTCCTGCACTGCTGTTCTTGGAACGTTGTTAAAGAAGTTAGGAAATAATTGTGTAATAACACCAACACATACACTAATACTGGAATTGTATTTTTTACACGCAATTTGGTAGAACTCGGACATGTTTCGATCTGTCAGGATCATCTTCAGTGAGTTACTGAACGTCAATAAAGCATATATGTAAAAATATGTAATTTGAACATTAGTACATTTGTTTGGTTTTGTTTTATGAAATGTTCATTAATGCACAGGCATGAATAGCGTACAGAACATAAAGAAATGTACGCGCTACATGCAGAATTCCGGCACGTCCTTCGTCTTGTTGTCTCTGTCTGCCTCCCGTCGTCTTCACCGTTTTGTGGTTGCTGCTGTTTTAATTTCAGTTACAAATAATGGTCGAAACCAGTCCAGTTATTCTGGGTTTATGACGTAACGTGTAAATCGCATCTGTTTAATTATTCCGGAAACAAACGGATTGATATATGATGTATTTGTTAACTGCAAATGGGTTGAAACCCGGTGGCAGCAGTACAGTACACAGTTACACACAAACAATACACAGAACGACACAATGAAACAGAATACACAGAACCGAACACACATAACAATAAAAATAAATAATTTACAAAATTAAACAGAAGCCTACAAAACATACAACCATATATGCATTGATACAAAATAGAACCAGAGGTGTATGAAAAAAATATGATAAACGAAACAGCAAAACAAGTTGGGAACTTCGTTTGATCTATATACATATCTTCTAATAATGATAGACACCCTATTACTAAGACCTTCAGTCCACTCCACTACACTTGTCGACACTTCACTTCTTCCCATTTACAACTTCACCCAACTACAAAAGTTGCGCAAAATGAGCTGTTCGCCTGTGCCTACAGATTTTGTTCGAAAAGTCTTACCTTCCTGCAGGCAGGCCTGGTTACCGCCTGTAAAATGTCCGTTGTTGCTGTCCGAACCAGAAAGTGTCGACAGACTCGGTTGAACCCTCCTCCCCCCCACCCCCCAAGCCATTCGGGAATTGGGCAGTTGTTGCGGTTGGACAGGCGCCGATGTGCAGGGCTGCAACACGTCCTGTCTCCCTCGGACATATCCTCTTTGTCCACCCAAAAATTTCTGTCCCGGTGAGTTCTTTTAATTTTTAAAAGTGTCCGTTTTTTTACACTTTGTTGCTTAAATATTTTGCGTATTTTGATGGTTACTAAAATGAAATAACATTCAAGTACTTTTTGAAGACACACTTTGTTAAAATCATATAGACTAGCACCACTGTCCGGGTAAAAGAGACGTATGCGTTCAGCATTTGCCCTTCGGACTGTCTCGGAAAACTGTAGGCGTCGCAGTTCCGCACAACCTGAACTCGTTGTCAATGAAACGCGTGGCTAAAGAACTTGGCAGTCAGAATTCCACGTTAATGAGTTTTAGAGGAACGTTGAGGCGTCCTTTATTTAGCAATAAGCTGTCTATATAATATCCTCCTTTGAACCTCATCTTTCTGTGTTTTCGTCCTCTCGTTTATGGTGGGTACTTGGGAAGTGTCCTATTTCCGTGTGTGGTTGAGTGGTTACCTTGTGAGAAGCTCAGTTTTGCAACTTTTGCTGTGAGCTCGGCAGATACAGGTACACGTTTATGTTCTGGTGGACCAGTGGAGGTCTCCCAAGTCAGTGAGGAGTCTTTCGGTGAAAGGCTTGAGATCCTTTGCATTCAGTTCACATCTTGTACCCGATACTTGGAAACACCTTCACTTGCCCATTACTTTTGTCCATAAAGTGCACGAGCCTCACCCAGCAGTACACGTGACTGTGTTCTGTGCACTTGGTGTATCCATTATGTGTTGAAGGTACGACAGCCGCAGTGGCCTGTAGAATTTTTCCGTGTCATTATTTATCGTATGAAGACTCGTGTTCAAGTCTGAGTCAGTCCGCGACTGACTGTCCATCTTAACCCCCGGGGATGCTCTTACATTGTAAGTGTGATGGATGTATCCAGAGTCGCCTTGGGGCGTTGTCGCTGACGACAGCTCGGGTCTGTCGTGGTCTTTGTCAGGTAGCTGACAACACCGAGCACATTAAGTGCTGGCAGGTCGCTGTTGGTGCACACCTGTGAGGCACCGTGTGCCGCCTGCTTTGTCGCTTGAATTCGGGTTCATCTAAACTATAAGAACGCGTCCCCACCTTACAGAGAACACATCCCCTTCCGTTACAAAGATCGGCCGGTAAATGCAGTTCAGGACAGTGGCGTTACTTGTTCTGAGAGTCACACGTTGTAAGGGCAAAATGCAGTTATTCGTAACTGACTTACGAAGCTTTCATGTGATGGCAGTATGGCCCGGGATAGCTCAGTCAGTGTAGTGATTCCCACAGGCTGGACGGTCCGGGGATCGAAGCCGGTGGGGACAAGATTTTCCGCACCCATCCAGACCGGCCCTGGGGCCCACCCAGCCTTCTGTACAATGGGTACCGGGTCTCTCCCGGGGGTAAAACGGCCGGGGCGTGGCGTTGACCACCGACTCCTGTCTAGCCCCGAGGTTAAAGAAAGATTAACTATATATAACTCTGCTGCCCCCCCTGGGCCTTCATGGCCTGTTCTGGGGTGAAGTTTACTGTACCGTGTGACGTCAGTACAGGTAGCGCCCTGTGAACGCGCAGAGCCATTGTAAGTGCAGACTGCAATGTGACCGGCTAAGGCAGAACTGCCGAGTTTCGGAGACATGCGGACCAAGCAGCCTCTGGTTCAATAAATATCGGGGGCCAGAGAATGCGTGCAATTGTGTCGCACGCTGTCACATTGCAGTGCATAGCCACCTAACCTTACATTTTGACAGTTTAGCTGCAGCAGAGAGCTCTCCCAGTCATGTCGCATCGTCTGGCGCGTCTTTTGGCAGCATACGATCAATAAACCCACGTGCGCCGTACGGCATGTTTGAATAGTAGATCTACATTAGCAGTTTTACAGGGCCGTCCGGGAGAAGACAAGGAAACTGGACTTAATGCAGCTGAGCTTTGACTTTTACCTTATAAGATTAGATCCGCCGCTAATAAGCCGTCTCGTTATTTATGTATCCCTTCCTTCCCTTTCAGTCGCCGCTCCTTCTGCCCTGCTGTATTTGTTCGCCCCTGGAGGGGGATTGCCAAACTGTATTTAGTAATGCAGTTGTAGCTATTCTCAAGTATCCTAATGTCATTGCGTCCCCTCTCCGGGGTACTGACACCTCCTCAGGACGTCTCTATAGGGAGGTGTGGTCACTTAACACCCCCATTGTGTCTTCTCTTTCACCACTTCAAACGTGACAAAAAGACCATAAGCTATCCGTAGTGTTTATGTTTTATTGTCGCCTGTACCAGTTTGCTTGTTACAGCCAGCAGCTGCATCGTCATTTCGTGTAGCCCGTGTCGTATAAATCGGTTCGGATGATCGCTGAAACGTCCTGAAAGACGGCATCTGAGAGTGTTTTGTTTCAGTCAAAGGGAGCTCCATTCTGCTTTGTCTGTCAGAAGGAGCTACATTCTGCTTTGACTCAGGAGCTCCATTCTACTTTGCCTCAGTCAGAAGGAGCTCCATTCTACTTTGTTGCTCTCAGAAGGAGCTCCATTCTGCTTTGACTCAGGAGCTCCCTTCTACTTTGTCTCAGTTAGAAGGGGCTCCATTCTACTTTGACTCGGAAGGAGCTCCATTCTACTTTGTTGATATCAGAAGGAGCCCCATTCTGCTTTGACTCAGAAGGAGCTCCCTTCTACTTTGTCTCAGTCAGAAGGGGCTCCATTCTGCTTTGACTCGGAAGGAGCTCCATTCTACTTTGTTGATATCAGAAGGAGCTCCATTCTACTTTGCCTCAGTCAGAAGGGGCTCCATTCTATTTTGTCTCAGAAGGAGCTACATTCTGCTTTGTTGCTATCAGAAGGGGCCCCATTCTACTTTGACTTTTTTACAGTCGCGAGAAAGAAACGGTAAAGCTGTAGCTATGTACGCCATAATGGCGTATAGGGGCAGCTGAAGTATAGCTCCACTAATTTTTAACCCCCCGCCTAGTATTTTTTGGTATTGTGCCACGTGGACATCCCCTGTCCGTCTCGTTTTCCCTTACTTGGACACCCTAAAGTTGTCTGTCGAAGGGCACCCCATTGTGCAGTCCATTCTGTGATATAAATGCTTATCATTCACATGTTCAGTTATTCGTTGTTTGCACAAAACGCGCGTCTTCCCACTAATCGCACTGTTTGGTTTGACGTCACCAAGGGCAAATAATATGAACATGGTCACGAAGATCGTGCGGCAGCCTCCTGTGCAGAGCCGGCAGATCGCGCGATTGCCATGCAGGGTCTGGTCTCCCGCCGCTATCTGGCGGTAGCACTCTTTTGTGTTGCTGAACCTCTGAGTAAAGAATGGCGATATGACTGATACAGTGAAATACTGCGTGAGGGATTAGACTGTGTAGGCCGAATCAAGGAAGATTTGGAACGCGGACCAAAATACTTTTCCGCAAAACTGCGGGCAGAGTTTACGTTTGTGCTTTTGGTGCATCAGGGTTCCTGTACGGTCCGGTAACTTTGAATCACTGTGCATAGCCGAACTGTTGTTCCGTATTACGGGGGTCTGGCTGCAGTACCTGAGACATATAGTGGTGCATGTCAACGCTAGGATAGTACCTTAAATTTGGGTGAGGCCCACTTCATAAACACGTGTTTCCGGTTTCTTCCCAGTTTTCTGTTCCCCAGCATTGTCCCTTACAAACTGTAGACAAGACGTGGTCGGTGTAACGCTGTACATTGTCCGTTGAACTGTGTCACGTATGTAAAGTTACATCACCAGCTGGATGCACAACACTGTTATTGGCCAGTTAATGCACCGACATGTTTCGGCCCCAACTGGCGGCCATCCTCAGGCAGCTGTCAAGTTTCTTAGAGTGTTCATAACGCGAACACAATACACCGGATATTTGATTTCACAACCTTCTTCATTTGAAGAAAAATGGAAACGTAGATGTCTGGACACGGCCGTTACATCAGCAGCTAATCACAATACTTTTAACTGTATTTTAAGCAAAATACTGATTGTAAGAATTGTAAGGTTTAATTTTTGTAATAGCAGTGTTTAATGATACGTACAATTCCCGCCATGTGCTGTATGTTGACACGTAAGCTGCACGTGCTAACATATTTAAGAGCGTCATTAGGATAGCCGCAACATGTAGCAGCATTAATTAACAATAAAATTGTTGTGCTAGCAGTTTGTGTTAGGTTTGTTACATAGACGTGGTAGGTGCATGGAAGGGCAGAGCTTTAAGTTTCCCCAGTGCTTGATAGAGCACCATGCTTTGAAGGTGCAAATAAAATTTTTTGATGTATAATTAATGACGCTTCTTGCACCACAAGCTGTATGCTTAGCGTCGTGACACTAAAATGGAATATTCTTATTGGTCGGCTTCAGTCTTCAGTCGCTCTACATCTTTGTGCGGGCGGGCTGGTTCTGGACTTGCTGAGAAGATAATTGCTAGCCCTTCACGAGTGTCGAACCCATGCCGTTCACCCTGTGGGCTGGTCACTGTACCGACAGAGCTCTCTGCCACTTGTCATGTTAGTGTTAGATCCGCTAATTACCTCATGTTCACTGCTGCTGTTTTCACCGTTCAATTATGCAGTTCTGTCTTGTGTGGCCGTATTACGACAGTCCGTAACACTGTCTGGCCGTAACAGCGGCAGTAGTTCAACCATTCCATACGAACACAGTATTTGGCTCGTGGGTTGGTAGTTTTTAGTAAGGACAACGTTTGCACAGACAGACAGACAGACACCAACTTCAGTAGATACTGTGTCCAGGTTACATTTGCCACCACCAACCTGCAACTGTTAGAACAGGAATGAAAGCCAATAGCATATTCATGTAGAAGTTTGCGTTCTGGCTTTACATTTACAGACATTTGAACAGCAAGACGCATGAATCAAATTACAGAACGCTGTATATAACGAACATTTTGTCGTGTAAAATGAAATGACGTCCAGTCCCTATGTAATGTTTCTAAAAGCGTAATTAAATTTGCCCCTGAGCCTTATGTTGTTGCATCATTACCACTTACACTCGGTGAAGAAGATACCAGCACCGCCCGCGCGTGTGAGCAATTCAGTTGGGTGCGCAACGGTTTGTTTTGCCGTTTACATGTTTCGGCACTGCAGGACCACCGTCACAGCGAACAGTAAATGTTAGTGGCAATGAGTGACGCTGTAGCACCGTCACGTCGCTCTCGGCCAGCTTGGTGTAGGCTATAAATAAAGAGAAACTTAGCAGCTTCCACAGGTCGCGCCCCCTTTGGGGAACACACAGTCTGTGCCCCTGTCCGAACTGTACGTCCTGGAGGGACAGTGCTTACGTTGATTGTAAATTAATGTTGTGTGTGGAAATCGAGGAGAATTAGATGGGCGGGGCATGTAGCACTGATGGGGGAGAGGAGAGGCGTATACAGGGTTTTGGTGGGGAAACCTGAGGGAAAGTGACCACATGGGAGACCCAGGCGTAGAGGGGAGGATAATATTAAGATGAATTTTCAGGAAGTGGGATGTAGGTGTATGGACTGGATCGAGCTGGCTCAGGATAGGCAAAGGTGGCGGTCACATGTGAATGCAATAATGAACCTTCGGGTTCCATAAAATGCGAGGAATTTCTTGACGAGGTGAGAACCGGTTAGCTTCTCAAGAAAGACTCTTCTGCATGGAGTAAGTAAGAAAGTAAGTAAATAAGTGTGGCTCAATATGGGGTTTTGTGGCTAGCTTTTGTTAGCACGGTAGTGAACCTTGGTATTCCGAAATGCTGAGGGGGTCTCCAGTTTCTGAGTTGGTGAAATCCATGAGGGGAAGAGCAGCTACAGTTCTGTTCGTCTCGGACTGTTTGCCACTTCGTGGCGGTAAGATTAATTCCAAGCAGCTGTTCATACCTCAAGTGGCTGGCTGGCTGGCTGAGCCGCAGCAGCTCAGGGCGGAAGCCTACGTCTGGACGCTGTGGAATAGGCTACAGTTTTTTACGACGAAACCATCTTTATGTAGAGTTGCAGCAGGAAGTTCCGGACCAGCGGCTTCTGTACACGGGGGTTGCTAATGGAAAGTGTCTGTGCGTCTCACTACTAATTCGCTGAGGCGCCACGCTGACGTCACCACATCTCGGGGTTTCGACCCTACATGGGAAGCTGTTGTGTTATTCGTACAGATTAGGCGAATCGCATTTTGTCTAATGCGCGGGGCAAACGAGTGGAAAGCACACGTTTGCCAAATGCGTCCTTTGTTGTTCTTCGTAGCTGATCGGACCTGATGTTGGCTTGTTGCGACAAGAGCAGTACAGACGTACCGAAACGTTAGAGGTTACATTCTGCAGAGCTAGAGCGTTCTGGACGACCGCTGAAGGCTTGTGGCACAGATACAACACGCAGAGGCACAGACTTGTTCCTTGTTCGTTAATGAGCTCCGGAATCCCACAGCGGACACCGGAGTTTGCATCCAAGGGCATTCAGTGTGGGAATTCTGGTGGCCGGAACAGCGGTGGTGCAGGTTTCAGTGCCAGTAGGCCTGCTACCATTTCCTTTCTCGGCCATCCTTCCACCATCACCCCGTGTTCATTCACCTGTCATCCGCTGGGTAGAATTTGGCCTTATTTATAGGGCACAGTTCCCCGGAACCGCGGTTCCATGCACCCACAATAAATAAAGACAGAAAGGATTAGTGTCGTTAAATACATGAATTTTCGATACCGGTTTTGTTGTAGTGAAACCTAGGAGGAAAACAAAGTGACGTCATCCTGTGCTTGTTCATAAGCACTACGACATGATGACGTAGGCCGCCTTACTGCGTTACCGCTGGGGAAAGCGCCGGTAGGCTAGATGTACCCCAGGTCTGGTCCGAACGCCGTGGGAAAAAAATGCTGTCAGTACCCAGTTGTAGTTGAAACCCGTTCGCTAGTTTGTAGGAAGGAAGCGTGCGAACGGACCGACTGACTGTGCGTTTCCTGCATGTGTATGTGTTGTGGGTCTTGGGAAAGAGACGCGTCATTGTCGAGGTCTGATGAGGGGTACTTGAGAGTGCGAGCAGGTTACCATGGCGATAATGCGTCTCTCTTCATATTCAGCAGGTCTCGGTTTCGAATCCCGCCCCCACCATTAAGCCGGCTATCCTGAGGTTTCTGATGGTCTGTTCTGTAAAAGCCGTGATGTCACTCGAAAATTGGCCTCGACCGCTTCCTTCCCCCAAGTCCCGCCCCACGACACACCGCCTGCGCTCTGAGCTCACCGATATGTTTGTGCCTGTTTCTTTTGTACCACGAGAACAGAAGACGGTGTTCGGTTTGCAGGCGCTTTTCGGTTCCTTGCCGTAGTCTCTCTGCCCTTCAGGCCGTCGGTCAGTTTCCTGCCATCTCCATTTTCTCATTGCTCCTTCCTATAACGCCATCCACTCTGATTCGTCTACAGGCGCACGCAGACCTGTTCTTAGTAACCACCTGCACAGTGTGTACATATTATTGCGGTGATGAGATGGACAGGGCGTGTGGCATGCATGAGAGGGAAGTGGAATGCATAGGAACCTCCTGGTGGGAAACTTGAAACACGAAGAAATTTAAAAGATCGAGGTGCGGGTAACGTGGAGAATGTGGTGAGTTTCTAATAATGCCAGCAGATGGCAGATGGGATGTAACTCGGCGTTTAAAGGGTGAATATGCATCTTAAGGATATTGGATGGAAATCAGTGGGGTGGATTCGGATGGCAGGCTGGTGTGAATACCATAATGAACAATTGGGCTGCATGGCATGCGGGTACTTTGTTGACCAGGTGAACAACTGTTAGCCTCTCAGAAAGGTTTGTGCCCAATATAGCCAGTACGCGTAAGTATGTAGGGTCGCCCTCGACGGTTCCCATGTAGTTTGCAGTTCACAGCATAGTTACGGAATTGAAATGTGTTCGCCTTTGTGGTCTACCGAGATTGTTGTCTGTCTGGTGGCGTGGGTGGTGTATTGCATGAAATACTACTAGTACCTCTCTTGTTTAAATGAATTATTAACAAGACATTGCATGTATGGCGTGGTATTGAGGCGCGTTCGTGCAACCATTGTTGCAGTAGAAAAGCAGTAATACATAGCGTGAATGTGTGTTTGTAGCCTTAGATATCTAGAATGCAATGCGCATGCGCCATATTGTGATCTGTGGCCTGTCCGGCTCAAAAATATTCTTCCACATTATCCTATAAACAGCACGATTTTCGGGGGGAAAAAGTTCTTGAACACAAAATGCATATTTTGATTTTCTCCACAACTTTTGTCTGAAAAATGTCTCATTCTAAGAACTGAGCGCGATATGATCAAAAAATGTATATTGGTTTTCGTGTAAAGTACCCGTTATTCTTGTCATACTTACTTACATACTCCATGGTGCAGAGTCCTTCTTGAGAAGCTAACTGGTTTGCAGCTAGTCAAGAAATTCCCCGCATTTCATGGAACCTGAAGGTTCATTACCATACTCACA
>Ga0131853_10018763_pt1 | contig 12586 bp, 6 predicted proteins | sample TergutLab28metaG_FD_92764 | JGI IMG/M metagenome (GOLD analysis project Ga0131853, IMG submission 92764) | Labiotermes labralis P1 segment gut microbial communities from Petit-Saut dam, French Guiana - Lab288 P1 (version 2) (version 2) | ecosystem: Host-associated > Arthropoda: Insects >...
CCAGTATGCCTGAGTGAACAACACGAAGTCTGGTGTTTAATTAATTTATCCGAAGAATCTACTCTATGTGAAATTTAAAGAACGGCTGGAAATTTACTATATTCTATCCTAAAAATGGTGGTATAAGTTTCACCCAAAACATGGACCAAACTCAGCCGGACTGAACGCTGTAATATTTCATACGCTAATTGTCATTCACGTACAGTACAATACGTTGACAGCTCTTAAAAACAACATTATAACAGAGTATAGAAACGGCCTGGAGAAATATTCAGGTAGTGTAATCTTTTCAACGCCGATCCTAGTGGCTATACGACCTAAGGCGTGGGTCTGAGGTCGCTTGTTGGGATTGCGGGTTCGAATCCCGCCGACGGCATGGATGCCTGTCTGTTGTGAGTGTTGTTTGTTTTATAGGTTGATCAGTCGTCCAGAGGAGTCCTACCGACTGTGGTGTGTCTGAGTGTGATGGTGAGGCCTCGATGAGGAGGCCCTGGTCCACTAGGAGCTGTTGCGCCATGGAAATAAAAAAATCCTTCCAACTCGTAAACAAACAAGTCTAGTTTAGTGAGTATATAGCCACATAAACTGAGATTTTACTGCCTTATGTGAAAACCAATTGAAATCTAGCTGCATGAAGCACCAGCGCAAATTGCAACACGCAACCTGCAGTTAAGAAGTAAAAAAGTAAAATTTCACTCTACAACAGGCCACGAAAACCCAGAGGGGGTGTAGAGGTACAGCTATACATTTTCTTTAACCTCTATGGGGTGGGTGGTCAACGCCACGCCTCGGCCGCTTTACCCCCGGGAAAGAGACCCGGTACACATAGTTGAGAAGTAAGATACATTATTATTATTATTATTGAAGTCGTCTGGGATGTTACGCTTTGTAAACTTCTAAATAGTTTCTGGCGTCGAATCTCGTATGATGCAATAAAATACAAGGTGACTGCTTGCACAGTAGGGCAACAGTATGATTCCTGACAGCCTCCAAGGGTATGAATAGCTTTACACACTGCGATTAGGCATACTGTTGGATGCTGAGAAAATGCGGGGAGGGGAAGGAAAATTTTTGTTTCTGTTTCTCGTTCTGCACTCTTTTCAGCACAGTAGACCGGATCGAAACGACTCAGAGAATTTTAAAGAATTTATAAGTTGAAAAGCAAAACTCAAGACGTTGTTTGAAGTTCTCTTAATCTCTGCAGTAGACGTTACTTATCGCTTGGTAACATGCAGCTGAAGTGCAAGCAACAAAACAATGTTATCGCTTTGCGATACAGCCGATCGTTTGTGTTGCACGTAGGTGCAATATCAAGTGGGTCACATTACACACGTGTCATTTCTGAGATGAAGCTGATGCATTTTACGTATTGCAGTTGGAGTGGTGTGACGAATGGCTGGAAGTGTCAACAGAAGAAATGGCTGGAAGTGTCAACAGAAGAAAAACCGAGCGTATTTCGAGTCTTTGTATTCTTCTCATAATGAAACCAACGAGATGCACTAATTTCTGAAATTTATTTTAGGAATAGAACTCTACATGTTTCGGACAGTTTCTCTGTCCATCATCAGGAGTCTAGTACTGTATATACAGCAATAGGTATATGTCATACAGGATCCATCCTGATCCCGCTAGCAAGCAGTCAGCACAACCTGTATGACATATACCTATTGCTGTATATACAGTACTAGACTCCTGATGATGGACAGAGAAACTGTCCGAAACATGTAGAGTTCTATTCCTAAAATAAATTTCAGAAATTAGTACATCTCGTTTGTTTTATTATAAGAATATATCACGATGCACGGTCTTTTGAATATCATATTTGTAGTCTATAAATTTGTAAACAGGCTAGACTACAATATTGCGAGTTGAATGGTACGAATTCCTGTTTGGACAATGAGATGTTGTTCAATCTGATAGTCCTGTGTAAAGAAACTTTCATAATCTGTATACCACGGTATTTATCCTTTTTTAAAATCTGTACACTTTACTGCAATAGAGAGATCCTATTCGAATTCGGTCTATTAGACAACTAGTATTAGGAATGATTGCAGTGAAATTTGTTTGTTTGTTTTTTTGGCGCAACAGCCCCCAATGAGAGAGGGCCTCCACGTTCACGAGGTTTCTATATCACACACATCGACGCGCCACAGTCGGTGGGACTCCTCTGGACGAGTGATCAGCTCGTCGCAAACACACACAAAACTCACAACAGACAAACACCCATGCCCCAGGCGTGATTCGAACCCACGATCTCAGCAGCGAGCGGCCGCAGACCGACGCCTCAGACGGCGCGGCCACTGAGACCAGCTTTGAAAATTGTAGTCATGCAAATATTTTAGAGGAAAATCCATCTTACAAAGGGTGTTTTGTTCAATTAAGAAAGATGAATTGAATTCAGATACATATATTGCTGCTGGTTACTATTAGAACTGCAGTTATTATAGCTGCACTATTTGTTTCATCCTCAGAAGCTAGAATCTCTTTTCTCCTGCAACTCTGTTGCAAGAAGATACTTATTCAATATGCGTGGCTTTATTAAATTAGTTAATTATATTTTGGGCTACTTTATATCAGGATAAACTCCGCGTATATTATTATAAATTCTTATCGGTGTAAGGGAGGAACTCTGTCACAGCAGAAAATATAAGTTTCACAATAAGTATACTCCCACATCGAATGCTGTTGGTAGCAAATAGCAGTAGCTGAAACAGCATTCATGGGAAGTCTGTCAGCATATGGGATACTAATATTTAACCCATGCATCGCGAATAATCTGTTTAAGATACTAAGATAATGTTACTTGGTTTAAATCAGCCAGTGAATTTGGGAGGAATAACAGGGAGAAAGTGGGACACAAAATTTCAACAAGATAATAAGAACTTACTCAGTTTACACATCACCTGTACTGTAATATGGAAGTGGCCTTTAGCCATTCGTAATACTGGCACAGAAATTCTTTCATAAAAAATTGTAAGAATGTAAAATTATTCTACAGTGGGGGCTCAGCTATGCAATGACGAATGTCTCCTTTTATTTCTGTGAACCAAAATTTGGTGACATCTCACCAACAATCCTGTTCCTTTGAATGCGCGCATGATAGAACATGCAACAGACACAAAAGGAGTATTTATCTGCGTATCACAGAAGGCTTGGATAAAGAATCTTAGCTTCAGGTCTTCAGATCAAAGCCTTGTGTGCACACATCGTCTGTCTTATGCGAGCTCCATATCCCAGCCATCTCATCATTCTTAATTTTGTTCATCCTGATAATATTAGGCAAACAGGACCGATTATGAAGCTTATTTCTGCCTAATGTCCTTCATCCTTTCGCCAATTCTTTTCTTTTTGATTACCAAATATTCCAAAGCACTCTCTTCCCTCCCTCCTCCACCCCATTTGTGTTCTGTCCTTAGGGCCGGATAAGGTATTTTCCAAAACACAAAAAAATAGGTAAATTTTGCGTATTTAGTGTTTAGGATTTGTGCCACAAAATGAGGAGTTACCCTGTAATGAAATCACTGGTTACAGCGTTCTATGGATTTAATTTGTTTTTTATTTCAACATTTGTGTGCTTTATATTTGCTCCTGTCGTTTGCTGGACTGGCTATTTCCATGGATGTCGCGCACCTTTTTGTGTTTCGGCCTAAAATTCCTACATTTCCGTTTTTATCGTACAGTACAAGGACAGGCAGGCAAGTGACATTTCGTATATTCAGACGTTGACATACGATATGTGACTGTACGGACATGTCTGTAAGGCAGCTGACATTTTTAGCGTTGCCACATGCATAAATCGTATGGAGGCTGGTCCGTAATAAGAATGTTTTACCAAATAAAGTACATAGATATAACTGCCAGCCTGCAAACCGGCGTGACATCATATTAGTTATGGGATAACAACCTGCGTACTGCAGCTGAGTGCACAGTAATTTTCATGCTTCGTCCGGTGGACGAAGCAAACGGAGAAAGTTACATTCATTCAAGGCCTTCTGATATAGGTTACAGACGAACGACGATAAATTGATTCCGCATTCACGAGTGGAGTTCCCATTGTCTTAGCTACTCCCAGCACGAATTCACTCACCAAAGAAATGGAAATGAAAAGCGCGTTCCTACGTTCCTGATGTTTATAGATATAAATCAGCTTGTTGACGAAATTACGACAAAATCATAAACCTCTTCCATAACTAACTAACTAAATAACTGGGGCAACATCGTTTCGTTGTGCTGGTCAATCACTAGCAAATGCAGTCCACACAAACACAACACATCAACTCTATACGTTTGCCTTTTATTTTCCACTGCATATTGATGATAATGACGGTCAATATGTATGGCCGAAACATGTAGTGGAAAATAAAAGACAAGTGTATAGAGTTTGTTGCTTTTGTGTGGACTGTATTTACTAATAACTAACTAACTAACTAATAATTCCAAGGAGCAAGTCCAATTTGAGAAGCTAATAGGTACTCAGCTAGTCAAGAAATTCCCCTCATTTTATGGAAACTGAAAGTTCATTACCGCATGCACAACAGCCCGCCACCCGTCCCTATTCTGAGCCAGAGCAATCCAATCCATGCCCCCATTCCACTTCCTGAATATCCAGTTTAATATTATCCTCCAATCTACGTCTGAGTCTTCCAGGTGGTCTTTTTCCCTCAGGTTTCCCACCAAAACCCTGCGTACACATCCCTTCTCCCCCATACGTGCTACGTGCCCCTACCATCTCATTATTCTTGATTTGATCACCCGGATAATATTTGCTGTGGAGTACAGATCATTAAGCTCATCATTATGCAGTCTTCTCCACTCCCCTGTTACCTCGTCCCTCTTAAGTTCAAATACCCTCCTCAGCACCCTATTCTCGGGCGCCCTCAGCCTACGTTCCTCCCTCAATGTGACCGGCCAAGTTTCACACCCACACAAAACAAAAGACAAAATGATATTGCTGTATGTCTTAACTTTGATACATCACACAAATTTCCGTTGTCCGCTAACACATTATTTACACCTGCAGAACCGCGCGGTGTGAAACATGTTATTCGACAGTTGTCAAGCAAGAAAACAACAACAAACATATATCTATTATAAATAAAGACAGAAAGAAAGGAAACTGCAGTAGATATAGGTCGCTTCCGCCTGCCAGTCATGCTAGACAGAAACACAGAAAAGGATAGATCAGTGGAATTTGTACATAAGATGTCATGACAGTTGAACTTTTGTTGAATTTTACTGTGATGAAGTCAGTAAGGATGTGGATATTATTCAATAAAATGTTTGTGTTTGAGCTCATGAAGGCTATTTGCATACACTAAAATCAAGATTATGAAGTAGGATTACCTGCATTATACGATAAGCTTGGTGTGAGTGAGAGTCAAACCGTGGTTTCTGTGGCTACCAGTGACCTCAGACCGGGGTTGTCATGGTTACGGTAGAGGTTCATGAAGACCATTTTCTGTGAGGTACGGGCAAATGGTGAAGAAAAATTTGAACATCGCGCGCGCATAATAAAACATAACACAACCATGGTCACACTCCGATAGAAAAATCGAGGTTTCGTTCTAAGAATAAAGAAATGTGGGACGACTTAGACCGTGTAGTAGCGCGTGAATATTGTGACAGCCGGTCACATGACGGGCAGTGGTTAGCACACAGTGAAGCACGAAGAATGGTTCACGTTTCGAATTCAGATGAGGTGACGTTACATCTCTTTAGTCTGCCCTAGTTAAGTGCCAAATGTAATTTTCGTACAGCCTGTATGTTACTATTTTACATGCTATGTAAATAATTTATGTTAATGACAGCTGCATTTCCTGTGACGGCCCTTTGCCAAGTATCATATCACAGTCCAGATGTACAAGTCGCTGCTGTCTCTTTCGCCACACCAGTTCTTCCTTCCGACGTACTGCTGTTACTGTCTGTATAAAGTTTGGAGACTCTTGTAGCAAACACTTGATAAAAAAAAATTACAGGGTATTGTGTCAAATTATTGAAAATTTGAAATGAGGCAGACAGACACGTACACGGAAATGGGGAATTCAGAATTTTACCTCTTTCCTTCTGACAGCAAGGTAAAAGATAAAGTTTTCTGCGTCCACGCAGTGAAGGTACATAGGGGGGAACTGCGGTATAACTCCACTCATTCTTAACCTATAAGCTAGATGAAGGTTAATGATCAACATCATGCTCTGGCCGCTTTAACCCCAGAAAAGAATCCCAGCACCTATTGCAAAGGACGCCTGATGGGACCCAGAGCAGGGCCCGAAATTTTGGTGCAGAGAAATGGATGCAAAATACTTTAAATTTGTGAGCGTTACAATTAAAGTTAGCGTGTTGCATTAATGTATAGTAGACAGACATTTGAAGGGCATCTTGCAAGTTCAAGGTAAAGAAGACACCAAAGTGCAGCAGCCAGGCTTCGTTTATCTTTCCAACGTGGTCCAAAAATCGCGGTCACTACTTTTGAATGACAACACACATACGCTGTATTGCTGTGCATGCACTGTGCTGTACCACTAAGACAGATAACAGGACATCAACTAACTACATTGCTCGGATAGTCCTGCCGTATTTCTTAATGTGAATGGTCCGTCATGTACTGCCATTTCGGGATTGCTTCCGGGATAAGATCTACTGTTTTCTTTCATTGAGTGGGGTTACACTTTTTTTTAATAGAAGGCTGCTCTTCTAATATTTATTGTGAAATATTCGAGCATGAATAATTTCGGGTTGTTATAATGTCTAAATATACGAAGAGGCGCATTAGAGACGTGTATGACACAAGCACCAGTGATTGCATAAAATTAAGCAAACAAGACCAACTAAAACTTTGACTAATCTTGTTTACATAAACAAACGAAAGACAGAAAATAAAGTCAATATGTGTAAACCAGGTATTTAGTTGGAGGTGACTGATGTGCTGTACACTTAAAAAAGCACAATATTTCAGAAAAAGGGCAGAGGAAGGACCTGCTCCAGTCAGTCATATAGCTAGCGCTAGTCTTTATTAGTGAATACAGCGGTCTGGAGTTTTCCTTTTCACCTTTTAAGCCAACAATTTCGTTTTCCTAATATTATGGTGAAGCAATCTCTGTATAACTCTCGATAGGCACCGAAGGCTCTAGGATGTTGAGGTTCCCAGAATTTCTAGACAATCGACACATGAAATGAGGTAAGGTTGTCAGTCCTAGTCACCGACCGCCTTTACCCCCAGGTGATAGCACTGCTACCCAGTTTTGTTAGAGTCTGGGTCGACCCCAGTAGTGTGGCCGGAAGAATTAAGGGCATGAAGTGTTGCTGATGTTACGCGATGCAGAAAGTGAGAAGATGACGGTTAGGATATGTCGCCCTACCTGTTTTCGGAAAGTTTCTTTTCCGAAATTACTGAGCGGTTGTCATAATACTTGGCATTATAGCTCTATAACAAAAGATATATGTCGAATTTCTTTCTACTTCACACCAAAATTAAATTAAAATTTATTTTTTTAAAATGAATCCTAAAATGTTGTTGTAAACACAAACACACATCGTATAGCGAAAAAAATAGTTACTTGAAACGTTCCTCTATTCTGATTACATAGTAAAGTACACAGCACAACACTGTAGGTTCGTTGATTGTATGCAGTTTGATATCTACAGTAAAATTAGCTTTGAAACGACAGAATTTGTCAGCAATAAATGATGCTCAAGGCTAGTGAGGTACCCGAAACAGTAACGGAGGTTTGACGTTCATAGGGCCGTGCATCGTAATATTATTTCTACAGTAAAACGAACAAGATGCACCAAAGTATCAAATTTATTTTATTTTGGAATGACACTCTACATGTTTCAGATGTTCTTTCCGTCCATCATCAGGAGTTCAAGACTGTACATACAGCAACAGACATTTGTCAAACAGATACTACTGCCTGCTGGCTAGCGGGTACCTGCTAGCAAGCAGACAGCAGTAGAGTGTCATTCCAAAATAAAACTATTTGATACATTGGTCCATCTAGTTGGTTTTACTATAGAAGTAACGGAAGTATCTGGGAAAACATTGTCTTTAGGATTAATCGAAGGGAATCTGGTGCCTGGAAATGGAGTACGTAGCCTGCCTCAAATAAAACAGTGTTAGAGATATTGCATCCGACAAAAGAAAGAACCTTCAGAGAATAAAAATAAATTTAAAGCGGAGAGAAACTTTCTTAACAGGCTTAAAACGTACCTCAAATATTGAGCTTTGGAGTGCCAATGACAACATACTTGTGTCAACTAACATACGTGTGGACAACCTGACAATATTATTCTGCGTATAAAATGTTTCAGCGTCGTTTAGCAGAAATCCTGGCCATTTAAGTTTAGTCCAGAAGCAATGTAACAGAATTTATTGGGCAGCGATCCACTTACCTGAAATTATGAAGTCACTGTATTTCCTTTTTACATAGGCCCATGCATCCTCACAGATCCTGTGCTGTTGACAACCAAGTCTGTGCATGAATCACATCCTTAATAAGGTTTCAAAGCGTCCAGTGATTGGACGAGGCTGGCAAAGACAAATTATGTTTCAGTTAGTCGTCCAGAGGAAAATGGCTAGCCGGTTCGGGTATTTCAAAGTGAAGGAAACAAATAAACATTTCATTTGCGAAGACATAAACAGCACATAGCTTATGTACCGCTCAGTCTTCATGACAAAATATAAGAAACTGCAATTTGGTTGTATTTCGTGTGGGTGTCTAACATTGTGTCTAACATTGTGTCTCACATGAAGGAACGAACGTTGCGGGTGTGTGTATGTTGATGAGGTTATTCGGACCTAGAAGAGGACATTCGCATCAGGCATGACCAGGCTGCAAGTTAAGATCGAGGCCATGTTAAGTAGGATGATACAGGAGGAACAGTCACTTAATGTTTATTACCAGTAAAAGACTTCGGTAAATTTGTCACTAGCGGGTTGATTTCTGAATGTATGAGTTCGGAGAGGTATGCTGCAAGCAGCGTAACAATAATGGAACTTTCACTCGCTTCTATTAAGCTAACTCTAAATTCGTGAAAACTGCGGAAGAAGATTTTTGTACATAATGTGAGTTTCTTTTCCCCTACATTTATCGCTTCATTTCTTACTACCTACCACCATTTGTGATGTAACAGACCACATGGTGTCACTTCTCAGAAGACAGAACTTGTTATCAGCTTATGATTTATTTGGAGACAAAATTAATTTAGAATCTCCAATGTCGGCCCGTTATAACCCTAAAAACACAAATATTAACCTAAATTACATTTAAGAATTCAGTTCGTACTCAGCGACAGACACACTCCATCCCCACAATTAAAACGAGGCAGTGCTATTTAGGTGAGTGATCGCTGTTTATTCTAAGATCCGTACACAGCACAAGAATACACTGCGTGGGCTGGACGTAGAATCATGAATGTCAAACATGCTGGTACGTTGTACAATAATTACTGGGCTTCATGGACCCTAGCGCGCCGACGGAACCCACCTTGGTGAAGATGAGCATAGGTGTTCTCTTTGCCGTAAGGCCCAAACTAGACCATCATCGGAACCCAAGCATAGGTGTTCTCTTTGCCGTAAGGCCCAGACTAGGCCATCATCGGAACCCAAGCATAGGTGTTCTCTTTGTCGTAAGGCCCAGACTAGGCCATCATCGGAACCCAAGCATAGGTGTTCTCTTTGCCGTAAGGCCCATACTAGGCCATCATCTGAACCCAAGTATAGGTGTTCTCTTTGCCGTAAGGCCCAGACTAGACCATCACTGGAACCCAAGCCTTCTTACTAGCAAACGTGCATGGTTCTCTGTTTCTCTGGGTGTAGGCTTACGTCGGTCGAAGCGCCAGTCTGACCACTCACCGCCATTTAGTGCCGTGATTAAGAATGAGTGGAACTTTAACTCCATTGCACAACACATACTTGTGGCTTGATGGTTATGCCCTTCTGGTTCTTCCCACATTATTCTCAGATAATTGATGATGATGTCTACGTTTATGACCCTTTGCTACTTAATCATCCACGTAGCTGAGGAACGCCGTAACTTGTACCCTTCACCAAACACTTATACAGGTGACAAGTCAGGGGGGATGATTAGCGGAAGAAGAAAGTTATGAAACCTTAACTGAAAAACGTGAAAAGGAATTCCTGTACTTAGATATGCTTCTTGGTGCGTTCCTCTGGGTTTTAGATATCAACGAATAAAAGCAAATTCCTGTATTCACAGCTAGCGTGTTGATCAGTAAAATAGCAACTGAGCAGAGGAACAGCAACCAACATAAGCACACGCTCTAACAATAGTGTAATTCACCAAGACACACACAATATACGTGTAACGTAACACTGACGCGCGTTCGTGGCAATGTGAAAACAATAAGTTTTATGTATTATGAGTGTGTGTTTGTAGCCATGCAACGCGCATGCGCCCTACTGCCAACTGTGTCCTGTCCGGCTATACCTTATTTTTCCACACTATCTCAAAAGACACGATTAAAAAATAGTAATTGAACATAAAATATGTGTTTTGGTTTTCTCTACAACGACTGTCTGCAACATTTCTCATTCTAGGAAGAAATGACCGAGTTATGATCACAAACGTGTATTAGTCTTTATGTAAAGTGCCCGTTATTCTTGTCCGATTTTAATTAAACCCTTTTTTTTAAACTGAAGTTAGAAAAATACTTGAAAATCAAATTTTATGAAACCCCATTCAGTGGGAGCCGAGTTGTTCCATGTGGACGGACGGACATAAGGACAGACATGACGAAGCTGATAGTCGCTTTTCGAAACTATGCTAACGCGCCTAAAAATTGAATTTTCACCCGGCAAACTAACAATCTCACTGTAATCAGATGTATGATCTACATGTCCTGTACTGGACAGTACACCTGCCAGCACATTATAATGTATTGCCTGCTACGACAAGATTTACTTCTAATTTAATTTAGTCTAATTTAATTAATTTTTTCCTTATTTACGTGGTTTTGCTTTTTTATATTTTATGTTTCTTAAAACAGTTGCACATTACGTCCTTTGAACATAACAGTATTGTGATTATGTTGTGAACATGCACCGTCATTTGGTACATGAGTGCAGAACGTCGACTGCAGTACAGACATGTTATATGGAATTGATAAGGCGTTATAAAGTGGATTTGATGTGTTAACTGCGTTACATTCAGTGTATTTGAAACTTAAAAAATTCGTGGAATTGACCAGATAGTAGCCAGTTTTAGTCGAAATAGGTACTCACAGTTCATATCAGTCCATTAAGATAGATGTATGTTGCACTCATAAATGTTATAACTGTAGATATTCAATTTTGGTTTGCTCAGTAAAGGCTACTATGGAGGACCAGAATTGGTTACAAGATAATAATATACGGATCTTAAGAAAACCTGGACGGTCCGGGATCGAATCCCGGTGGGGACGAGACTTTCCGCCCGTCCAGACCGACCCTGGGGCCCACCTAGCCTCCTGTACAATGGGTACCGAGTCTTTTCCGGGGGTAAAGTGCGGCCGGAGCGTACTGCTGACCACTCACCCCCTTCTAGTGCCGCGGTCATGGAAGAGTAGAACTATACCCACCCTCTGGGCCACATCGGGCCTGTAACGGGATCACTTTACCTTTACCTTCTTAAGAAAACAGGATATGTGCGTATGGGCTGGATTCATCTTGCTGCAGAGGGGATTCATTGGCTGAATAAAGCAAATACAATCACAAATTTTCAAAATGGGGCCGAAGCGTGAAATTTCTTGACATTTCGGGTAATCAAGAAGGGCTTCGCTCCTACGAAGACAGTCATGCAGCTCAGAATTATAGTCCGCCTGTCAATTTTTAAGGGCTAGAATTTAGCTCCATGAAGGGTCAAGCCAAATAAAAGTTGTGAAGAAGCGGGACGTTGTTTGAGAACTTCTTAATCTGCCGTAGAGGAAAAGAACAAAAGTGAGGGAATAACATCTGCAGGTACCTGATGTTCAGTCGTAGTCCACGATAAATGTATATTTGACAACCTCTGCACTTCGTGTAAGGCAAGGAGATGTGTTAGCAGATATTTTTCTCTAATCCTAAAGGACCGAGAACATGCACGGAAAACAGAAGGTTCGTGTGTGAGTGTTAATGTTTTTCAGATGAGTAATAATACTGTAGGCTGCTGCCACACCAACAAGTATAGCAAAAGTGAGGTTAAAAAAGACAAAAGAGAGAAAGAGAGAGAAAAAGCAAACTGAGCGTTTACGTAATTTGCTTTTCTGTGTCAAGGTAGTCCCTTAAGCGCATGCGTCCAACTCTGGGAGGCTGCGTTCAGTTGGATGTACTTTCAAACACGAACAACTTCTTATTACAAATCCACTCTGAAAGAATCTTTTGTACGATCCCTGAGTGCTTGGTTTGTATGAAGAAACAGACTACTTAGACAGCTCGAATACAAAGTACTTCAGACAATTATTAGACATCTCTAACACAAACTACTTCAGCCAATTATTAGACAGCTCTAATACAAGCTACATCAAACAGTTATTAGACAGCTCTAATACAAGCTACTGCAGACAATTATTAGACAGCTCGAATACAAATTACTTCAGACAATTATTAAACATC
>Ga0131853_10018764_pt1 | contig 12586 bp, 4 predicted proteins | sample TergutLab28metaG_FD_92764 | JGI IMG/M metagenome (GOLD analysis project Ga0131853, IMG submission 92764) | Labiotermes labralis P1 segment gut microbial communities from Petit-Saut dam, French Guiana - Lab288 P1 (version 2) (version 2) | ecosystem: Host-associated > Arthropoda: Insects >...
CTGCGGTTACAGTTTTTAGTACTCCTGATGATGGGTGCTGTGACACCCGAAACATGTAGAGTGTTTTTGCAGTAAATAAATATCTGCATACTGTTGCATTTAGATGGATTTTTATTAATATTGAATTAGGAAGCACGGAACCGTGAGCTTAAAAAACCAAATGGGCAGTTTTTGAACTGTGGCACTATTGCATTCAGTGGGCGATATTACCTATTTTACGTGATACCCTCGGTTTACAAGTCAGTAAAATTGTGAGGAGAGGCTATTCCTTTATGTGATGAAATACTGTAATGAACAGGTGTAGACGTCATCGCAGTTAAATGCAAAACTTCACTATACCTGGATCAAGCTATGTTGTCGAAGATTATATTTTTAACTGATCCAGTTTCTGTCACGAATTCCATAATTCATAACAACAAGAATATCCGAGGGCGAACCAACTAGTGCTGTTGGCGTTCTCATGAAATTCTGCTAGTCATTAAGAGTCACAAAGCGATCCTGCGTGGCGTTTCTATTAATTTTGTTCGAGAGATTTATACGTATTACAGCCCTGCTGCGCAAATGGAAAAAGAATAGGAAGTCATTACGACATCCTGCGGGGAAAGTTTCTGCTTGTCATCACAGCAGGCCATGCTCTGTCTGCATGCCAATGTTCTCATCATACGAAATCAGACATAAAACTTAAAACTACAGCGGAAAATAAATTCTCGACTTAAATATTAAAGACTTTATAATTCTACATTTTTGCAGATTACCTTCGACAAGAGATACTATAAGAATTTCCGTGTAATACATGCACTATAAGAATTTTCATAGGCCGATGAAACAAAGATGAATTGGATGCATAAAAAGGAATATAGCTTTACCTGGTGGCCGTGAGGCCTAAGGCGTAGGTCTAAAGCCGTTTGATTGCTGGGGTAGCGGTTTCGAAACAAGCTGAGACATGGATGTTCGTCTCTTGTGTTTGTTGTTTGGTGTGTAGGTAGTGGCCTATACGACGAGCTGATCACTCGTTGAGAGGAGTCCTACCGGTTGTGTTTGTATGTGAGAGTGTCTGTGTGCCTGATTGTGTCTGATCTAGAAACGTCAACAGCATTCGGCAGGAGCCCGTTCCTTCACCTAGACGATTATAGAAGTATAACATTAATTTTTTCAGTAAATGAATTCTAAGAATCAGCGCTAGGTTTTTCTTCACAGTTTTCTAGAGTCGGGCCGGAATATACATGATAAAGTATCGCTGGCTTACTGAAATTCGACACACATTTACATTACCGGAACAACAAGTGACCTCTACATATATATGATTGCATATTAGTTTGGGGTTCTCTTTCCATCTGTGATATTTCAAGAAGTGGAAAAGTTTTTCAATTCATTCCTAAATTGAGCACATTTTTATGAAACACTTTTTTATCGGTTTGTACCAGTTCTTGTCTTATCATTGAGTCAATAAACCTGCCTTTGAAATTCGTTTTGCTTTTGTATAATATTCAAACGATTTAAAGTATAACAACATATAAGCCCAATCTTTATGTTAATCCGTCTGCCCAATCATCAATAAATTCGCTGTATGTAAATGTGGTCATATCCTTTTCATGTCGATTGATCTGCCCACAAATATGTCAAGTTTAGCAACACTTGGTCAATCTGATAATTAATCAAGAACGATCGAAACGTCATATAGCCTCTTGATAAAATAATGACTCACCTTTGACAAACGAAATGGTTCATTTTATGACTGAGCTAATTCAATCATATTTGATGGTCATTCTGTTTATTATCTGAACATCTGTTTTTTTAAAAAAAGTGCTAATTTCATCCAAATCTCTTCCAATTAACCCACTTTAGCCTCTCTTGTCCATCATTCCGCTTGAGTTGTCTGTCAATAAATCTGCCCATCTGTTTATCAGGTTACGTCCCTGTCTCAACATCAGTTGGTTTCATAGTCCTCTGCTCGGAACTGAACTACACACCTCATAGGGTGTAGAGAGAGAAGATGCAACTAACCCGATGTTTATTATCAAACTTCTGCCACAAAACGTTTCGGGCATCATTATGCCCATCATCAGGAGAACAAGACCGTGTACTACTGCATATGGTGCTCTACACTAGTTGTGCTGGCTGTGGTTGTGTAGAGCTGGGTCGTAAGCTGTGTGTACTGTGTGAGTCGAACAGTAATCTTCACACAGTGCACACAGCTTACGACCCAGCTCTACACAACCACAGCCAGCACAACCTGTGCAGAACACCCACAATATGCGGTAGTACACGGTCTTGTTCTCTTGATGATGGGCATAATGATGTCCGAAACATGTTGAGATTGAAGTTTGATAATAAACATCGGGTTAGATGCAACTTGTTGGTTTCTCTCTCTTCATCTTACGTTCATGATGCACGGTCAGAAGAACCTAAAATTTACACAGCTCAAATGCGCGCAGGGCTGATGGATCCTGCCACGTTCCTCGCCATTGTGAATAATATGCACTAACGTGGCCATCCGTAATGTTATCGCAGTATGTAACGTCGGCGCAGATAACTATTCGGGACCTCCCGTACTAAGATTCGAAAATTGCCTTCTTCCCCCCCCCCCCACCGTGAATACTAGCGAAGTTACTGCCGCTTTTATAAGAACTATGCCTTCTGTCAGAAGAATGGAATCCAGTTCGAAAGAAGCCACAACGAAGTTTAGTATCCTGGACGTTTGGGGACCCCGCACCACGGGGTCTGCGGGGGCGTTACTTTCGCCACTGGTGTGTGTATCCGGTACAACTGTAGGCTACTGCGCTGTTGAAATGAGCGGCTACACTGAATTGCGCACAGATGTTACTGACGGGGTATTTGTTTTTTAATATAGGCCTAAATACCAAGGACATGTTCTTCTTCTCCTTCTTGTCTTTTCTTCTTCTTTTTCCTCCTACTCCTTCTCATCGCATGTCTCTACGGTTCGTTTCTCGACCACGCTCTTACGTTGTTTCTTGCTGCAGTTACCCCATGTTTTGCTGCTGTACGCAAATTTTTGGTATTTAAGCAGTTTGGTGGCATCCTTCCGCAACTCTTTTTCATACTTATTCCTTGGTTTTCTACCGGGTCTTTTTCCTGTGAGACTTCTTTCCAGAATTCATTTTGGGTTCCAGTTGTGGAAAAGCCTAACCACACGGCCATTCCACTTTAGTCGTTTATCTCTTAGGTCGGTATCTGTTTACAGCCCGTACAGCTCTTCGTCGCACCGCATTCGCCTGTCTCTTATATGACCCTCACAACACACACCTTTTCGCCAGACATCATTGTGGTAACCAAATTTAAAATTATAACAATTACTAGATAAGAACAAAGCATCTTTCAGATCGGATATTCGTACACTTACTTATGCGACATTCTTTTAAAAAAACTACAAAAGGGTAAAGTGATCCCGTTACAGGCTTGGTGTGGCCCAGAGGGTGGGTAGAGGTATATCTCTACTCTTCCATGACCGTGGGATTAGAAAGGGGTGAGTGGTCAGCAGCAGGCCCCGGCCGCAATTTACCTCCGGGAAAGAACCGGTACCCATTTTACAGGAGGCTGGGTGGGCCCCAGGGCCGGTCTGGACGGGCGGAAAATCTCATCCCCACTGGGATTCAATCCCAGACCGTCCAGCCCATGGTCAGTCGCTATACCAACTGAGCTACCCGGCCCACAAAAGAAGACTAAACCTTTAAATACCAGTGGTTACTGCGTGTACCACCAGCTTATATGTTCAATCCACACTCTGCACTTTGGTGTTTCGTTAGGATCTCAGAACAAACAAGGATTATTTCCCAACACAACATTAACCGATTGATTTTTGTAATCGAGAAGGTGTGTTTACTGCGCGGTACTGACTGGATATTCATGTGCTACTGAAGCTAATTTTAGTCTTTAAAGAGTTAAAATATTTTTGAGATACTTACTTGAAATAACAAAACTAGATAAAGAAAAGAATCAATGTATTAGGCAAAAAACGGGAGCACAGAACATAATAAAGGAAATAAAACAGTACCAGAAAGAGTGGCTACAACATTTACAGCGGATGGACACAAACAGACTACCAAAACAAGCACTACAATATAAACCAAAAGGACGAAGGAACATAGGACGACCGAGGAAGAGATGGAGGGACCAACTTCATATTGAGGATCAAGGAACAAGAAACATGCCTAACCCTACAGGAACATGATGATGATGATGAAGAGTTAAAATAATACTAAACGACCTCAGATTCTTAGGGTATACGGCCAGAAAATAGGTACAATATGTAGCTCAGACAAGAGCCTAATAGTGAGCCGTTGATAACACGATAGTGGGCTGGAAGGGGAGGGGGCGATCAGTACCAACAGAGGCTGGATGGATATTGGGTTCTGTGAGGTGAAAATGGTAAGGTGTCTATTTTCTTCCACAAGGACTTTAAAACGTTAAATCTTACGATTTGTATTTGGAAGGTAGATTGAATTTCCACAAGAATACTGAATATTTTGATAGATTTTAATAAAAACCCAACCAGATGCAACAGTATGCAGATATTTATTTACTGCAAAGTCACTCTACATGCTTCGGGTGTCACAGCACCCATCACAGGGAGTACTAAAAACTGTAACCGCAGCATCCGGTACAGGTCATAATACTGGTACAGCTACTTCCATCCAACGTGGCCGATCAGGCCACGTTGGATGGAAGGGAGGGAGGAAGGAAGGAAGGAAGAAAGGAATAAAGGAAGGAAGGAAGGAAGGAAGGAAGGAAGGAAGGAAGAAAGGATGGAAAGAAGGAAGAAAGGAAGAAAGGAAGGGAGGAAGAAAGAATGGAAGGGAGGAAGTAAGAAAGCAAGAAAGGAAGGAAAGGAGGAAGGAAGGAAGGAAGGGAGGAAGAAAGGAAGAAAGGAAAAAAGGAGAAAAGAGAGGAAGGAAGGAAGGAAGAAAGAAAGGAAGGAAGGAATGAAGAAAGGAAGGAAGGAAGAAATAAATAAAGAAAGAAAGAGAGAAAGAAAGAAAGAACTAATGAAAGGAAGGAAGGGAAGAAGGAAGAAAGGAAGAAATAAAGGAAGGAAGGAGGGGAGGAAGGAAGGAAGAAAGGAAGGAAGGAAGTTAGAAAGAAAGGAAGGAAGGGAGGAAGGAAGAAAGGAAGAAAGAAAGGCAGAAAGAAAGGAAGGAAGAAAGGGAGGAAGGAATAAAGGAAGGAAGGAAGGAAGAAAGGAAAGGAGGAGGAAAGGAAGGAAGAACACTTTATATCTGAGATTCGCCACTTTCGAGCGACCTTATAATACCGAATTATTCCCAAACCAAAATACGAAAATCGCTTCTAATTAAAATTCTGGGAATAGCTGTTTTAATGAACACACTTAAGTTCCTGTCAAAAGCAGCTAAGATATTTCTCTCGGAAGGACAGACATGTCAGTTGCGTTAACGATGTCGCTACGGTTTTTACATACAACAGTCAGCCCTTAGTCAATCAGTATTTCCGCACAATCAGTGCCACATTTTCTTCTTCATCCTTCCGGTAAATTCGTATCATTTCTACGGACGAACATATCTCCGCTGGCATTACAATCCAGTGCTGTGTATTATCTCAGTAACACAGTGACTGCAGTAAACACAGTAAGCTACACTTAGCATACGGTTTACTTTAAACTTGTTCGGTTTACGTGGCTCCATTCAATGTCTTTACAGTTCATTCTCCGAGTTATTTATTAAGAAGTAAGGGAATATGCAGTTGTATTCGTGTTTTGTTGGTCTGATACAAACAGGATCCAATGGGAATAAATACTATTAGATTAAACGCAATTTCGCTCTTAGTACAGGTACTAATGAGTTAACAAGTACGACAGGTTTTTTTGATGTTTTGCTGACCGTGCATCTCAGTATAATCTTAGTAACTGACCAACTTAATCCACAAATTCTTGTTTTATAATAAGTTTATTATATGCCTCTACATGTTTCAAGCACTGCTGTGCTCATCATCAGGATGTCAAAATTGTATTATACAGCATCTGGTATCGTCACACTCAAAAAAAGTGAGTGCTTAATTTTGTAGCGGATGGCTGAATTCTTTGTTATCTTGGATTGTTACCGTTTTACTCTTATGTTAACATAGGTAGGTATTAGTTGTTTAATCCTGCAGGTTTTGTTACACCAGATGGCTGCATTATTCTCATATAATTTTATCTTGGTTTTATTGTATTGATGTACTTGCTTTTGCTTTTTTTGCATCACAAATTTTGATGTTTTGCTGACTGTGCATCTCAGTATAATCCTAGCAATTGACCAACTTAATGCACAAATTCTTGTTTTATAATAAGTTTATTATATTCCTCTACATGTTTCGAGTCTATTGTGCTCGTCATCAGGAGGTCAAAATGATATTATACAGCAAAAAAATAAGTACGACAGTGCGCCGGTATATTTACCACGGATAATGTCATGCTTTTGTGAGCAAGCGGAAAAGCGTGGGAATCGATTGGAACGTGTGTCGGTGGGGTTGGGACTTAGTCCTCAGCGTGTGGGCATTGTACTTCAGAATTTACTGTACTTAAAAATGCAGCAGTATTTTTTTGTCTCCTTTATTGCACCACCAGTCTATTACAGACACTTAACCTTATATCCTACTCTGATACCGCATGAACTGTGGAGTAACATTCCATTGAATATTCTCACATCAGATATTCTCGTACCTGTGTACGGTACTTATGAGAATCTTGTGGTTAGTTCAGTTGGTTTGAAACTTTTTAATCTTCTTGGTCCTTCTTCTTCTAGTACGGCGGGTATGAGTTCGTTGGGATGTGTGATTAGTTTTTCTCGGTATTTGGTGCTGAAGTTAGTTATTACTGCTTTAACAGTGGGTATCTGTAAATCGGTGTGTAAAATAGTGTTCTGTACATACCGTGGAGCGTTGATGATTGATCGGAGGATTTTATTTTGAAATCTTAATGCAGCAGTATAAGATTTAGAAAGACCTACTCTACACAAAACCCAAGCAGCAAACAGACCTTCTTCAACTGTCTGCTCATCTTTGGACGTAACTCCACCAAAACATGGGATCTCCTACCTTACTTTACACCGCTACATCTGGCCTGAGGTCTAAGAGCAATCCATAACACAAGTCATAAGGAAGTTTGCTAATTTGTTATTCAGAGCTATACAATTCCATTCTAGGTGCTTTCGCAAATTTGCTGCAAGCTACTCTTAGTTCAGTCTCCGTCCTTCCTTCCTCCTTTCCTTCCGCTTGAACAATCCGCTCCCGCTGGAAGGAATTTTGTGAAAAGTGATACCGGGTGATTAAAGCCTGTCGCGAAAACTCGAGTTGGGTTAAAATCAGACACAAGTAACAAGACTTTACTTGGAGTTATACCTACGTTTATGATTATTCGTACTTTGTTTACTGAACTGTCCATGGTTAACATGTTTACCACGATTACTTACATGACCACACATTTTCTGCTTACAATGATTAGTTCATTTACCAGATTTACAAACGTTCTAGGGTTACGTTTGTTCCAGTGTTTATCACAGTTACCACACAAATTTCACCGAATTGTTTCGCTCTGCTGGCTTTTGTTATGTTTCTTTCTATCTTTATCGTTACATCTAGCCTTTTCTTCCTCTCTCCTTATTTCTCCTCTTCTTTCTTTATATTTTAATCCTTCCTTACTTACCGCTTCCTTAGTTCATGCTCTCCAGTCTTCAGTAGCCTTTATTTTCGTAAAGTGTATTGGAAAAGAGACTCATTAATTTTCGTTGAAAGTCTTCAGATATGAAAGGATTCATTTTGACACTTGTGTTAACGTTACATGCCTGTTATATAAGTTGCGTGTGTTGCTAACTGAATTTATTTGCAGTGCCTGTGCGGCTCGTTTCAGCTGCAAGCTGCCCACTGGCACGTGAAGGCTGTTCTGCAAAACACACAGGACCAAGGACACTGCAACCCCTGTGCTTCTGCTGTCTATATTAGTATGTTAACAAACGTTACAAAGAAACTTACCAGCTATCAACCGAACGTAACACAGACCTTCTTCACACCCAATATTTCCTCAGCCGGTCAAGAAATCTCGCGCATTTTATGAAACCCGAATTTTCATTGCGATGATTACAGGATTTCGCCATTTGTTCCACAGTCTAGCCAGGTGAATTCGCTTTCCCGTACTATATATTTAAGAACAATTTATAGCATTCTCCATCTGAGCATGTGTCTTCTAGATAGTCTGTCTTTTATAATATAAAATAAAGTTAAATATCAACCTAGAACAGTCCATGGAAGCCCAGAGGGGGAGTAGAGGTATAGCTCTAATCTTTCTTCAACCTAGACGCTAGATGTGGTGGGTGGTCAACGCCACACCTCTACCGCTCTAAACGCGAGAAAGAGACGCTTTACAAACAGTGCAGGAGACTGGGTGGGCCTCGGGTCCGGTCTCGACGGGTGCGAAACATTTCTTCTTCACCGGGATTCGATCTCCGGATCGTGCAACAGGCAGCAGGTCATTATACCGAATATGCTATATCGGTTAACATAAAGTAAGGTGCTTATTTTAAAATTGAAAACTTATTTTACAACGCCGTTAAGGGGATATGTAGTTGAAGTCCTTGTCTTTCATTAAAAAATGTTGTAGGACGAGTGAAATCAACAAAATACACTGAAGTTAGATATTTCAGTTATGTATTCGTTGCTCATACCGGTCCCAGTGGCCGAGCGATCTAAGGCGTAGGTCTGCGGCCACTCGCCTGATGGGATTGTGGGTTCGAATGCAACAGGGGGCATGTATGTCTGTCTGTTGTGTGTTGTCAGGTAGAGGTCTCTGTGACCCACTGATCACGAGTCCAGAGGAGTTCTACCGACTATGATGCGTCGTTGTGTGTTATCCACAAACCTCAAGAATGAGGAGGCCATGGCCCGCGTTGGGCCGTAGCGCCACATGGGGGCCGGGGGGGGGGGAGGTAGAGTAGTTGCTCATAGACTGAACACGTACTGGATTTCACAATTAGGGGGTTTGAAACTCTAGTATCACTTGGGAAACAGTGCATGTACAAACTAGGAATTTGAGTCTTTTTCGGAAAGAGGTATATCGTTATTTGCTAATTAAATTTTGTTCTCTACAGCATTGGTTGCCGTGCAACCTCAGTTGCCGATACTGGATCTCTAAATAACTTAAAAGTTAATAGTAATCTTCTTAGCTTAGCAACATAAGTACTATAAGTTATATAATGAAGACAAAGAAAAGTGGTCTGGATAGAAACTTCTTTTCCCTCCTGGTAATATCTCTTTGATCTTTGTCCCAGAACATTTGATATTCCGAAATACAGAGGTTTCTTCTCAGACAAGACATGACGTTCAGTCGCCATTTTGTCGCATTATTTCTTCCAGCCCACTTTCGAGCTGAGTCATCACGGAAATACCCAAGGATTTCAAATTTCTGTTCCTTCCTTCTTGGTAAGCTGCAGCTTTCTATCAAACTCTTCGTAAAATTTATTTTACTCAAGTACATACATTCAGCCGAAGATGTCTGTGCATGCAGTTTGCAGATACGTCTTTTACATGCAGGTAAGTTGTGGGAGGGGGGGCCGGTGGTCAATATGAAGGAGACTGTCAGAATCAATAAACTTTTATGAAATCCGCAACCATTGAACTGAAGACCTGTGAGCTGTCATTGCCTCCGCGTTTGGTAGGATCAGCGGCGCATGAAGCGGAAAAGATGAAGTGGCAGAAAGCATATGGTTTTGTGTGTGTACAGTGGTTCGAACATTATAATGGCGTAGGCTATGCTTCACGACATATTGCCAGTGCTGTACAGTTACTCCGTGGGACAGCGGTTAGAGTATGATTATATAAACGTTTTAAAGGAAATTTAAAATTTAGTTACATGGTTTCGAAATATGGACTTCAGTCCCGTCCGAAATGCGTTATTTCTTATTTTAAAAATAAGGTAAAATAAGTACTATATCTCGACATTTACGAGATAAACACTAGAAATAAGGGAGAAAGGAGAGGCCGAAGAAACAGTTGAAGTTTAATCCGCATGCGCCATATTGTCATCTGTAGCCTGACCGACTCTACAATATTTTTCCACATTATTTCATAAATGGCACGATTTTTTTTTTTAAATTATAGAATGTAAAACGTGTTTTCATTTTCTATATAACATGTTCGAAACTTTAGCTGGACTAAGAAGAACTGAGCGAGATATGATCATAAATGTTTACTTGTCTTCATGCTAAGTACGCTTTATTCTTGTTCGATTTAAATGAAACTTTAATTTTCTCGACAGATTTTCGAAAAATATTCAAATACAAAATTTCAAGAAAATTCTAAATTGTGGGTGTTCCATCCCGTTGTGCTAAAATAACAATGTTATTTATTGTCCGTCTTACACAACAATATGATGTACAGTTGGGTTATATACAATTAATGTAGCTACATGTTTCAAACCCTTGGGGTCATCTTCAGGCTTATACAATTTGAATCATACAAGGTACTTCTGAAGTAGTTACCTACGGGATCCCGTGGTTTACAGTACGTTAGTTATCAGCGTTGGATGTCAGTACCTTGACTTTCCATTTTTTATATAGATAGATGGAATGCATTTGACTAGCGTGGATTAGAATCCACGCTAGTCAAATGCATTCCACACTTTACATCACATTGTTATGTAAGACGGACAATAAATAATACTTTCAAGAAAATTCGTTAGTTGAAGCCGAGTTCTTCCTTGCGGAAGGAGGTACGGACGGACAGACAGACATGACGAAGCTAATAGTCGCTTTACACAATTTTGCTAGAGCCCTATAAATAGAAAATATTTCCTTTTACCTACAAGTTTAAATGATAATTTTTTCTATAAACGAAATGGAATGTGCTTACTACGGATTACGAACTGAATTATTAAATGGAATTAGTGTTTAAAGCAGTAAAGAAAACTGTTTGCATTTTAATGAAGTACGCGTAGTAAGTTTGTTACAAATCGTGTTTGCACTCATTTTTTTGAGAACTAAGAGTGTTATGGCTGCCTGATTTTGTTTGAGAATTTATGTTCATAAGACATTCTGTCGTTTTAAATTTCACCGAACGTTGTTTAGCTATGTCTTATGATAACGGCTCTTCATCATCATCATCATCATCATGTTCCTGAAGGGTTAGGCGTGTTTCCTGTTCCTTGATTCTCAAGATGAAGTTGGTCCCTCCATCTCTTCCTCAGTCGTCCTATGTTTCTTCGTGATAAAGACCCCTAAGCTTCGAAATATGACAAATTTATTGAGTGGTTTTATCGTTCGAAATAAAAACTAATTTATTTTATACCTGAAGTTCAGTTTTTTAAATAAGACTGTGTGCTTCGACAAGAAAAATTATTTAATCTTTTATGGAGACAAAACTTCAGCTTAATGTAAATTTGGGCGGAACACAAAAATAGTCGCCATTTGTGGGCGCAATGCATGAGGTTTATAACCTTCAACTTTGTGGTACGTTTATGTGCATTCAGATTAGAGTAGATATTTCCAAAGGATGCTTCGCGGATCCTGTGGGAGCTGCGACAAGTTTCTAGAGGGATCCGTGGATACATCTCTGTAATGGCTACGTTGACTATCGTATATTTTTAAAAAAAAAAGTGGATGATGTTTCACTCAAAATAATCGAGGAACTGCTTTAATTAGCGAAAGGTTGGAATTGAATGGAACAGAATAATTAATTATTTCGAACCCTTTTTTTCCCAATACATGTGGGTCTTTGGCAGGCCCTTTGCACCCCTTAGACTGATGTCCAATTCGTAGGTTTCCTATCCCTTCAATAAAGTTTCAAATTTTCCCCAGAATTAGACTTCTAACATCTTCAAGGTCTAACGAAAAGGAACCAAGATAAGTGTGAGTGAGTGTCGCCAAAGCTTCACACTCACACTCACACGAGGTGATATTTCTTCCCCTGCTCCACACCCCCTAAACACGGATTCAGCTCCATCACGTAGAGATGTCCTCTCAGGACGTTATGTCCAGTAAGAAGACCGATGAGTACCTTGGATTACATCCTGTCAATGGACAGTAGCCTAGTCTTAGCAGCAGGATTAGGGTTCGAGATCAATTTTCGAATCTGTCTCTGAGTTCTGATAAGACCCTGCCTTATCATCCTGTGCTGGTTAAATGAAGAAACTTGCTCTATTCACAAAGCGAGCGACAGTCATATTAATTAAGCTTGAAATCACGCAATGCATTGCTACGTATTCGTAATTATATAAAATCAGTTCTGAGATACAGATTTTAAATTTTGGGTAACTACCATCCTGTCGCTCTGTATTTACGTGAGCACATATTTAACAAATATAAAGAGCAATGAATCGATTTAAGGACATGTGAACTAAGTCTTATAAAAGAAGTGAGGTGAAATCATATGAGACAATAATCTAGATTCATTCTAAACTGGGTGTTGTTTTACCTCACTGTAGAAGTTGTTAGACTGGTAAATTATTTGTTTCTCTGGTAAATGGAAAGCTGTCTTGCTTATGCTGAATTGTCTTGCTTATATTAATGATAGTCTAAGGTCCTTCTTATGCATTGTTGTAGTAGTAGTGTGTGAAATGTAATAGCATCTTATGCAGCTTGTGCTTATC
>Ga0131853_10018766_pt1 | contig 12585 bp, 9 predicted proteins | sample TergutLab28metaG_FD_92764 | JGI IMG/M metagenome (GOLD analysis project Ga0131853, IMG submission 92764) | Labiotermes labralis P1 segment gut microbial communities from Petit-Saut dam, French Guiana - Lab288 P1 (version 2) (version 2) | ecosystem: Host-associated > Arthropoda: Insects >...
ATTGGACAGATGTTTTTCATTTCTTATTTTTAAAACATTGGGGTCATTGTTACTCTGTTTGTTTAATACAGTATATTCACTGGCACTAGTTTTGTCTTGGGGGTTTACTTTGGCCATAAAAAAATCATCAGTCCTTGTAACCGGTATATTAATTACTAGTATATCTGTGTGACCGTTACTTGTTAAGAACTTCTTTAAGTTCTGAAAAGTATTGGGGTAGTTTTTTCCTGAATTTCTTTGGTTAAAATCATTTGTCCCATAGCAAAGAACTATTATATCTTTCTGCATTAGTTTCTTGCTTGTCTCTTTTGCTGTGTTTAGCAGTTCATTTGAATCTGATCCAGGTTTCACAATACTATATAGCTTGTAGTTACTGTCTAATAATGTTTGTAGTGTGCTAGCATACCCTCTCATGTTACTATCCCCTATTAAAATTATCTTATGTTCCATGGATGGATTATCCTCTTGCAGATGGACCTGTATGGTTTCCCTAAGTTCCGCTACCACTGCATGAACACAATCACCATTCACATCACTTACAACACTATTTTCTGTATTTGATTTAAAAGAAAAACTATTACTTATAGCACCATTCACTATGGTTCGAATGTAGTTTCCAGCATCTTCATTTTTCTCGTTCACTTGTTAATCATGTTTGTTCTTGTTAAAGTATACCGGGTTTGGTATTGTCCTTGTACTTATTCGTTTCCTCTGGTTGACACTTCTTCCCTGGTATTTGTTGATTTTGGTGGGTTCTCAGCGAGCTGTCTTGATACTGAGTATATGTTGTCTCGTCACTTATTGTGTCTGAATGGTTGGGGAGTACGGCAAATCTATTCGTAGTAGAGGCAGAATACTTTGTTGTTAATGGATCGTTCGAAGACAAGTTAATATTATTTACATGCTTTATGCTTTCTATATCCTTTTTTGTTGATTTCACTCTGGAACTAACTAAATTAATTTCTTTTTGTAGCTCAAGGCACTGTGTTTTCAATGTATCACAATTACAACTTATTAATTGCTTCTCTTTAACTTCGACTTTGTCTGCATGTTGTACAACATTCCTAACCTCTTCAGTCACTTTACATTGCTTCCACTCTTCACTCAAGATATTAAGAATCTCATTTAACGTTTTTACCTCATTTAACAAGGATTGAATGTTTATTTCGATTTTAAGACAACAATTCTGGTTCTCATTCACAAATTTACCTTCATTTTTCACTTTTTATACAAGCTCCGTAGTCACACTGAACTCACCCGACGCAGCCATCTTGATGAATTTATGATACATTGTGTTGCGGATCATATCAACCTGTGGGAGAGTTTTGTTGAACACAGTTGTGAGCATTGGAACACAACGTTGCATGCACTTATCATCTGGTATAGGTTGTATGTGTTCTGCAGTAACTTATCTAGGTTTGAAACGTAGTGTTCATATGGCAAGTTAGATTCAAGATAAAGTGATATTGGCACAACGACTTTTTGCGACGCTTAACCTGAATATGAGTAATGTGAGAGATAACAATTATATGTACGCCTTCAGACCGTTCGTATTTGTAAAATGTGTTTCGAAAGGAGTTGGGGACCGATATAATGGTCCTAAAGCAAGAAGTGGGCATAGAATCGTTTGTGATGATAAAAATCTCTATTCTTTCGGCGGATATAATCCTCTTCTGAATCACGATCCAGATTTATGGAATGACCCAGTATTGTTGGGAAATAGACCGTTGTTTAAAGAACTTTGGAAATACAATTTTGCCTCTAAGGTTTGGAGGAGGCTGTTGTGTAATGAGACTATTCCAAACGAAGTGGCGTCTAGTGCTGTGATTTTGACAGGGAGCATAATGATGATTTATGGTGGGACAGGCTATCCATTTGCAACAGTATGTAGTAATCGGCTTCATGTATGCAATCTTCGTGAAGATTACAAACTGCAGCTTGTGCAAGTGGAGGGTTCAACTCCTCGAGAACAGTATGGCCAAGCATTAATTTTGGATGGCCCTTATTTGTATACTGTTGGGGGTACTACAGGTTTTGATTATTATGCTGATGTTCATCGCTTAGATTTGCGAACATGTGTGTGGGAAGAGGTATATGTATGTATAGGTAGAGCAAAGGAAGAACCACAGGGAAGATACCGCCATGAACTTGCATTTGATGGAACACGAATCTACCTTTTGGGAGGTGGCACAGCTGCAGTAGTGTATGGATTTCAGGTAGAGTTATCATAATGATTTCTTTTGCTTCTTGGAGTGGGTGGTGTCTCAGATCTAACAGAGAACAGGAGCCTTACTTATCTCTGTAATAATACAAGTGTTTTTAGATTTCATTATGCACTAGCATCTCAAAACTCTTATTTACATAACATGAGTAACATTTGTTCATACAGTGATAATGTAAGTACATTAATTCAGGGGTTCAAAAATTCTCCAGAATTCAGGGTGCCAGAAAAGTAATGTGTTGCTAGTTCCTGATAGAAAATCCACAATTACTGGCTTCCAGCGTGCAAAATTGTGTCACCCTGGTGACCTAGCACTTGGGATTTCTACACCCCTGCCTTAGTTCATGGCCTGGTATTAACGGAATCATACTGAGGATTCCAAGTACCAATAGTGACGAAACTAAATCACTGTTGTGGAGGTAAGGAAGGTATCCAGGAAGATTAAGCATATTAAGCCCATATCCAGAAAGCAATATGAGACTGCACAGGCATGACTTGGTAAACCTAAATCTGTCACAGCAGAAGTGGATTAAATCTTGTTATTTATTGGCTGCCTGTCACTAGAATGAAATATTTTAGTTCACCTTCCATGGAACACATGTTCTTATTTGACATGAGTTTCTGTCAGTAAAATGAAAGCCCATAGCTTAGTCTTGTTGGTAATATACAAGGGTTAGCCTTGCTGGAATACAAGTTGCATTTTAATTGTACACAGGCAACCTGTCACAGGAATGAAACGAGAAAACCTAACATTGGAGAATGAAGTCTAATATTAGTGAGTTAAGTGGTTTTGATTTTTTTTAAGATGAGCTGGAGTACTTCAGCCGGTATAGCAACTAGGCTACAGACTAGACAGTTCAGGGTTCAAATCCCAATAGTAGCAAGTTTCTCCCTTTTCCACAACATCCAGACCAGGTCTGGGGCCCACCTGGTCTCCTATTCAATGGGTGCTGGGGTTCTTCCCTGGTAGTAAAGCAGCTGGGGCAGGAGTAACGCCACTGCTTCTCCTGTGTGTATACGGAAAACTTTAACTGTAGTTTTACCTTTATCTTGATTAGTGTGACTTTAGTTTGTATGACTTTTACATGAACAGACATGATCTAATATAGTCTGAAATTTATAGGATGCAAGAAGTATTTAATGGAATTAATGTATATTATTATTACACTAGTTTCAATATACTGCTTTGAGTGAAGAGATGTTTTAATGAATTTTGTGAAATGCTAAACCTTGGGGGGGGGAGAGTGTTAAAAAACAGTGTTGAGAAAATGGTTTTTATTCTGTTATCATTAACTTTGTCACTACCACAAGGTTGTATTTTGAAATCAGAGAAGTGCATGGTAATCAAGTACCAAATATATATTTTTCTCACAGGAATTTGATTGAGAAGTGTTATGGAATTGAGCAGTTCATGTCACTGTGTTAACAGTTTCAAAGTATGTTGTATTCTCTCATTTGGCTGATTCCCGGGTGTCTGAATTTTATGTGTTGATGTTTTGGAATAACCTGTCCCATCTTCATACCACCTATGAAGATGGGACAGTGTGTTCTGAAATGTCGGCACATAAAATTCAGATTCTGGAGAATCACCCAAAAGAAAGAATACAACATCCAGAACACGAAGAAAGTTTGCAATCAAGTTTAAGAGTAATTTTTTGTTTATGTTACTAAAGGAGATTCCAACCTTCAATGTTTTTACGAGGTTATGGGAGAGCTTGACAACACGCTGTGACCCAGAAGCACCAGCTCCAGGTATCCCTGCATCAAGACGATGTCATGGATGTGTTCAGGTGCCAGGCAATACACAGCAGGAGACGGTTGTCTATATATGTGGCGGGTATAATGGCACCGAGCTGTTCCGTGACGTATGGAGACTTGAACTGAAAAATTTACAGTGGACACAGATGGTGACCTGTTCCTTACCACGTCCAGTTTCTTTTCATTCAGTTGCAGTCACACCAGCAGGCTGCATGTATTCATTTGGTGGTGTTACAAATGCACAGTCTACTACAAGAACTGCTGATGTGAACTGTGCATGGATATGTATACCAAAACTGACTGAAATTTGTTGGGAGGCAATACTGTATTATAACCCAAAACTGCATCTCCTATCTAAAGACCTGCTTTTGAACCGTGGTTTACCTGTAGAATTTGTAAACCGGATTGCTTAATAGAAGAGTTTGTTTTCTCTGCCTCTACCTTGTTGTGAGACATAAAGTTGGTGTAATTAAATATGAAGTTCAACACACATGAACATCATGTTGATTAAGTACCAATTGTCATATGACTGAGAGCTGTATGGGCTGTGTTGTAAGTGAAACATATCAGTGACTTTCTTGCTGTTTCAGTTGAATCATTAGAAAGATGTAATACTTTTACTCTCTAGGTCCTTAATATTTCATTATATTAAATTATAAAACGCAACCACTGTGTGAATGGTAACAAGAAGCCTGCTTGAGTGAATGTACTGTACACAGAAAGCATATAGTTTTACATTGGAAGACTATGATGGTATTACAATCACACATGTGTGGCATCAAGTTTAGTGAAAATAATTCTGTCTTCAATCATTTAGTAATGTAATAGCTCTGGTTATTATTATTATTATTATTAAACAGTACATTGTACCTCACCACTGCTGTGTATAACTATTGAATGAATGTACTTATATCTGAGTTTACTTTGTTATAGAGTGGAGGCAACACCATCTTTTTTTTGTTTGTTTGTTTGTTTACATACTTTAATTTGTTTCTCTCTCTTTTCTTAATGTTCTTGATTGTCTCTTGTCTTTTGTTGAAGGCATTTCATTCTTGTTATATTTTTTGTTTAATGGCTTGTCTACAGTCTTCATCCCACCATTCATTCATTTATTTGATCTTCCATAGTATCAGTACAGATGTAGAAGTAGTCATAGATTATTAAAATAAATTAAATTGTAATTAGATTCCTGCATTGCATTCGTTAAAAAATATACATATATTAACAATACACAGCTGTGAATAACAGATTAGTCCAGATAAAATAACTAAGACCAATTACCATTGTTAGAATAGTGATAGTAATAATATTCGGACTCCTGTATTGCATAAGTCCTGAAAATACACATATACCAACAATTAACAGCAATGAATAATAGGTTAATCCAGATAGACAAGGTATAACCAATTCACGACGCTGTTAAGTGATAATATTCATCCATACTATATAAAGAGTGTTCTATAAGATAATTCTTAAGTATTTTTTTGGAGTGTCTAGTATTTTCAAGATGAGTTTTAATATAGACAGGCAAACTGTTGAACATTTTACATCCTGAGTGTAGTACACCTTTTTGGACAACTGATAAGTTAGTAGATTGCAAGTGAAGGTCAAAGCTACTTCTGGTATTAATGCTGCGTATTTCTCTATTAAATGTAAATAAATTCATGTTCCTAGTCATAAATACAAGAACCGAAACTACATACTGGGAAAATAGAGTTAATATTTTGAGTTGTTTAAATAAAGGTCTACAGGATTCACATCTACATTTAATAGTGATAATTCTAATTACTCTCTTCTGTACTTTAAAAATATCCCCACTGATCACAGAACCACCCCAAAACAGAATGAAAATAAGAATAGTATATAGAGATGAGTACTTTTTGTGATACCAGTGGCTTGATTGCTCTAATGGCATAGCAGGCTTTATTCAATTTGACTACTAGTTCACTACTATATGCTTTCCATGTAAGTTTATTATCTAGTTGTAAACCAAGAAATTTTATGCTAGTGGCATTAGTAATGATTCGTTCTCATTTGAGCTTGATATAATGACACTTGTGTCGTCTGCAAATAAAAATGGGTTTGCATGTTTTCTCAAAATAAAAGCAAGATCATTGATGTAAATGAGAAACAGCAGAGGCACTCCATGTTTAACTAATGTCCAAGAGGAATTCAAATTAATTTTTGTATCATTTGAAATTACAACTCTCTGATATCTATCTTTCAAGTAAGATTGAAGTAATTTCTTGGAAGAGCCTGATATACCATAAGTTTCAAGCTTGGCAAGCAATATTTCATGATTCACACATTCAAAGGCTTTGTGGATGTTACAAAAGAATCCCCCCACAAATTTCGTTTCCTCGAAAGCTTTTAGTATAGAGTTTATAAGGGGACTGATTGCCGAATAAGTAGATAATTTCTCCCTAAACCCATACTGATCCTCGCTCAATATTTTGTGTTTCTCAAGACAGACATAGAGTCTTTTGTAAATAATCTTCTCTAGAATTTTAGAGAGATTGGTCAGTAAGGAAATGGGTCTATAATTTTCAAGTTCATCAGTGGTCCCTTTCTAATGTAGTGGTTTAATAACTGAATATTTCATTCTATCAGGGAAAATTCCTGAACAGAGGACATTATTAAATATATAAGTTAGAGGAGATATGATACTTAGAGCACTTATTTTTAAAATTCTTGATGTTATTTCATCACATCCGTGTGAATTCTTAATTTTTAATGATTGTATTATTTTGTTGACTTCATTCGTTGAGGTGGGGTTGAAATGTAATACGGTATTAAGATTCAAGAAGTTTGAGCTGAGATTGTATATAGGATCCTGATTGAAATTGTTATCCACGGGTTTCTGTATAAATTTATGAGCAACCGTAGTAAAATAAGAATTAAACGAGTTGGCCATTACATCAGGGTCATTTGTCAGTTTATTGTTGATTTTCATTGATGTTATTTTGTTTTGACTGTTCAATTTATTTATTATTTCTTTGATTAGATTCCATGTTATTTTAGTTTTATTAGTTGATTTAGATATCTGTAAGGTTTTTTTCTGTATATTGTTAATAACTGTCCTTTAATTATCACTGTTTGAAGGAAAAGGCCTGGATCATAGTAGGGATTTTCATGGAGCTTATATTTTGAATTATGTCTTTTTTATTAGCATTTACTAATACATGATCAGTTTGCTTTATGGTAGTTTGATCCAGAGATACCTGTGTTGCTTTGTGCATTTGTTTATGTTGGAATTGAGTACTTATTATCATCACATTATTTGCAAAAGGTAATTTCACATACCATTTCTGTTTGTTTCTTCCTGTAAAGTATGTTTACCTGTTAAATCACTAAATACTTGTTCTTCCCCTAATTTTTCATGTAGGTCACCAAGTATTATTAATGTATCACTTTTTGGAGCTACAGATTGTAAATAAAATTGTTCTTTATCTCTTTTATCATCTGTTGTGAACATTATTACATTTAAAATTTTCTGTTATACACATTACAACAGTCTGTCTATTGCCAAATGAGCTGTAAACAAAGACACTTACTATTAAACTGAAGACACCTGAAACATGATCACCTCACACCCTCAAAAGAGGATAAAACCAGCCCTACTGTACTTAGTTACTTCCAAGATAATTCATCACTACAAGAAACCTTCTACATGCATGATATATCTCTTCCAGTGTATTTACTTTATACTGATACACATTCACAGAAAATAATTTACAACAATATAATACTTTCCTTTATGTTTTGATGCTGCTTTCATATTGGCAACAAAATCATATACAATGAACCCATCTCTTTCATACAAAATCACGTATCTGCGTAGGATGTATAACACTGCTTTAGAAAAAACTTACATTTTCCACCTTCACCCTTGGGCAGTTGGTATCAAGACACATGAACATACCACACCACTGATCAGTGAACTACTAAATATTAGCCCGTGAAAACCTACTGTTCTGAAGTGCTGTACTTGCTTCCCCACAACACCACACCTATTCAAATTCAAATTTCAACAAAATGCAGCACCCTCAACATACGATGATAAACAGGGCTCACACAAATCCAAATGAATTAACACTGGGACAAAAATCTGTGAACATAATGGAATAATGGGCAAGATCACGATTGATATAAGGAGTCCTAAACATCCTAGAATGCTAAATACAATTTAACTGATGTAACTGTGTTTGTATCTCAAATTTCAAAGTTAACCATTAGCGTTTGGTCTTCCAAATCCAAGATTTCTGTTGTGGGCAGAGCATTGTTCAATTTAAATGCCCATTGCACAACATTTTCACTTTTGGACAAAAAGGATCCCAAAGCACTGTCCCATTCATGTACTGAAGGTCAATATGGAAGGTTTGTTAAATTCTTCAAGATTTCAGTTTTTACCAGACATGATTACATTTTACTGCACAGGATGTGACGATCCTTCTATGAATATTAACAAATCACCACTGGTGTGAGGCGAGAGCTTCATGCCTCTGCCCCTTGTGACCATGTTCTCAAGAATGATGCCAATTCTTCATTTGCCACCAACTTCATCACAGTGAAGTCACTTCTGTAAACATAACATTCTTTTCATCTACAGCATGCTTACTGTGTATGACACTTGGGAAGTCACATTTAAAAGGTTGTCTTGAAGTGTCACTCTGCTCATAGCTCACTGGGGCTGAAAAGAAGAGCGAAATACATTTTGTCACCCAAACACTAGTAACAAATTAGTTTTCCTGGTAGCAGCAGACTGACATCCTGAGAACTTATTCTGCTTTGATATACATATGACAAACTGGTAGCAAATGATACACATCAGACATCCATTCACCACTGACATTTAAGCATTTGTTCCACTGCAGCAACAAGACTCATATTCTACCATTAAAAAAACTGGCATAAAGTGGCTGTAGCCAGGAGGTGACAGCTTGCTTCAACTGTCTTCTCCTGCAAATCACATGCTTCTTAAGGGTCCAAAGAAATTGAAATCACTGGGTTTAATACTGCTAATAGACACAGCTGGGAGGTTATGGACCATGCTCCCTACAATCCCAATTTCATGGCCAGTGATTTCCATCTCTTTGTACCCAGACAGGTGTGGCACATTAATGCACGTGGCTGGCAAATGATTTGGAGTAGAAATCAATATGAAGCATGCTGTCACCTCCTGTCTGCAGATGCTTATACCAACATGCCAGCTATGCTAACTCCTGAGATGGAAACAACACTAGCTCCACATAATATCAGTTTCTGTAATATCTTCTGGAGAAACGCAAAATTTGTTACAGTACTGACTCTTGCAAAATGTACCCTCTGTTCAAAAAAAATCAAGTGGCCTGAAATTTTCTAAGTCCTGAACTGGAAGTCATGTGACGTACAGTTGCCATCATAATTCAAGTCGTTTTACTTCCCCCATATTTGTGCATTCGTCGCGTTTCTTCCATTCGTTACAATCAATCACGCTGCATGTATATTAACCAAAGACACCAACACATTCACTTAATTTGAAGTTAAAACATGAATTGAAAGTCATTAATTTTCTGAGGCATGTGGCTGGCTAGGTCTGCTTCCACAGATGGATATTGCGAAAGGGTGGTTGTCTGCAGCACCTGGAGGTAGCCAAGTGTGTTAACGCGTGATGGCAATACTCTTCAGAAACAAAATAAATTGGTTCAAGTCCAATGTCAGCATATAATTTGTTCTTTTTGAATATGTTTTATACTCACAAACACTGAATTAAATTATGCAGTAACACATCCATTATTTAATTATATGTTTCAAAAGTTATCATTGCTCCACGTGTAGGGTTAGAAATGCAAGTGATGCAGATATATCTGTTATTTTTCCATAATTCTTTTTGCTTTGTTTACCGATATTCTGATTTAGAAGGTCTGTGTTGGAATGGGACTAAAACTAGGCATGTGAATCTCGTCGTTGCTTGCAGGCTGAAGTGGATCACGCGATCTGACAATGGGCTGCACGATTTGAAACATCTACAGAAAGGAACTGTTGAGTGTAGGATGCGTGTGTTGCGGAGGTCTGGACTGCGGGTGGTTTCACTCTCGCCTTGCTTCACAGGGGGGGGGAGTGAAGTACTGTTGGAACAAGTGCAGCTCAATTTTAGCTTTCGAAACAAGTTCATAATTCTTATTCCGTGTGGCCTTCTAGTAGACAATGACACATTTTCAAAAATGTGAATTTTTAAAAGTCTTACTAGCTACACTGACTATGGTGGTTATGAAAACCAAAATGCACACTTTTAATAATAATAAAATCAAAAGTAATGAAGAGCTTAGGTTGGTTATTTTAAGCTGTACACTGCTGTATGTCCAAAATGATGGAGGGACTGTGCCTTACCCCTGTTTAATGGTTTGTTGTAAGAATATTTATTTCAGAATGTTATTTAAAGAAGACTACATTGCTTGATAACAATTGTTATATGATTTTAGAACACTTTTACTAAAGGATTTCTCATTAAATTAAGTCAACTTTCTTTCAATTTTCTGCCACCCAAATCAAATGTCTTCCCCAACTGCATTATGATAATTCACAAGTCACTTGCATTTCTAACCCTGCCCATGGAGCAAAGATAACTTTTGAAACATATAATTAAATAATGGATGTGTTACTGCATAATTTAGTTGTTTGTGAGTATAAAACATATTCAAAGAGAAAAAATTATATGCTGACACTGGGACTCGAAACAATTTATTTTGTTTCTGAAGAATATTACCATCACGCGTTAATGTGCTTGGCTATCTCCAGGTGCAGCAGACAACCACCCTTTCGCAATATTCATCCGCGGAAGCAGACCTAGCCAGCCAAATGCCTCAGAAAATGAATGACTTTTAATTCATGTTTTAACTTCAAATTAAGCAAATGTGTTGGTGTCTTTGGTCAATATACATGCGACGTGATTGACTGTAACGAATGGGAGAGAGAGAGAAACTCCACGAATGCACAAATATGGGGAAAGTAAAATGACTCCAATTATGATGGCAACTGTACGTCACGTCACTACCTAAGCGGGACATAAGAAATATCAGGCCACTTGATTTTTGTTGAACAGAGTGTACAACAGCATGACAGCCATCACATATATGCTTATGCCCCTCTTTCATAATGACAACTATTGAACATTGTTAAATATTATAGAGATAAATCATATACATGCCTACAGATTCTATAATGTATTTACAATTATAAACAAGGCATAGCCGTCAACTGTAATGCAATGTACAGCAAATTTAACTCACTGTAGGTCTGTAAAGGCAAAGTCTGCCCATTAATTATGTGCTATACCAAGAAGGCAAACAAAGCACTGGCTGCAACATCTTGACTGCCATGAAAAAAGCCCCTGGCACCCATTAGACTGAAGGTCAGCTGGGTACCAGACCAAGCCTGTATATAGCAACAAATAAAAAATTCCCACCCCTGAAAGAAAGCACACCCCAGTCATCTAGCCTGTCCCCTAGTCATTGCTTTTTACTTGGAATTTATATTGGTTAGAGAAATTACGTGCAGATATGGAGCAATGAATTGTACAATAATCAACTTATCATTTTATCAAATTTGAAACAAAGTACACATTAAAATTTGCCTAGAACTTCTTGCATACATATTAAAAAAAAAACAGAGGACAGTCTCTGTAACACTACAACAACAACAAAAATTTGTGCCTTACTGCCTCCTGTGAGCTGCTTGACTGTGTGGTAGGGTTAGCAATGGAATGTTGCTGTTGTGCTGTTACCACAGTTGGGATGCCTTGTGACTGAACTCCTATAGGCTGTTGTACAGTGACTGCTACCAAAGGAGTGCCACTTGCTGAAGTCTGGATGCGGACGGGGCTCTGAGTTGCTTGTCGTACAGCCACTGACATAGGCTGTCCTTGTAAAGCTGCACTTACCTGCAAATTACGATTACAAATTACAATGGACTAAACGTTCTTAAATAAGTATGAAACACAACTTTCTGATAAGGAATGCTTCATACATGAAATCTGACTAGTCAGTTAAAATTTTTAAATTTAAATGTACTCCAGTAATGGACATTTTCAAATTCACTTGCATCAAAAGACAGTATTTCCTACACTAGCATCAGTGAACTAAGATAATGGTAAGTATGCAAGGTCTATGTGCAGAAGCACCAAGTCAAAGTGAAAGTACACCTCCACACATTCTCAACCACACAGCTACAGTATGAAGCTGATACATCAGCTTCCAACTGTAGCCCCTTTACCAAGGGCAAAAGATGTCGTCATTCTTGTTATATAAGTTACACAGGCATAAGGGATAGTTCCATGTAATGTAAATGAGAGTATTTTTAGATTCCGAAGCCTCCTGATAAAGTTTACAGCTCCAATCAAGAAAAATTTCAGGATAACAAAATATTACTATGTTAGTTGAATAAAGAGAGACCAACTTGATGTCACTTGCTCTATTATTCCATTATTTCCTGCTCAACATGTTTCTGATGTTAATACATCCATCCTCAGGAGCTTGCGACTTATTTGATGAGTTATTTCATGGGTTGTATTGTTCTGGTTCGATGTGTGTTGGTGTTATGTTGTGGTTTGGCTGGGGTGGTGTGGTATC
>Ga0131853_10018767_pt1 | contig 12585 bp, 7 predicted proteins | sample TergutLab28metaG_FD_92764 | JGI IMG/M metagenome (GOLD analysis project Ga0131853, IMG submission 92764) | Labiotermes labralis P1 segment gut microbial communities from Petit-Saut dam, French Guiana - Lab288 P1 (version 2) (version 2) | ecosystem: Host-associated > Arthropoda: Insects >...
AACTAACAACGTACCTATACACCACATAGTCATTTCAGCGGAACGAGTGGTCTCCAAAACTTCCTAAAATGTCTACAGAATATAAGTTGACACACAGACGTCTGAAGAGTGGGGCAAAAAGCAATACTATTACCAACGTGTCATATAGTACGCAAATTTCTACGACATGCCCCTTGACCTTAGCGGATAAGTTGACTTTCGTCCCCCAGACTGAATATAATACTAACAGTATGGGATAGGTGAAGTTTTCCCAGCAGATAGATGATGAGCAGTGTGATGACGCCAATAATAATAATAATTTACCGGTAATAATTGGAGCCACCGGAGTAGTAACAAAAGTTTCAAAAAATTTGGAAGCCATACCAGGAAAACATTAACTATATTCAGTACGACAGACAGCTGTACACGGAACATCACACATAATGCGGAAAGTACTACAGTGTGAAATTTGAAGTTTGAGCGGTGGGGATGACCATTGGTTCAAGAGAAGTACCAGCGAGAAAAGGCCTGTGAGACAGAAGAAGAAGAAGACGACGACGATAACATAATAATAATAATACCTTACAATATAAATACAGAGCACGTGTAAAGTAAAACTAAAAGTGTTACCAGTAATAATGTCATTCCGGTCGCACTATGGCCCTCGAGTTGACTCAGCCTGTAACAGAAATGCGTACCAGGAATATTTCCTGGGGGTAAAGGCGGCCGGTGCGTAGGGCTGACAACCCTACCACCTTCTTGTGCCGATTGTCATGAAATCTGGCAGCCTCAAACTTCTGGAACCCTCAGGGCCTGTCGAGGCCTGTAATGGAATTGCTTTACCTTTACCAGTAGTAATATGGCCAACAGGAAGCATCTCACTTTCATTCAGGCAACACGTGAGCAACATACCTGGAAAGCGCGACATGAAGGGACTACAGCAAACAGCCATACTGGACACTGCCGCTCACATTCTTTGGGAAGTAAAAAAAAGCTAAAGGGATCCCGTTACAGGCCCTGTGTGGCCCAGAGGGTGGGTAGAGGTATAGCTCTACTCTTCCATGACTGCAGCACTAGAAGGGGGTGAGTGGTCAGCAGCATGCCCCAGCCGCACTTTACCCCCAGGAAAGACCCGGTACTCATTGTACAGGAGGCTGGTTGGGCTCCAGGGCCGGTCTGGACGGGCGGAAAATCTCGTCCCCACCGGGATTTGATCCCGGATCGTCCAGCCCGTAGTTGGCCGCTATACCGACTGAGCTACCCAGGCCACATTCTTAGGGAAGTACTAATGTAAAAAGTACAAAACATTCAACGTGGCAAATAACATCACATATCCCATTTATCGTAACCACAGAATAGCTGCATCACTACATACACTAGAAACGTGTTTTGTTTCGGGTATGTAATTTTAAATGCCCTGCGTTAAGGTGACACATAATGATAATTGTTGTAGTATTAAAAGAATAACAAACACAACAAGCTACGATCATTGAAAAGTAGCGAAGATAAACATAGAAACCACACTGAAAAACCTGTGCCAGTGACAGTTCCCTCTTACCGCGATTTTACTGTTGTCTTAGTTTGTACTTTTTAACGTGCTGCACGGCTGAATACGTGTCTGTTCTGTTACCTGTCTGTAACGTTATATATGACACTGCATACTTCACACTGTAATTCGTTTCAGATAAACTGAGTCGACAGTTAACTGGTTAACATTAGCTTTGTAATTCGCAATCGTATTCAGCAGAGAGGTTTTCATGAGGTCACTGCCGTACGAAGCGACACAAAATGTTCCTGATTATTCCGGGCCTCTACAGTAAAATTTAGAAGTTTGCCTAGAGAACGGAGTAACATACTTCAAATGAAATGCGATTTTTACGATTTTTGGCATTATGAACTCGTAAAATCAATGGTTTATTTTTTAATTCAATTTATTACCACCCTCTGGCGTTTAAGAATAAAGTACACGTAGTGAATGATACATCCCGGAGAAAAATAAACTGCAGTTTGTAGTTTGTGGGGAGGAATATAGTTCAGACTTTACAAAGACACTTAAAATGTGATGTTTAAATTCCGACTACTCCCACAAGATTCGTATTTGTTACGAGTACGATTTTGAAAAGTTTACCTGTGTTAAACTTCTTTGTAATGGTCGAAGTTTATTCGAACTGACCGGTTGCTTAAAACAGTTTCACGGTAAGATTGGGCCCCCAATGGGGGCCCAAAATTTTCTCTACAAAATTTTATTTCTGTCAAATTCACAAATCATCAGAATTTATACGTTCGTTTTGTCCCCATGTCACAATAAATCTGACTGTCTCCAAATACTAATATATTTATGGTATTACAACATTCTATTAATAATAATTCTGAGAGAGACCATCCCGTTGTGTATTATCAAATCTGTATAGTATGTTGTGCACTGTCAATACACAGCATACATCAAAGAAGATGCAATAATTACAATTAGGTGATATGTGGCAACCTAATTGTAATTATTGCACCTTGTTTGATGTATCTTGTGTATTTACAGTGTATAATATATTATACAGATTCTCTTAATAATAAGCTACATGTTTCGGCCCAAAAGGGCCATCAGCAGGCTCATGTAAAAATAAAAAATGAAGCAGAATATGTTGTTATTATTACGTACGTGTCTTTATACTTTATATAAAACATGATGAATGCTCTTTTTCCGAAATATTTTGCTTATTGTTGACAGTACTGTTATAGGACTTGTGTTTGACGGTCATCTTATTAATTAAAGGGTAAAGCAATCCCTGCACAGGCCTGGACAGATCCTGAGGGTTCCAGGAGTTTGGGGCTCCCAGATTTCAAGGCAGTCAGCAAACAAAGATGGTAACGTTGTTAGCCCTACGCACCGGCCACTTTTATCCCCCAGGAAATATTCTTGGTACTCATTTCTGTTAGAGGTTGAGTCGACCCCAGGGCCATAATGCAGCCGGAAGGAATCGGGAATCGAACCCTCGACCTTCTGGCTTGTAGCGCAGTGTCTCAACCAACTGCGCTACTGCGTCCGCCCCCCCCCCCTTATTAATTAGACTGTTATAAAGACACAAAGGATGTGTAGTATCATACATTTTCCGTAAAATTTTATTACATGTACATGGTTTATTACCATCTGTTTGCCCAGTGTTTGTATTTGTTATTAATTATTGCTCCCACATGTTTCGGTCATACTTCTCGGCTGTCTTCAACGAGCCAGCGAGTTTCGTCAACCTATGCATCTTATGTGATAACTGTCGCGAGAGTGATGGATTTTATACGTCACTGTCTAAATATAATTAAGACATTAAAATCTGAAAATCAGTTTGTAATGAAATACAATATAGAAATATTTTAATTAGAATCTGAAGTGTTATGCTGTGTCCACATCTGTGTTGCTGACAGTGACACTGTTAGAGATGTTCTTGGTTGAAAGCTACGCAGTGTGTCTCTTGTACTTGGAGTGAGTTTAGGCATATTCTGTTCTGCTAGAACGTTACTAGTGTTACTGTCTCATATAACATTAACTGCTCCAGCATTGTGCGTATAGGTTCTTGCTTTTTAAATAAAGAAAAGCAACTTCCGCTTTACAAGCATTATTATCAGTCATGGAATCCGTGTGGGTGGTAAAATTGTAAATATTTTTTCCTCTCCAGCGTTGTAAATATTTTATTTTCGCCCCTCCACAGTCCAGAACAGCTGACGTGCTTATAGTGAACTCCATATGTTTCTTCCGTTAGAAGGAAAGAAATATCTTGGCATACAAACTGCTTAAAATTGGCCCTGCCTTATAAAACTGCTTATAAAACAGGGTTAAAAATTTACATTTCATCTCCACCCAATGTTTACGGATAGCTTCATAAAGATTATATGACGTATTATGGCTGTAAATGACTGGTGTGCTATCGATAACCATACCGTTCTAGTGGTGTTGACGGTGCAGCACACCGCACATTCTCTGCGGGCACCTGTGAAGGTATAGGGTACTCTGCATTTCACTGTTGTGTCTGTCCTATAATTCGCCTACAGTAACATTGCAGCAAGTGGACGATTGTTCTTAATGGAACATCTTCGTTACAACTTAAAGTAAAGCCGATGTTTCATAACAGAATCTTAATGTTAAAATATATGTCATCCTGTTTGTTTGGTAGGTAAATTATTACATCTTTACATGTAAGTCAGTTCTACTGCGCAGTAAGCACGCTTCGTTTCTGTTAGTAAAAAATCAGTCAGTTAATGCCGTAGAAGGTAGTAATGGGTGTTTGTTCTGCGATCCATATGAAACACAAAACTGCGCTCTGTGGGCAGAAGGTAGAATTTTTGCAACTTTTTTTCATAGCTCATCAGCCCAAGTAGGCCTAGGACTCCTCATTGTCCAGGTTTCGAGATCACATTCAATTAGGCACACTACACTCGGTGCGACTCCTCTGGACGAGTGATCGGCCCTTCGCAGAAACTACCTGACAACACACAGCTCTCACAAAAGACAAACATACATGTCCCCCGGGCGGAGTTCGAACCAGCAATCCAAGCGAGCGAGCGGCCGCAGACCAACGCCAATGTTAAACCTGGTGGTATATAAAGTAACCACTGGACTTTAAAAAATGTTGTAGAATTATCGATTGAGATCGTGTGGCGTAGACAGAACATTTCTAGAATCATTGTGGATTGTAATTATGAAATTTATTTAGGATTTTTGTGTTTTAAGTTACTTTTTATGGAATTTTAGGAAAAACTAAAGAAGACGATAGCTCAACCAAGACTCGAATCGATATTTTCCCAATAAGAGTGCAACATTAAACCTGATCGAAGTCAACTGTTGCATTAGAAGACAAGCACAAGTAAGAAAAATGAAGTAACAGGCGGACGAAGAAAATTACAAAATGAACAACTTCACAGTTTTTACCTGCGCTCAGTGTTGTTATGATGTTTGTATCGTAGGTATAATAGGATGAAGATATGCAAAGCATAGGGAATTGAAAAACTATTTAAAAGTTGGTGGTAGAGCCTCTAATTTGGACCGATCGGGCGAACGGGCTAGATGTGCGAATATTACTAAAATGGTCTTTGTGTAAAATTGTGTATTGCATGGAGCTGGCACACGATAGGTTCCGTGTTCATAATAATCATCATAATCATCATCACCACCACATAGTCTGTCTTACTTTAGGTCCATAGCTTCTTCCAAAGCGAATTCTTCATATAGTGCGATCTAGTGCTTCTTCTTTCAGTTTCCAGTATCCTTCTTTTCCTTAAGGTCATCCAGTAGCTTCTTACGCCTTCTTCCTCGTCTTCCCGTCACTTATCTCCTTCATTCTAGCTTTCCTGCAATAATGTGTATTAGACGGTAGTTCGTACGCAAGATGTGACCACTCCAGTTAGACTTCCTCCTTTTTATTGTATGTAAGATATTCCTCTCCTCTTTGACTCACTGTAATACTTCATCTCTCATACAGTCGATCCGACTGATCTTCTACATCCTTCTCCAGCATCACATTTCAAAATTTTCAAAGTATTTCTGATCTACTTTCAGAAGTGTCCAAGTTTCAGCGCCATAAAAAGCTGTGCTCCAAATAGAGCATTTCACCAGTTTCTTCCTGAAGTTGAGTGTGGTTTGTTTGTGAAAAGAGTCTTCTTCTTCTTCTTCTTCTTCTTCGTCTTCTTCCTTCTTCTTCTTCTTCTTCGTCTTCTTCCTCTTCTTCTTCTTCTTCTTGAGTGTTTCTTCTTTCTTGGCAAATCTAGATTTAATTCCGTTTTATTGAAATAAAATCAGGAAGTTTTACTACTTAAGTAAATATTAATTGAAGGGCTTATTGCATCAACTTGATAGATACACACATACTCAGTCCTACAGCTGAACTTCATTTGGCCTTAATTAAATTTTGTAATCACAATATTTTAATAAATGTCTCAAACATTAGGCTATTTTTTTACCAATCAGCTCTTTCACCTGAGCTATCTACCTTAAACGTGTCCAAGCGTGAAAAATGAATGGATGAATCTGCCCTTAACTTATTGATAATAAGCGAGTTCCGTATTTCTTACGGATTTGCTGTCGGATATCTGTTTATTGTGACAAGACAGTTCATATTTAAATGCAACTAGATGTGTATAGAGATAGGTGAAATACTGCCTCACTGTTTTATGTCTCCCTCCTCTGAACCAGCCTGGGGGCAAAGGGATGTCTATACAAACCTCACATAAACGGTACATTATCTACCGTACCTCAAATAACGTCGATTTAAACAACTCTCTGGGTTTTATTTAAACGTTCAGAGACAGTATTTGACAACATCCATTAAAAAGATTTAGTCCGTGGTCTTTGAAGCTCATGCATGGAACTGTAGATAAATCTGGCTGGCTGCCATCCAACTTTATATAGTAACCCAGTTACAGGGCTTACATAGTTTGGAATTTATTGTAGAATATTACTATTGTTTCAAGGATTCAAAGTCGTAGCCTTTCAAAGTGACTGGATTCTGCCAACAGCCTCTATCGTGAGCCCGATTAAGTCCCGTCCACTCACTTTTAGGAATTCTGTGTTCATATTTTAAGCCCATCACTCATCCTACGCGCTCCGCTGGTCTTAACCACATTGTTTTGCTCTCGCTAACAATATTTGGTGACTATTACAAATTTTGAAGTTCCTTATACGTAGTTTTCTCTGGTCTCTTGTTCCTTCTCTTTGTCTGCCCCTCTCTCCCTACGTTGAAGTACATAACGTGCATCATCTTTACAGGACTCTTTATTGAAACCAACTTCATGTGCACCATATTGTGTATATTAAATCACATACCGATTTTCATTCCGACGCATTTCTGCATCCATTGGTGCCATCTTCCCTGAAGGTGGAAAAAAAGTTGGGTTAGTGAACAATCTTGTACTATCACTTTAATTATCAACCAACAAATGCACTGACATATATTTCAATTAAAAAAACTAAAACACTTAAAATTGATTAGTGTTTTAATTGAAATATATGTAAGTGCATTTTTTTTGTTTATAATTAAAGTGATTCTACGAAATGCACGGTGAAACAATAAGGTTTGTAATCTTGTACTACTCATTCAATTGCTCTAATTCCGTATGCTGTCCACATCATATAGCCAAGCAAAGAAGTTTTAAATTTGTATATAAAAACAGAAGGTCTTTTATCAGTCGAACACAGCCACCTATTTTCTTTCTTTTTTCAAACTTTGCTACATGTTTCTTGAGATAAACGACCACCATCAGGCTACCAACACAAAATCTCAAAGTGAAGTAAAATATAGTGCAAGTATATTCATTCTGCGGGATCCCTTGAGATCACAACTGTTGTTACGATATAAATTGTATGAAATGGTAGCAATCTACTTTACTTTGCTTTGATACAGTTAGTGGCAGCCCGATGTGATGGCCGTTTATCGACCGAAACACGTAGTTATTTTTGAATAACAGAAAAATAAGTAACTGTGCCCTACAGACAAATAGACGTTCTGTTTTTATATACAGGGTGTTTCAGGGGGAATAGTAAATATTTTAGGAGGTGGTAGTATGGACTATTCCGAGTAAATAAGTTCATATAAACATGTGTCCAATTTTCAATGGGTGTGGAGATACAGGTGTTGGAATGTTACGCATAAAAAGCCTTACAAAAGGTATGAAGGAAAAAAAATGACGTATTGATTGCATTTCTTGGTTATGTAAATGATCCCAATAAATTGCAGCAGTTCAAAGTAAGTGTTCAAAAATCCCACCATCGACTTCAATGCACTTTCCAACCCACTAGGTAACATTACATGTAGCTCTCCTGAGGTCGTCTTGGCGTTCTTGCTTTATGAGGGCAGAGGGCAGCTCTATTCATAATGCGAGAGACCAATTCGTCTCTTGTGTTTACTTTTTCTTTGTAAACTTCGCTTTTCACCCATCCCCACCAAAAAAAATCGGAACTGTGCGCGCCAATTTAAAAAAGCTGTATCTTCACACCCATTGAAAATTGGACACATGTTTATACGAACTTATTTACTCGGAATAGTCCATACTGCCACCTCCTAAAATATTTACTATTCCCCCTGAAACACTTCTATATACATTAAGCACAACGGGGTGTCCTCCATTCAATTGTAAATTTGTAGTTCTGTAAATTTTTATGTTTGCATCTTTCAGTAGCAGACTGAAACGGAAAAGAATCTGAAATAATTTGTACCGATTTTGGAGAATTAAATTTTTTTTCCAGAGGGGAACGTACACCAGTCCCTGTTCCACACACTGTCGCTGCAGGTATTCGACACAGACGTTTTTGGAGTGCAGCTTGTGTCTCTTGTGGAATATTTTGATTAGCTGAGTAAACGTCTACCAAACGTGTTCACTAATTCTTCCTTCACCGGTTGGTTATTCGATTTTTCTTGAGACTTCCTAGCTTTATGGAATCCAAAGATTTAGCACCGCCATAAAAATGCCAAGATTAGAGCCCTGTCGTGGATCAGGTTGACTTACTATCGGCTAAATTTCGTAGCTTACGTGTCAGATACAGAGTGCAATATTACTCCCATCTTTCCACGGAAGTAATATATTTAACGTGATACCTTCTACAAAATTTTGTAACTGTAATTTTGTACATTTGTCTTCTTCTCTTCTACGTGCTAAGTATTCAGCTTCATCACTCTTCGTGTTATTACTCTGCGTTATTTGGAGAGTTCTACAAAATCTGAAACTCCTTTTTTGTATTTCCTGCTTTCTCTTTTCATTCTAAGTCTGGAATATACAAATATTTCCTATCAGCCCTTTGACTTCCATTTTTTGTTCTCCTGTCTGTGCGGGAGATGAAGTTTACCGTCGACAAAAAAAAAAAAAAAAGATGATGAAAATGTAGATTTATATATTGTAAATTTTGAAAATGTTTTAGGGGACGAGAAATTGAAATTGAGGCCTCCTTACCTGAAGTGTAAGTCTCAAGTAGTCGCTTCATAAAATCTCAATAAATTAATTGTGTGTAACAAATGAAGGAATTTCAAGGTGGCTTTTTGCAACCGAAATTTATATGAAACCTATTTGCTAAATATACATTTATCTCTTTACCACATACAAAACCTGAGATCACCCAAGTAGCCCATTGTTATGTAAGGTTTCATGGGTCGTTCGTATCGAAACCTTCAAGTTTACCGTGTTTATTTTCAGAATGTCTTTCCAAAGAATCGCACATTTAAGCTGTGCTACAAAACTCCTCTCCAACACTAAGTTTATGTTTAAACCTAGATATAGCGCTTCGGCACCAACCGTCCCCAGCTGTTTGATCATCTTTGGTAGGCCCGAATCCACACGGATGTGTTACTGGCATTCTAACAATAACATATATAATTTCAGAATATATTGTGAATGACCCGACCTCAAATATTAGTAGATCGGATTCAGTACGAGATTAGTCCAGACGGGGGCTGTAGAACGGAATTTGGTGGTAGTCTGACCGGATCCAGTTCCAGACACCAGCAAGAAAGAATGGAGCTCAAACCTTCAAGATCTCGAAAGCAACGTGATTTCGGTCTAAACTATTTTCAGTACCTCTTAAGAAATCTGATGGAAATGTCAAAGTGTGACTGATGACTTATAAACTAACCAGCTAAAGTGCTCATTCCGTGTCCGAATTCTTAGTATGGTACTTACAGAAAGAATAACTATGAATAACTCCGTCGAGTAGCGTCGTTTTTAAGAAGCTAATAGTTACTCAGCTGGTCATGCAATTCCTCGCTTTTTCTGACGCCAGTAGCCTCATTACCGTTTTCACAAGAGCCCGCTACTTTTCCCTACCCAGAGCCAGATTAATCCCATCGTGTTTCTTCAGGATCTATTATAATAATGTAAGTAGCCGGCGTAGCTCAGTACAGAGCTAGGCTGCGGGCTGGGCAAGTAGCATGCGACCCTTTGCGGGGGCAATATTTTCTTTTCCATCGCGTCCAGAGTTTTGTGGGGGGCCCACCAAAGCTTTTCTCCAGTGGGGCAATGGCGAATTTTTTTCTTAGGATATAGCTTCAGAGCTGGAAGATGTTCCTCATCTCTAGTTTGAGTCCACTGCTACACACGTCTTAATTGTGTGAAGCATGACTAAGCGCAAGGGTAAATTTTTCTATTTTACAGTTATGCTACTTGTATAAAGCTCTGTATGAATATCTTCGAACGTTTGTTTGAGCTATTCCCACGTTTATACTTTCATTTCCCTACTACCAGTAATATCAACAAGGCAGCTTATAGACAAAAGATAATGGAAGGACTGGGTGCGTCTCAGTTGAGGATCGTGAATAGTACGGCGAATATATAACCAGCCGTCGCTGACGATAGGGTGACATACATGACCGGGCGGAATCTGATCACAGTTTATGACATTCAGGGTACAAATGAAATGTAGAAATGCGATCAAGAAAAAAACGTATTTTAACTTTGTAGTTAGACGAATCAACGTATGTTTACTTTGTACGATGGCAGTTTATAAATGAATCCACAAATGTGACGTGCCGTAAAAAATACAAACTCAAGACAGAGCGAGTCTTTGAGTCTGCAGCTTGTGTTTGACACTTTGATGTGACGGAAGTCAGAAGGTGGAAGTTCCCGCTTCAGAATAAAGCACTAAGCAGCCTACTGTGTCAGAAGTCTGGCTTGTCTCTATATTCGGCTTGAAGGGTTTAGAAGAGACATTCGCTTTTACCAAATATTCCGTTTACGTTCTGGTTTCTTATGATTTTTATTTAAGCAACTATTTTTTAATATTGTGTCCAAATTACGAGCTGGTATTAATAATAATAAATTTTGTTATTCTGACGGCTGTGTTATGGTATGTAACGCCTTGTAGTCTGTTTAAAAATTGCCGGCCTTTCAAAGGTATTTTCTGCTTCCATCCTGAAGAAGAAGCAGTCGGCTCGTCTGATACGCTCATCAGTTCGTAGCAGAATACACAGCATTTTCAAAGGGCATTTGCTGTGATTGCACAAAGTCAGTTTCTATGCATTCCAAGAAGTGTTTATCGCCTCTTTGTAATTTGAAGACTTATTTCTGTATCCTTTCGTGTTTTGAGACTATAAAATTGTGTGTTTTTCGTTTGTTCGCTGCAGCACGAATAACAAAGAGGCAGCACGTTCAAGACTTTGTGTCTGAGATCGGAGCGGTTTTATTTTCTCGACATGTTTTTCGTCGTTCTGTATTGTTTTAGTATATATGAGAAGTCAGTAAAGTTCTTGATATCGGATTGAAATGAAAGTCACGAAGTCGCTAGGATAAGGAGAGGCAAGCGCAAGTGGGCGTGATATATGTGCTGGGATCCCGAAAAAGTGGCGTATGCAAGGGAAGAGAACGCTATGAAAACAGTAAGGAGTTGGAAGAAGAAAGTGATGTGTAGAGAAAGAAGAAATAACTCAGCCACTAGAATCGCACAATTTTACGATTTCCTGAAACTGGAAAAAAAAAAACACTCTTTCTTGAAAGATGTAAAAGTGCGGAACAAAATATCTAACACAGCCTGTAGCTTAGAGTTTTATGACGAGGGTGCAGTGTCGTCACCGTCGTGTTGGTATAAAAGCATGGCTGTCACTGACGTCATTGTTATTCGTTACTAAAGAAACGAGCAGGAGTTCATACATGCATACATGCGTACGTACGTACATGTAACCAACCATACATGCGTACATACGTAAATGTATACATGTACGCATTAATAGGTACATGCATGCATACTTGTTTGTATACATACATGCATGCATACGAACGTGTATACATGCATACATACACGTACGTGTAACCGTACATGCATACATACGTACATGTACACAAGAATGCATACATACGTCCGTACACACATGCATTCATGCATACATACTTAGTACATATATACACGAATGCATACATACGAACGTGCATACTAGCATGCATGCATACATACGTACGTGCATACATGCATGCATACATATGTACGTGTATACAAATATACGTATATAAGAACGTACAAACATACACACATACAAAAACATACTTACACACATACATGCATACATAAATATGTAAGACCTATATGAGTACATACGTAAATACATAAATACAATATGGGGCTGCATTCAGGTATGTACATATGTATGCTCCGTGTTTGTGACCTACACGCATATACTAGTGCATACATACATAATACATACATACATACATATATACGTACATACATACATACATACACACATATATGCATACGTACATACATACATACACACACATGCATAATACATACATACATACATATATACACACATACATTCATACATATACACATACATACATACATATATACATACATACACACACATACATACATACATGCATGCTTACATATATACATACAAACATACATACATACATGCATACATATACACATACATACAAACATACATACATACATACACACACATACATAATGCATACATACATACATACATACATACATACACACATACATAATACATACATAATACATATATACATACATACATACACACATACATAATACATACATACATACACACATACACACACATACATACATACACACATACATACATACATACATACATACATACATACGTACGTACGTAC
>Ga0131853_10018768_pt1 | contig 12584 bp, 9 predicted proteins | sample TergutLab28metaG_FD_92764 | JGI IMG/M metagenome (GOLD analysis project Ga0131853, IMG submission 92764) | Labiotermes labralis P1 segment gut microbial communities from Petit-Saut dam, French Guiana - Lab288 P1 (version 2) (version 2) | ecosystem: Host-associated > Arthropoda: Insects >...
ATCGACCGTTACCCGCGCGTAGACAGTCGATTCGGGCCCGGACTACCCCGTCCACCGCATCCTTCCTGACAGATGTCACCTCGGTTCGGTGAGGCTCGTCGCGGGCATGGGCGGCTGAGACAGTCCATGCTGGAGCCATGAGCGTTCCCGCAGTCCGGCTGGACGGCGTGACCAAGACCTTCGGGTCGGTGCACGCCGTGCAGGGTGTCGACCTCCAGCTCGAGCAGGGCGAGGTCGTCGCGTTCCTCGGCCCCAACGGCGCCGGCAAGACGACGACCATCGATATGATCCTGGGCCTGTCCCACCCGACGTCCGGCACCGCCGAGGTGCTCGGCATGCGGCCGCGCGACGCGATCGCCCGCGGCCTGGTCAGCGCGGTGATGCAGACCGGTGGCCTGCTCAAGGACCTGACCGTCCGCGAGACCGTCGCCTACACCGCGAGCCTGTTCGCCGACACCCTGCCGGTCGACGAGGCGCTGGCAGGAGCCGGCATCTCCGGCATCGCCGAGCGCAGGGTCGGCAAGTGCTCCGGCGGCGAGCAGCAGCGGCTGCGGTTCGCGATGGCGCTGCTGCCCGACCCGGCCCTGCTGCTGCTCGACGAGCCCACGACCGGCATGGACGTCGAGGGCCGGCGTACGTTCTGGAACGCGATCCGCGAGGACGCCAAGAAGGGCCGCACGGTCCTCTTCGCGACGCACTACCTCGAGGAGGCCGACCAGTACGCCGACCGCATCGTGCTGATCAGCCGCGGCAAGATCGTCGCCGACGGATCGGGCCCCGAGATCCGCGCGCTCGCGGCCGGACGCACGGTCCGCGCCACGGTGCCGGCGCTGGGCGACGGGGTCGTCGATGCGCTGCGCGGCCTGGGTGGGGTCGACCAGGTCGACGTACGCGGCGAGCAGGTCATCGTGCATGCCAAGGACAGCGATGCGGTGGCCCGCTACCTCCTCACCGAGACCTCCGCCCGCGACCTCGAGGTCACGAGCAAGAACCTCGAGGATGCGTTCCTCAGCCTGACGGGAGCAGAGCAGTGAGTACGACGATCGACCTGGACGTCGCGTCCCGCCGCGTCCCGCCGCTGGGCGGCTTCAACCTGACCCTGCTCGGCATCGAGCTGCGCCGGATGCTGCGCAACCGCCGCACGGTCGTCTTCTCCCTGATCCTGCCGGCCGCGCTCGTGCTGATCTTCGGCAGCCAGGCCGGCTGGCAGGACTCCGTCGGGCGCGGCAACGTGGCGGCGTACCTGCTGATCTCGATGGCGCTCTACGGCGCGGCCCTCACCTCGGCCGCCAACGGCGCGATGGTCGCCATGGAGCGGGCCACGGGCTGGTCGCGCCAGCTGCGCCTGACGCCGCTCAACCCGGTCGCCTACATCCTGGTCAAGGCCACCATGGCGCTCATCATGGGCGGGCTGTCGATCGTCGCCGTCAACATCATCGGCATCCTCGAGGGCAAGGCGTCGATGCCGGCCGGGATCTGGATCGCCAGTGCGGTGCTCGCCCTGGTCTGCACGCTCACGTTCGCTGCCCTGGGCGTCTTCGTCGGCTACATCGTGCCCGGCGAGAACGCCATGCAGATCCTCGGCCCCGGCCTCGCGGCGCTGAGCTTCCTCGGCGGCATCTTCATCCCGCTGAGCCAGTACCCGACCGGCGTCCGCGACGTCGCCTACTGGAGCCCGATGTACGGCGTCGCGCAGATCGCCCGGGCGCCGCTCACCCACGACCTGCCGTGGTACGCGATCGTCAACGCCGTCGCGTGGTTCCTGCTCTTCGTGGCCGGCGCGGCCTGGCGGATGAGCAAGGACACGGCCCGGGTCTGACCATGAGCACTACCTCCACCGAGTGCGTCGAGCAGCCGGGGTCCCGCTCACCGCGGTGGGTGGGTCCGTGGTTCGCGGCGATCTGGCTCTTCTTCCTCGCCGGCCCGCTCATCGACGGCTGGCGCGACCGCACCCACCTGGCCGGCATCGTCGGCATCGTCGCGACGATCGCCTTCGCCGTGGTCTACATGACGATCTGGATCGATGCCCGCGCCAGCCGGATGCGGCTGATCGAGCAGCCGCCCCTGGCGGCCGCGCTCGGGTATCTCGCCTGCCTCACCGTCCTCGGCGCGGTGATGGTCGTCGCGGTCGGCCAGAGCGGCCTGGCGGCGGCCGTCTACGTCGCCGTCGCCTGCGTGATGACGCTGCCGCTCGTGATCGCGGCACCGGCCGTGGTGGTGATCGCCGTGCTGGCCGCCTCCACCGGGGCGATCCCGGGCTGGAACAACCAGCTCGGCATCGCGTTCGGCGTGATGGCCGCGGCGCTGGCGGTGCTGGGCATGCGCACCGTGATGGCGCGCAACCTGAGCCTGCTGCGCGCCCACTCCGAGAACACCCGGCTCGCCGTCGACAACGAGCGCAACCGCTTCGCCCGCGACCTGCACGACATCCTCGGCCACTCGCTGACGGTGATCACCGTCAAGGCCGAGCTCGCCCAGCGGCTGCTCGACACCGACCCCGAGCGCGCCCGTGCCGAGGTCGCCGACCTGGAGCGGCTCTCCCGTGACGCCCTGGCCGACGTACGCCGCGCGGTGGAGGGCTACCGCGAGCTGACGCTGCCCGGCGAGCTCGCCCGGGCGCGCATCGCGCTGACGGCCGCCCAGATCGAGCCGGTCGTGCCGCAGGCGGCCGACGCCGTACCCACCGAGCTGCGCGAGCTGTTCGCCTGGACGGTCCGCGAGGGCGTCACCAACGTCATCCGGCACTCCCGCGCGGGACGCTGCGAGATCGTCCTCTCCCCCACCTGCGCGGAGGTGCGCGACGACGGCACCGGCCCCAGCGGCGGCGCCGAGGGCAGCGGGCTGGTCGGCCTGCGCGAGCGCGCGGCCGGCGCCGGCGCGGTCGTGGTGACCCGGTCGCTCGAGCCTGGCTTCCTGCTCCAGGTGGAGCGCTCATGACCATCCGGCTGCTGCTCGCCGACGACCAGGCGCTCGTGCGCGGCGCCCTCTCCGCGCTGCTCGGGCTGGAGCCCGACCTCGAGGTGGTCGCCGAGGTCGGCACGGGTGCCGACGTCCTCGCCGCCGCGCAGCGCACCAGGCCCGACGTGGCGCTGCTCGACGTCGAGATGCCGGGGCTCGACGGCATCGCCGCCACCGCGGCCCTGCGCGGCGCGCTGCCCGCGACGAAGGTCCTGATCGTCACGACCTTCGGGCGGCCCGGCTACCTGCGACGCGCGCTGCAGGCCGGCGCGAGCGGGTTCGTCGTCAAGGACACGCCCGCGACCGAGCTCGCCGACGCCGTACGCCGGGTGTACGCCGGCCTCCGCGTCGTCGACCCCAAGCTCGCGACCGACTCGCTCCTGGCCGGCGAGTCGCCGCTGACCCAGCGCGAGACCGAGGTCCTGCAGGCGGCGCGCGACGGATCGTCGGTGGCGATCATCGCCGCACGGCTGTTCCTGTCGGAGGGCACGGTGCGCAACCACCTCTCCGCGGCCATCGGCAAGACCGGCTCGGCCAACCGCACCGAGGCGGTGCTCACCGCGGAGTCGAACGGCTGGCTCTAGGCACCGCCCCAGGGGTTGATCCGGTCGGGGTCCTTGCCCTCGGCGCGGTCCTGCTCCTCCCACGCGGCATTGCGCTCGGCGACCTTCTCCAGCGCGCGCTCGGCCTCCTCGCGCGACGGGTAGGGACCGAGCCGGTCGATCGGCGGGCAGCCGTCGGCGCCCTCGACCGCGTGGTGCTTCACGCAGTACCAGAACTTGTCCATGGCTCGAACCTACCGGCTCACCACAGCCAGATCGCGCCCGCGACCTGGACCGTGCCCCACAGCACGAACCCGACCGCCGCGGTCCAGGCGACCCGGTGCGGCGCGGGTGCGAACCAGCGGCAGGCCCGGGCGAAGAGGACCAGCCAGACCAGCACCAGGACCAGCACCGACCACCACGGCGCGAACCGCAGCGCCGCGAGGGTGAGGAACAGCAGGCAGGCCAGCGCGCCCATCCCGATGAAGCCCCACGGCGAGACCCTCTCCATGGGCGAGAGGCTAGTCGGCCGTACGGCGGTCCAGCTCCTGCTGTACGCGGTATGCGGCGGCCTCGTGGTCGTACTCGCCGCTCATCACCGCGGCCAGCCGCAGGTGCGGCAGCGCCTCGGCAGGCCTGCTCTGCCGCTCCAGCGCCCGGCCCAGCGCGTGCTGGGACCAGGCGTCGCTGGGGTCGTCGGCGACCAGGCCGCGCAGCACGTCCTCGGCCATCTGCAGCTGGGCGCGCTGGAGGAAGGCCCAGGCCTGCAGCGTGCGCAGGCCGGTGTTGCGTGGGTCGTCGTCCAGGGCCGTCTCGATCAGCTCCAGCGCCTCGCGCGGGAAGCGGCGGGCGAGGAGATCGTGAGCGGTCCGGTACGCCGACTCGGGGCCCTGCCCCGGGAAGACGATGGCGGGTGCGGTCAGATCACTCATGGGCCCTTCAACGCCGAGGTGCGGGCGTACATTCCGGCGGGGTACGGTGTCCGCGCGGACGGGCTGGCCGGGCGACCGCGTTGCCTCGCAAGAGGTGCCGAGGAAAGTCCGGGCTCCGTAGGGCAGGGTGGTGGCTAACGGCCACCCGGGGTGACCCGCGGGACAGTGCCACAGAAAGCAGACCGCCCTTCCGGCTCCGGCCGGAGGGGTAAGGGTGAAACGGTGAGGTAAGAGCTCACCAGCGGCCTGGGTGACCAGGCCGGCTAGGTAAACCCCACCCGGAGCAAGACCGAACAGTGCTCGCCTGAGGGCTGCCCGCCCGAGAGCACGGGTAGGTTGCTTGAGGCCACCGGCAACGGTGGTCCTAGATGGATGGTCGCACTCCTTCGGGAGAACAGAACCCGGCTCACAGGCCAGCCCGCCCGCACCGTGGCTCGCCGCCCGCGTGAAACGCCCCCGACCAGGGGGGGGGCTCACGTCGCTCCTGTCCGGCTACTGACCGCTTACTGACCGGCGGACTTCGCCGGGAGCGCTTCGGAGGAGCCGATCACCCGGGCCTTGGCGGAGGTGAACTCGTCGCTGGTGAGCGCTCCCTGCGTGTGCAGGGTGGCGAGCCGCTCCAGCTCGTCGGCCAGGCCGGCGGCCGTCGCCGGCTCGCGGCCGGCGGTCCCGAGGAGCCAGGCCGCGGTGGCCGCCGTGATGACCCCGACCAGGGCGATGCCGACCAGCATCAGGACCGATCCGATCAGCCGGCCGCGGTCGGTCACCGGGTACTGGTCGCCGTACCCGACCGTGGTGACGGTCTCGACCGACCACCACAGCGCCCCGGCGAGGGTCTTGATGTTCGCGCCCGGGCTGCCCTGCTCGGCCCCGAGGACGGCGACCGATCCGACGGTCATGGCGAGGAGTGCCGAGCCGATGGCGTAGGTCGTCGCCCGGCCGGCGAGCGATGTCATCGCGGATCGGTTGAGGATCCGCAGCAGCGCGACCAGACGCAGCAGGCGGAGCGGCCGGAGCATGGGCAGCGCGATCAGGGCGACGTCGTACCACTGGCGGCGCAGGAACATCCGCCGGTCACCGGAGATCGTCAGCCGGGCGGCGAAGTCGCCCGCGAAGGCGACCCACACCGTCCAGGAGAGCACCAGCAGGAACGTACGCAGGTCGTGGCCCATCCGCGGGTCGACGATCGGCCAGGCCCAGGCGACCAGGAAGGCCAGCGACAACAGCACCAGCGGGACCTCGACGGCACGCTCCCAGCGCTGGAGCCGTTCGGTGTTCATGGGCAGGACCGTAGACACCGGACACGGTCCGTGTCCGGCGATTCGGCGTACGGCCCGGACGTACGGCCCGGGCCGCACGCAGCCGATCGTCGGGGGCCGGCGATCGGCTGCGTGGGGGCTACTTGACCCGGGCGCCGACCGCGGCGCTGGCGCTGCTGCGGCCGCCGGCGCCGAGCGCGGTCACGGTGAACTTGTAGCGGCCGCGCGGGAGCTTCGGGAAGGTCAGGCTGGTGGCGCTGCCGCTGACCGTGCGCTTGACCCCGAGGAGCGGGCCGCCGGTACGCGAGACCAGGTAGCCGGTGGCGCCGGCGACCGGCGTCCACCGTACGGTGACCGCGGCCTTGTGCTTGGGTCGCCGCTTGAGCGTCACGGTCGGCCGCGCCGGCGTGGCGAGCAAGGTCACCCGAGCCGGTGCGGAGGCCGCGGACTGGAAGCCGCCGCTGTTGCGCGCCACGACCACCACCGCGTACGTCACGCCGGACCGCAGCCCGGTCAGACGGCACGACGTGATGCTCTGGGAGGTGCACCGCCGGGTCTCGCCGGCGGCGGTCGCGACCACGGTGTAGCCGGTCAGCGCGGCCGCGCCGATCACGGCCGGCTGGTCCCACTGGACCGTCACCTGCGTGCCGTTCACCGCGATCCGGACGTTCGGCACCGCCGTCGGCGGGCCGGACGGCGTCGCCTGGTAGCTCTGCGAGGCGAGCCCGACGCCCTTGGCGTTGGTCGCGGTCACCGTGACGCCGTACGTGACGCCGTTGGTCAGGCCCTCGATCGTGCAGCTCGGCTCGGTCGCGGCCGACGTGCAGCTCCGGAGGGCGCCGCCGGTCCGGGCGGTGGCGGTGAAGCCGGTGATCGGCATCCCGCCGTCGTCGGTGGGCGCGATCCAGGTGACCGTCGCCGAGCCCGGGGCGGTCGTCACGTCGGTGACCGACGGGCGGCCCGGCACCGTGGCCGGGACCAGGTTCGTCAGCGTCGCCGCCGGGCTCACCCGGCCGCTGGTGGTCGTGCTCGACCCGGACGAGGTGTTCGAGGCGCCCGCGTACGCGTTGACCTGCGCGCTGTAGGAGACCCCGTTGGTCAGCCCCGTCCAGGTGCAGCTGGTCGCGGACATCGGGGCCGTCTTCGAGCCGACGCAGGCGATGTCGCCCGGCTCCAGCATCGCGGTGTACGTCACGGTCGCGTTGGTGGTCACGATCGAGCCGCCGGTACCGGTGGTGGTGATGCCGGCGAAGGACGGCGGCGTCCAGGTGAGGGTGATGGTCTGGCTCTGCGTGGTCGCCTTGAGGTTGTTCGGCACCGACGGCGCGCCCGGGGCGATCGACAGCGGCGCGCTGGTCGTGCCCGACGAGGTCGCGTTGTACGCGGTGATCGTGACCAGGTAGGTCGCCTTCGGGTCGAGCCCGGTCAGCGTCGCCGTCGTGGTGCTCGCCGAGGCGCAGCGGATCAGGGTCTGCGTCACCGGGCAGGTCCGGGTGCTGCTGAGCGGCAGGGTCGGGCTCCCGCACGTCGTCTGCGCGCCGGTGGTGGCGACCAGGTCGGCGCAGACCAGGTAGCCGGTGAGCGCGCTGGTGCCCGAGCTGACCGGGGCCGTCCACGTCACCGGCAGGCTCACCGTGCTCCCGGAGAGCGCCGGGAGGCCGAGGGTGACCGTACGGGGCCGGGCCGGGACGCCGGGGATGACGCTCTGCGGGTCACTGGGCGAGCCCGGTCCGAGGATGTTGGCGGCCGTCACCGTGATCGCGTACGCGGTCGTCGGGGTCAGGTCGGTGATCGTGCAGGCCGTGCCGGTCCCACCGGGCATGCAGTACGACGCGGCGCCGCCGCCGGCCGGGGTGGCGGCGACCAGGTAGCCGAGGATCGGCTGGCCGCCGGTGCTCGCCGGCGCCGACCAGCTGACGTCGATCGTGGTCGAGGTGTTCGAGGCGACCACGACGCTCTGTGGCGCGGCCGGGGTGGAGCCGTTCGGGACCGCCGCCGCGGCGAGCACGCTGCCCACCGGGATGCTGGCCACCGAGCCGTCGGCCAGGGCCGCGTACGCCCGTCCGCCGGTCGCGGCCAGCACCGTGGTGGTCGTGCCCGGGGCGCTGGCGATCGCCTGGGTGCCGTAGCCGGCGGTGCCGTCGTAGACGCCACCGAAGCCCAGGGTCGCACCGTTCGCCTTGAACCAGAACAGGTCGTGCGAGCTGGGCGCGCTGGCGGTGGTGCCGGTGCAGTAGACCGTGGAGCCGTCGGTCGAGACGGTCAGCGCGTTGCAGGAGACCGCGTCGGTGTTGGTGCTGCCGGACAGGGTCTGCTGGCTCATCGTCCAGGTGCCGGCCGGGTTCCAGCTGCTCGGGACCGGCGGGTACGCCAGGGAGACCGGGCTGGGCAGGGTCGTGGTGGTGGGCTGGACCCAGGAGCCGACCGCCAGCTCGGCCAGCTGGCCGTTCTCGCCGATGAAGAGGTGCTGGCCGTCCGGGCTGAGCGCGAGGGACTGCGCGGTGGCGTTCAGGGTCAGCGTCCTCAGCACTCCCCCGGCGGTCACCGTGGTCGAGATCGCCTCGACCAGGGAGTCGGTGATCGCGTAGAGCTGCCCGGTCGCGGCCGAGTACGCGATCGCCCGGTAGCTGTCCTGGTCCAGCAGCAGCGGGGTCGCGCTCCCGCCGGCGGGCGCCGTGGCGCTGACGTCGGCGAGCCAGATCGTGCCGTCCTGGTCCAGCGCGTACGCCGTGGTCTCGCTGACCGCGACCACGCTGACCGCACTCGCCGCCGGCGAGCCCAGCGCCACCTGGCGATCGGTGGTCGGGGTGAGGACGCCGCCGGCGCCGGCGGTCCAGGAGACGAACTCGACCGCGGTGTCGGTGCCGATCACCAGGGTGGCGCTGGAGGCGAAGTCGATCGACTCCACCGGCGCGGCCGAGGCCGGCGTCAGCGTGACCGGGTGGGTCTCGTCGGCGGTACGGATCAGCTCCACCGAGGAGCCCTCCGCCACCGCCAGCAGGGTGCCGTCCGGCGAGACCGCGATCGGGCCGGTGGCGCCGGCCGTCGCGGCGACCGGGGTGGTGACGCGGTACGGGTCGACCACGGCCGCGCCCGCCGGCGTCGCCGGGAGCACGCCGAGCGCGGTCACGATCAGCCCGGCGACCGCCCCCGTGAGTGCGGCGATCCGACCGGTGCGGTGGCGTCGTTCCATCCCTGTGCTCCTCCTGAGCCCTGTGCTGTCCAGCGTCGTGCTGCGTGTCCTGTGAACCGGTGACCGGCGTGCCTCAGCCATAGGTCTGCACCACCACCGGCAGGCTGGTCTGGCCCGTGCCGTACTTGTTCATCGGCGTGACCGTGAACGAGTACCGGTGGTTGCGGGCCAGGCCCTTGAAGACCACCCGATGGCGCCTCGCCCGGACCGTGATCGCGCCGCCGCCGTTGCGGCGCACGATGTAGCCGCTGATCGGCGTGCCGCTGGCCGCCGGCGCGGTCCAGCCGACGATGACCTTGTAGCCGTTCCGGGTCCTGACCGCCTTCGCCCGCGGCTTCGCCATCCGGCTCGGGATCGTGTACGGGTGCACCCGGTTGCTGAGCTTGCTCATCCCGGAGACCAGCACCGGCCCGGACTGGGCCTGCACGGTCACCTGGTAGCCCACCGCCGGGTCGAGCTTGGAGATCACCACCGAGGTGCGGCTGCCCGCCACCAGGACCACCTGGCCGGTCGGCCGCACCGTGACCACGTACTGGCTCACCGCCAGGCCGTTGCCGTGCGCCGCGGTCCAGCTGACCGTGATCGCGTTCTGGGCGGCGGCGGCCTGCACGTTGGTCGGCACCGAGGGCGGGCCGGCCGGGATGGACGGCGCCGACGGCTTGGACGGCGCCGAGACGTACCCGTCGAGGTTGGTCGCGGTGATCGTGACCGTGTACTTCAGGCCCTGGCGCAGCCCGGCGATGTCGCACTGGGTCTGCCCGGCGTATGCGACACAGGTCGAGCCGTTGCTCGCGGTGGCGGTGTACTGCACGATCGGGGAGCCGCCGTCGTTGACCGAGGGGTTCCAGGCGACGTGCAGCGTCATCGGCCCGGTCGCCTTCACGCTGCCCGGGTCGGTGTAGGCGAAGGCGCCGGTCGGGGCGTCCGGCGCGCCGAGCGGGGTGAACGGCGAGCTCGGGCCGGAGCGGCTGCTGGTCCCGGCGGCGTTCACCGAGGCCACGTCGACGATGTAGTCGGCGCCGTTGGTCAGGCCGGTGACGGTGCAGGTCAGCGGGGCCGGGCCGGTCGGCGTCGTGATCGTCGTGGTGCCGCTCTTGGTCGTGCTGGTCGGCGCGGCCGTGGAGCACGTGCCGAGCGCGCCGGAGCCGGAGCGCAGCGGCCGGGCGGTGACCTGGTAGCCGGTGATCGCGGCGCCGCCGTTGTCGTCGGGGGCCTCCCAGGTGACGGTCACGCGGCGGTCCCCGGAGAACGCCTGCACGTTCACCGGCGGCTGGGCGAGGCCGTACGGCACGAACGAGGCGCTCGGCGTCGAGGCGACGCTGCTGCCGAACGCGCCGTGCGCGGTGACCGTCGCGGAGTACGCGATGCCGTTGGCCAGGCCTTCGAGGTGGCAGGTCAGCGGCCCGGACGCCTGGACGGCGAGGCACTGCGCGCCGCCCGGGACGATCGAGACGGTGTAGTAGTCGACGCCCACGCCCCCGGTGTTCTTCGGCGCGGTCCACCACACGTCGGCCGCGTGGTTGCTCGGGTGGGCGGTGACGCCGGTCGGCGCGTCCGGGACCGTGCCGGGCCGGACCGGGGTGGTCGGCGCGGCGGAGAGGTCGTTCGGGTCCTTCCAGTAGCCCGGCAGGCTGGTCGCGGCCGGGTTCGCCTCGGTGACGCCCACCGTGTACGCGGTGCCGTTGGTCAGACCGGTGATGGTGCACGAGGTCGCCGGCGGGGCGGCGGTGCAGGTCTTGGTCGTCACCCCGGCGGTCGCGGAGGCGGTGTAGACGAAGATCGGGCTGTTCGAGGAGTCCAGCGTCCCGGTGCGCGGCAGCGGGTCCCAGGCGACCAGGATCGACTTGTCGTCCGGGGTCGCCCCGGTCACCGTGAGCGCCGGCGGCACCGCGTACCAGGAGACGGTGTTGCTGAGCGCGGACTCGTTGCTCGCCGGCAGCGTCCCGATCGGGCCGGCCTGGCCGTACCCGTTGTTGGTCGCCTGGACGGTGAAGAAGTACGACCCGCCGTCCGGCGTGTGCGAGGTCGGGTAGACCGAGCAGGTGGTCTGGGCGGCCGAGGCGGTGCAGGTGCCGACCGGGTTGGCGTTGCCGACGTTGTCGTACTCGTACAGGGTGGCCTGGTAGCCCTTGAACGCCCAGCCGCCGCTGGCGGTCGGGGCGGTCCACTTCGCGGTGATCGCGGTCGCGGTGACGGTCGCGGTGGCCTTGGTCGGCGGCATCGGCGCGCCGGTCGGCGTGACCTTGCCGCTGGCGGTCGACAGCGTGCCCCAGGTCGCGGTGGGCGAGGTCGCCGCCTGGTAGCCGTTGTGCGCGGCCACCTTGAACGACCAGGTGGTCTGCGAGCTGAGTGACCCGATCGGGAAGGTGTAGCTGTTCGTGCCCCAGGTGTTGGCCTCACAGGCGTCGGGGAAGATGTCGCCGTACGCGTGGCCGACCTGGTTGGCGCTGATCGGCAGCGCCGGCGGCGTCGAGGTCACCGGCGCCTGCAGCGACGGGGTCGCGGCGATCTGGGCGTCGATCACGCTCTGCGCGCCGGTCGCACCGGTGTCGTTCGGGTCGCACAGGTACTCGGTGAAGGTGTTCGCGATCGTGGTGTCGCTCGGGGTCGCGACGATCTCGTAGCCGGTGATCGGCTGGCCGCCGTTGTCGGTGGGCGGGGTCCACTTCACCACCGCGGTCCCCCACTGCTGGTTCGCGGCGTTCGGGGAGATCTGCGGGACGGTGACGCTCAGCCCGCTGGGCGCGCCCGGCACGCCGGACGGGCTCACCCCGGTGTCGTACGTCGTCTGCGGGCCGAGCACGCCGCTCCTGGCCTGGACCGTGACGCTGTACGTCAGCCCGTTGGTCAGGCCGGTGATCGTGCAGCTGGTCACCAGGTAGCCGGTGGTGGTGCAGGTCTTGGTGGTCGACTTGCCGGTCGGGTCGGTGTAGCTGGCGGTCGCGGTGTAGCCCACGACGTCCTGCAGACCCCAGCCGAGATGGTCGCTGTAGTTGGCCTGCGGCTTCCAGCTGGCCACGATCGTGCCGCTGGTGGTGGTCGCGCTGACCCCCCACGGCGGCGTCGGGGCGCTGGCCAGCAGCGAGGGGTCGACCGGCATGGCGCCGTAGTAGGCCGAGCCGTAGAGCGCGACCTGGCTCAGGTAGGTCGCGGGCAGCACGCCGCCCGGGACGTACGTGGCGGTGCTCCGGCCGCTGGCGTCGGGCGCGGTCGTGTCCATCACCTGCGGGCTCGCGCCGCCGCTCCCGCCGGAGGGCGTCGCGGTGTCCGGGACCGCGTACGTGGCGGTGCCGGTCCAGGACGCCGAGAACGGCACCAGGCCGGTGGTGGCGCTGGGCGTGCCGGTGGAGTCGTTGGCCGCGACCGTGAAGACGTAGCTCTTGCCGGCGGTCAGGCCGGTGATGGTGCCCTGGTACTCGCTCACGCCCGCGTTCGGCGCCGGCGAGGTCGCGGTGGTGGCGGTGCCGACCGGGACGTTGACCGTCTTGGCGGTGGCCCCGGTCGCGGTGTCGATCGCCGAGACCACGTAGTAGGTGACCGGGTGCGCGCCCATCGTGATCGTCTGGTGGGTGAACGGGTCGCAGGAGGTGTCGCTGATGCCCGGCCAGGAGACGGTCACCGCCGGCGCGGCCAGGGTGCCGCCGCTCTTGGCGAGGGTGTAGGTCGGCACCACGATCCCGGCCGAGGCCGAGCAGCCGCC
>Ga0131853_10018771_pt1 | contig 12584 bp, 8 predicted proteins | sample TergutLab28metaG_FD_92764 | JGI IMG/M metagenome (GOLD analysis project Ga0131853, IMG submission 92764) | Labiotermes labralis P1 segment gut microbial communities from Petit-Saut dam, French Guiana - Lab288 P1 (version 2) (version 2) | ecosystem: Host-associated > Arthropoda: Insects >...
CGTAGATGGGTGGATAATATTAGGATGGATCTTCAGGAGGTGGGATGTGGGTATATGGACTGGATTGGGCTGGCCCAGGATAGAGACAGGTGGCGGACGCTTGTGAGTGCGGTAATGAACCTTTGGGTTCCGTGATATGCGGGGAATTTCTTGACTAGCTGCAAACCAGTTAGCTTCTCAAGAAGGACTCTGCACCGTGGAGTAAGTAAGTAAGGGAAATCAAGAGTACAATGCTGAAATATCCCTCAGTGGCGAAATGAGTTCCTCGTTACACGTTATTCTTCGTTGTTCAGTGTTGCCTTCTCAGTCCCAAATTTTAAAATCTGTTGAGTGCTTTAAAAGTTTTTAAAAAAAAGTGTAAACAATTTATTTATCCGTGACGGGGCGATGAATTTTGTGAGTTAACGGTTAAAGTTGGTAGTTGGGTGTCTCGTGTGGTAAGTCTCCAGTGATATGTCGAAAAGTTAATACTGTAGTGTCATTATTAAACCATGGAGGTGTCAGAATTATGGCCTGCTATATAGCTTGAGCTCATATTGCTAGCGTGAGACAGGACTGGACTGAAAATCAAAGCCCAGCGTATCTTGCAACCTCCGGTAACTCATCAATATGTCACACGAGGAGAGGGTGTTTAGCCTGTCACACTGGCGGTTTTTGTTACATAGAATGACCCTAACAAGGCATTTGTGTCTTTTAAATTGAAAAATGTGGGCTGCGAGATATAATTCACAGTACTGTAAAACTGATACCTTAATCGCTTGTTTGTACGTATAAAATAATAGCCACAAGGAAATTCAGTTTCTGCGTCTCATAATGTATCCCGACAAAGCAGTGGCTTGCATGAGGGAACTCTACATGTGGAATTTTGCATAAATCTTACATAGTTGAAGTTGCTATCATTAACAAATCATATATTACCTAGGTCTACGCATTAAGTTTTAATATATTACACTGGTTGTAATTAATGATCATTAACACTGTACATATCAAATTCATAAATTAAAGGTCTTTTAACAATATGTAGGTCTGTTTAGGAAAAAAGCTGGTACTGAGAAGAAGGCTGCATTGAGCATTGTAGAATAATATGTAACGAGGAACTTGGTTGTCTGTACACTTCGCAAAGTATTGTCAGTATAGTGAACTATCGGAATTACGATGGGCATGGCATTTTCTCGCAAAGAGGAAGCAGTCAGTTTTCTTCGCCGACTAGAATGTAACATTAACGTGATCTTACGGAGCCCGTTGCTAGGATTGGTGGTGGACGGCAATGACGGACAGGTGCTGCCCTCTAGAATAATATATTTAACTATCTGATCAATTATTGCACTGGTCGAACAGTCGGCAGTGCACTGTCGTCACAGAATGTGCAGTGTGTGGACTGTGGGTAGTATATACCACAGATTATCTAGTATATACCGATCTGTGGAGTGCAGGAAAGCATGGCAGATGGTAACTTGAAAAAGATGGAGGGTTTGTGATGGGGCATGGTGTAACTGTTTGTATCTTGAGTTGTGGAGAAGAGCACAGAGAATATTTTCGCACAGTGTTTGTGTTCTTAGCATTTACAACAAACGTCTAAGCATGACAAGTCAGCAAACAGCTTTTCAGAAGAAGACGAAAAGCAAAGTGCCATATATTCCTGGTTCAAGACTATCTATTCAAAATGCTCAGCTGCTGGTTTCTTCAGGAGTCCCGTCGTGTGATTACGTGATAGGTAACGTTTTGGTCATGGCACGTCCGACAAATATTAAGTTGTCTATTTTTTTTAATAAGCTCGTGTTTATGTACTCATGATGAAGGTAGCAGGTCCATCGAAACGTTGGTATCTGTGTGCCAGAATACGTGCATCACACCCCAGAAGACGTATATTTACATTGTACTTGTCATTAATTGCATTTATTTGACTATAATGTCTGTTTTTGTAATACTTTTATTAAACTTAAATGTATTCTTATGCTGTCTAGGAGGCGGTTTTCCTGTTGGAACATCAATGCTAGTTGGTAAGTGCTGTAGTGTGTCTTACATTTAGTCATTCTATTAATGTAATAGGCAGTTATACATTGAAGACAGAACTCTGTCTGGCCTTTATAAAAATGTAATTTGTGACTATAATACATAAATTACATGAAGTTGTATGTGTTATCTGCCCAGAGAACTTCAAACCTGCTTGATAATAGTGAATTTAAAGTATTGTATCTTGTTCACAGAATACAGCTTGCTTTCATGTAGTATCACAAATATTCATCCTTTTTTTCCAGAGGAAGATAAATATGGAACTTATGCAAAACTTCTTATCAAATACTTCCTAGCTGAGGGAATAGTGGCTGGTCATTCTCTGATTGTTGCAAGTCAAGATTATGATTGCAAAACCCTGGTATGTTATGTGTAGAGTACAAATTGAACAGTAATATTTGTATTTCCACAAATCTTGTAAAACAGTGTAAACAGTTACGATGATGGTATTTGATTAGTCGTACTAGTTTGACTTTGTCCATTGCATAGCATTCTGTACAAAATTGATGCTAAGTGCTTTGACAGATGAAGGTGACATACTTTGGTTTTTCAGTAATTATTAGTTCTTTCCAAGGGACCCAACTCAATCAGTGCTTACCCCCTCACCCCACCTTTCCATTTGAGGACAGAAATATGCCTATTACATTACCTTAGAAGTTAACGGTGTGGTTCAGTAACACAAATAACAGAATGAGATACGTGCTGTGGTCAGAATTTTAGGTGATAGATGTGTCTAGGAAGCCATTTAACTGCAAGTGTAACTAAATATATGAGTATCAATATTTTATAGTCTTTGCATATGTTGTCTAGGTATAATGGTGTCAAACGTGTCTGTCATATCTCATTCATTTCCTTTTCATTACTGCTATCAATAATTTAATGTCCCATATTCTTTGATGATTGTTATTTAAAGATGCAAAGATTATATAGCACCAGTGACAGATTAATGGCTGTGTATGAAGCATTGGTGGAATTACACCACCGGGTAAACCAAAGCACTTTCAAAAAACCTTGTCCCATTGTCACTTTGTCCACCAGAAATCCTACAGGGAATGCCTGGGCCTGAAATTGGGCCTCAACACTGAGGGGCTGGCAACTAACTGCCCACAACATGAGCCATGGCATGGCCCCACATATTTTTGATGTTAGATGCAGTGTGTCGTAATTCTATTATAAAGCTGCTGTAAGTAAGCAGTATTTGGTTCAATCTCGGGATTGTGGGGCACATGGAAAACTATTATACACTCACTGCTCTTCCGGCTACATTAACACTGTGCTCATTGCTCAAGTCACTGCCGCAGAACTGGTACACAAAGCAGCTACCACAGATCAGCTACTGTTTCTTTCCAAAACCCACACACTGCTTCAGCGATAACACTTGACACTGAGTAATAAAACGAAACAGAAAGAGAAGGAGAATACCTTCCTTCTTTGCCAAGTCTGCTTATAAGAGATGAAAGCTTAAACAGTAATGTTAGTAATATTTTGACAGTACTGAAATGTGAATGTTGGCAATAAAAGTAAAAATTATACTTGCCCTTATATCTTCTAATGTATTGATTTATTGGAGTGTTTGAAATACACATTATCAGTAAAGTTATGGTGCGCTCTTCAAGCTTAGCTATTTTGTAACAGTAATAAAAGAACTGTGAATAAAAGGTAAGCTGTCTACCAAACTACATGATGTAATATCCCAGAGGACAGTGATTGTTACTTGCATTGTTAGTGAAATACATAGAGTGTCAGTTCTGTCTGTTGTTTTGCATGCTGTGCCTATAGAGTCTCGGCTGTGTGTGACTCTGAACTTCTTTTAGTTTGCATCAGTGATTTTCACTTGAAATTTGAAATATGGGACATGTAAAACTACACAGCATATTTTTTGTCACTAATCTGAGCATCACAGCTACCATGGGATCTTGCAGCAATTGCAGAATTTTTGTGTGATGAGGCTGGTGTGTTCTGGTTAGCGGTAAAGAAGTGCTCTATAGTGGAGTGTCCAGAGATCAGGTTGGCCAGTTGGAACTCTTGATTTTGACAAAAACAGATCTTTATGTAATGGTCTAAATGGACATTTCCAAAGGTAGTGGAGTGGAAGATTAAGGTTTGAAGTCTTTCCCACCTTCATATTCAGAAATTATTATACTAGACAACTTTAGGCATGAGAGCCATCAAGTGCTAATACCACACATGCAGAACAACAGGACAGGTAAATGTCACAATGTTTATTTTGTTATCTTTTATGATTGTTTGTAGCTTTTGTTGTTACAAAATAACTAAGAAATAGTCAAACACAACATGTGTTTTTAATCAGCAGATATATGCCTATATGCATGTTGTATATTAAATCTTCTGATGACGGCTTGTTTGTAAAGTCAAAACATGTACCTTTTGTTGTCTGCAAGTTGTTCCAACACTATACACATACTTATACAATCAAGCATGTTGTGTTCGGCTGTTACATTTATTAGTTTCTTGCACATTTACACAACAGGATGAGTAGAGTAACTAAGCTTGAAACTGCACCATAACTTTACAGACTGCAGTCCACCTGTAGGCACTTACTAAGTCCAACCCTAGTTTTGATCTTGTTGAGTCAGATCCATTGAATACAAATCTTGATTGTAAGAGAGGGTCAGTTTTTAAGTGGTTCTGTGCATCACTGTATGCCCAGATTGTTTTACATCTCAGCATGCAGTGAGTGATAGTGACAATTTCAATCTGCCATGGGAGGGAAGGAGGGGGAGCACACATTTTAGTTAAGTGTTTTGCTCTTAATATTAGACTTCTACTCTTCATAATCGTGAGCTGAGTAGCTCAGTTGATATAGCAACTGACTACAGGCTGGACAGTCCAGGATCAAATCGCGGTGGGGGAAGAGATTTTCCGCCCATCCAGACCAGCCCTGGGGCCCACCCAGCTTCCTGTACAATGGGTACCAGGTCTTTCCCGGGGGTAAAATGCGGCCAGGGCGTGCTGCTGACCACTCACCCCCTTCTAGTGCCGCGGTCATGGAAGAGTAAAGCTATACCTCTACCCACCCTTTGGGCCACACCGGGCATGTAATGGGAACACTTTACCTTTTTTTTACTCTTTGTAATTACAGAATTGTGTTGGTAACGGTTTCATTTGGCTCACACACATGCATCCCATGTGAAAGCATGCTCATTGCATGTCAAAAGTCTGCTGATGAAATTGAAGAATTATATTGTGAGTGCTTTCTTTCAGACTATCTTATGTATGAGGATTATTATAATACCATTTGTCCTTTAAGATACCCTGCAATGAAAAGCCACACAGGCTGTGATCTGGTGAACAAGGAGGCCACAGTCCCCAGTATATTATTCTGTCACAACAAACACTCTGTAAATAATGCTTTGAATTTAATCACAAATTGTGTCAGAATGAAACATTTTGGTGTGAATTTATTGTCATAGATAAAAAATGAATACATTAAACCTAGAGTGATTTTTAATGCTGGGTCTTCTTAAGTGATAAAGTATGTTCTAATAATGGCTTACACTGAACATGCATGAAAGAAAGGATCCATAGTGATACATTGTGCTATGATGATGTAATTTTTAATTAAATGAACCATTTGGCGCTGGAATTAAATGCCCATAGTGATCTGCCAAAAATTTGAATTTTGAATGCCCCCTGCATAAGTGGGTTGCAGAATGGCATATATATTTATGTGATATATGGTTTTTTGGAGGATCACACTGCATGGTATATATATATATATAAAATGTTCAGCACCAAAGGGTCAGAGGAATATGTTCAATAATGCATATAATTGTTTGCAGTGTGTGTTGTTGCATTATCTTGCTGAAAAGTTAATCAGACGTGTCCAAAAATTTTTTTTTCAGGATTTGAATTTGAAATTAGGGTTGTAGAACAAAATACGGGTCCATTAATACTAGTTGCACTCATTACACACTACACACCAGCCATGGAACATCATGTAACAGAACTTTGTGGGTTAATGTGGGAAAACTGTTATTCTGTGATTTAACATAGCCACCAAGTTGGAACCAAGTTTCACTGTTGAACAGAACGGCTGTAGCGTCTGCTTATCCACCATGCATCCATTTCACATGCTAGAGTACAAAATTCCATCTTGCTTTACAACCTGTAGTGTAGAGTTTGTGAGCCAAAGTTGTCTTATATCGATGCAGTTTGTGTGTGTTTTATTGTTTGTGATTTGTTACTGCCTTACAGTAGAATCTGTTGCTTAAAAACATCACACATGTTTGTAAACTGATGTGCTGTTTGTAATAGGTGCATCAGAGGACTGCATTTTGAATTTACATGACACTTCTTTTAACAGCTGTATTCATCATATGTATCATGCAAAATCTGCATAGTGAATGCTGATGAATAGACTATAATAAGCAGCATGTGAGCAAGCTGGTGTAGTGGGCTGGTGTGTAAATCATAAGCAACCAAATGGACATTGATCCCTTATAGAATAATTCACTTTATTTATGCTGAAAGTTATATATGTGAAAAACTGTGCATGTTGCATTTTATATTAGTTACTTTCAAGTTTGTCATGTTTCTCTGTATTTTAAACTCTCATTGTGCAGTAATAAACTTTCATTATGGAACAATAAAATCAGTTCATGCTATTGGAATCAGGTTCATGAATTGCCAGCACCTATACACCATGATGATTTTGAACCTACAAGTGATCCTGATGACAAGATGACTATTGCTTGGAGATACCAGAATATGAGAGTGGTCCAGTCTTCCATGTCCAGCACTAGTCTTGGTCACCATTATGATTTAATGAAATCCATAGATGCTGAGCTTCTGAAGGCAGCAGATATTTGTTACTGGACTGGATCTGTGGGAAGTGCACAAACTAAAGGTAAAATTTCACCAGGATGATGATGATGATAGTGTTGCATTTTTTGGCATCAGCATTATTGAAACATTGAGAAAATGTGTTACTTTGATTCAGGTTGGTTCACAAATCCTGCGTATTATGACCTTCTGTGCACAATACAGCACATAATTGACAAGGGACAATTTGGAGTTGAAGCAAGCCCTGAGAAGCGGAATATTCTTCGAATTGCTGTAGTTTCCATAGGCTCTCCAATGTGGTCAGAGCAGACTGAGGGCTCATTTCATCAGAAGTCAGACCTTGCAATATTCTTGTGTTTTCTGCGTTCTCTCCTGAGATCTGCGTATGCAGTTTGCATGCTTACAGTGCCATCACACCTGTTTCAGGTACCGTAGTAATGAGCATACTGGTCCCAATTAATGACTACTGCTGTAAAGAACAGTGCAGTATTTTTTTTATGTTCTGATGTGTGTTGACAGGATATGTCAATCATCAAGAGATGTGAACATTTATGTGATACTTCAGTAAGGCTGGAGTCATTTGCAGGGTCAGAAAAAGAGACCGGTATGGTTTACAGGGATTATCATGGTCTCTTCCATGTAAATAAGCTTCCTGCCATCAATACTTTGATGTCCCATGTGCCAGAGAGTTTTGATCTTGCTTTCAAGTTAAGGCGGAAAAAATTTGTCATTGAGGTGAGGTGGTGTATCTTTTAATATGTTTTGAATATCTCTTAAACTGTTGCATAATATATGCATCTGGTTTGTCCTTACTTACTTACTCCATGGTGCAGCTAGTCAAGAAATTCCCCGCATTTCACGGAACCTGAAGGTTCATTACCACACTCACAAGTGTCTGCCACCTGTCCCTATCCTGGGACAGCCCAATCCAGTCCATATACCCACATCCCACCTCCTGGAGATACATCCTAATATTATCCACCCATCTACGCCTAGGTCTCCCCAGTGGTCTCTTTCCTTCCGGTTTCTCCACCAAGACCCTATACACCCCACCCCCCTCTCCTCATCCATATGTGCCACATGCCCAGCCCATCTCATTCTTCTCGATTTTATCACCTGCACAATACAGTATTGGGTGAGGAGTACAAATCATTTAGCTCCTCGTCATGCAGTCTTCTCCATTCCCCCGTTACCTCGTCCCTCCTAGGTCCAAATATTCTTCTCAACACCATGTTCTCAAAAACCCATAGCTTCCTTTCCTCCCAGAATGTCAACAACCAAGTTTCACACCCATACAAAACAACAGGCAAAATTATAGTTCTATATATCTTGATCTTGAAATTTTTGGATAGCAACCTGGAAGACAAAAGATTTGTTCTTAGTCTCTCATATTACTCTCTTGTATACAAGTGACTTCGGTTTTTAAGAGAAGTTGCTGTGACTTAGGACACAATCAGACACTGAATTTAGAGCATTTCATGTACATTAGATTACTCTTAATGATCTGTGTAATGTCTTGAATTGTCATTTACATAAGTAGACAGGTTTGGACCCTGGGTGTCATGAGAACGTACAGAAAGCTAGACATTTATGAGTGTTTTAATTCTTTCTGTTTTTTCCTTGTAATCCCATCTCTTGAGGATGATTTAACTTAGGAAATTATATTCTGATGTTGTAACTTACATCTTTTATTGCAGAAACTTCACTTGCCACCAGAACTTCCAGAGACAACACAGCGAGAGCAGGACGATTTCACTTCTGCTGGAACTGTGGGTTGTGGAGGACGGCGAGGAATTAAGAACCTTATTGAGTTTTAAATCCACTCTGTAAATGGCAATGATTATATGTTTAATGAATGTATAATGCTATAGAAAGAAGTACCAGTTCAGTATGTCAACATTTTTACTCCTTGCAGTAAGTCCTCTCACATTTTTGTGAGTAGTTGTCATTTTACCACTTCCATGTTTCCTGTCTCTATCTAAATATGGTAATGTTGTATGTATGTGTATATCCCTTAGAATCATGTAACTTGTAGATGTTTATTCTAAGCTTTTGGTTGCTGTTGTTTATACTGTTTGAGGATGGCTGTAGTCATATCTCTGAAGAGGACAGTAATTTCATCAGCTGCTCATTGCTCAGTTGGACTGTAATACTGGAGACCCACTTGTGACCGGACATCTTACATACAACTTTTGGAAATAAGGGATGAAATCTGTTGGTTCTGGTCCACAATGGGAATATCTGAAATAGTGGTTTTGAACGTTAATTAGTGAAGCGGCCGCTAGGTGGCAGACATGGATGTGCGCTCACAGCTCTTCTGACACACAATAAGCTACTGTTACTTTCTTTTTTACTTTTACTTTTTTTTAAATGTAAGAGTACCAGCACAGGCTTGTCTCCTTGATTATCATTTATTTACCTTCACTACAAGGTTGTGTTTTATGTGTTGGCATTAGTATTATTTATATACTACTACTACTACCACCACTACTACTACTACTACTTCTACTACTACTTTTTCGGAAGTACCACACAATTGGCGTTATCAGACCACCTGCTCCCGCTCCTCTTAGGGCCTACAGTATATAGCATGTGCAACATTCAGCCATCACTTCTTATTTTCTGTAATCTGTTATAGTTTCCATCACTCTTGTTGCATTTTTGTCACTACAGTTTAGAAATTCAAGTATGTGAAAAGTTCTATCCTGTTTCATTGTGTTTCTTTTCAAGGCCATAAAAATTGTTCTTGTGTGGACCTTTAATTTTTCAGTTTGTCATAATGATTGTGCCCCATCTGCACAATAACTAATCACAGCAAGGAAATTTCCTACATAGTCACATCAGTCATTCCATCAGGATCTGCACAATTCAAGGAAGACTAGCATGAGAATGGTGAGTGGGGAATCTCATTTTCTCGTAACTGACAGGGAGTCTCTGTCAACCTGTGAGGTATAGGTACAGAGTGGCAATAGTGTGTAGTGTCAGTCTCCTCTGTGTTGTCTGAATCAGTATGTCAGTTCTCTAATATTTGCAGAAAGGAAAATGTGTTCAAATGAATGTACTTCATATATATTCAGCATCTCTTCACTTCTGTAGCCAGGCACTTTGAAATGCCAAAACATAGTTTACAAAATCAACAGAACACCCTGGAATGTTGTTCTCTGTGCCTCTCCTCCCCAGATAGGAAATAAACTGAAATGCTGAGTGGAGGATTGACATACGCAAAAAGTTATACTAAACACCATATACAAACCCATGTACAATTAAGAAATTAGGTAAGAAGAGAGTCAGGGCATTTATTTTTTGGTAATTGCTGGTAGTGAATATTCTAAACAAAAACGAAGAGCAGGTCGAAGAATTTCTTATGGTCTGCATTAGAAAGATGGAAATTTTCTTTGGGTTTCATTCTGCACTAACCAATTCAAGAAATAACTTCAAACACAGTGTTTTCCCTTTGCAGTCTGAGTAGGAATATGAATAGTGGAGGCTTTTGTATCGATACTTCTCCATCTGACCACCCACAGACAAGCCATCCATTGAGAAACCAACATTAAGATGACATCATTGTGCATATAGTTTGACCACTGATTCAGAATTATTGGCACAATATACCCCATAATAGCAGATTTCTGTAATGATTTCCTTTAGGAACTAAAATATAAGTGCACATGAACAATTGTGCAAAGGATCATACATGAAGCTGTGTGAAAAGAGGTAGATTGTTTCTTAACTTTTGAGATAAGCTAGATGAATTAATGTATAACAGTCTACTCATTACTTTAACTCTTCAGTTTATACACTGCATTTTATACATTTAAATGCATTTGAATTTGAACAGTGTTCCATCTGTGAGTTGGAATTTGAAAGTTGTACACTACAGCTTAAGTAGGCTCTCAGCTGTGCCTTTTTGTAGTTGACTGTGCCATGATTCAACACAGACACTATGTGCAGTGGTTCAGTTTAGCACAAACTAAAATTTGCTTGGGTATCAGAATGTAGCAGTGTTTGACATTCACAGGACCATTCATCATGATACATCCTTATAATAAAACCAATGAGATGCACTAATTTCTCAAATTTATTTTTGGGATAGAACTCTGCATGTTTCGGACGGGTTTTCTCTCCTTCATCAGGAGTCTAGTGGACAGAAAACCTGTCCGAAACATGCAGAGTTCTATTTTAAAAATAAATTTGAGAAATTAGTGCATCTCCTTGTTTTTATTATAAGAGTGTAGCAGTGTTATTTAGAAACTGCTCTGGCTTCAATAATTTACTGTGTAAGCCCTTTAAAGACTTAATTTACAGTGAAAGAATCAGTGCATTCTTTGCTAGAACACACTGCTAGAACCTGTTCTGAGCCATTCCTTACCTTTGTACCCCTATTTCCTTGATGTCCATCTTAGTATGATTTTTCCAGGTATGTCTGGTCTCCCAAGCGGTCTTTTCCCATCATACTTTGCAACTTTAATTTTGTGTTCATTTCTTATCCAAAATTTTTTGCTGCATGTCCAGTGTGTCACATTTTCAATTTGATTGCCCCCATACTATTTGGTAAAGAGTATAAATTATGAAGCTTTTCATTATACAGTCTTTTCCAACCTCCTGTTCGTTTCCCTCTCCCAGGTCTAAATATTCCCTTCAGTACCTTGTCCTTCCCTTAGAATGAGACCAAGTTTCTTATTCACACAAAACAATAGTGAGATTGTAGATACTTGTGTATTAATCTTCAGGTTTGTGGATTATGAAATGCTCAAAATTGAATAGAAGCAGGAATTCAGAGAATTTAATCTGTATTGTTTGATATTGTCATGAATATAATTTTTGTTTCTGTCATTTGTACGTATATATATATATATATATATATATATATATATATATATATGTGTGTGTGTGTGTGTATATACGTATATAGAAGCCTGCCTGTTCTCAAAACAAACCTTTATGATGAAGAATGCTTGTAATGTAAAATGTCCACATTTATGCTAATAGTTACATCATATTTCAGGACAGCTGTAATCATGTAATCCTTCATATGTCACTAACTCTTTTACTTGAAGTAGGGTGGAGTCTGTCAACATACTTTGTATTTGCATTGCTGTATTCACATCAGAAATCAGTATGTAAATCTTGCATTAATGTTCTGTCAGTATTGAATCACATTAGCTTTCATAACTTTCCAGTAAAGTTTCAGTTATCATTCATTTTCCATCATTGACTTATTTGTTGCGGGTTTCTGCTTATGCGAACTATAATACATTTAGGCCAGACTTAGAGTCTTGATGCTCCTGTAAATACAGATCTTGCCTCAAATTAAGGCATTAACAGACCATGCTGTTGCTGTAGTCTGTTCAGAGTGATTGAAATTTTGTTGTACGTTGTGGATTTTAAAGAACTGCAGTTTTCATGACTATATTGAACTGTGCTGTGTTTAACCTCTTTGTTCCGTACTGTAAAGTTATAGGTTTGGGACTACTCTGTTATAACAGTGGCAGTTTCTGTAAACATAATGACCACTGAAACTGCCCCAATCAGCTGGGTGTGTCTCAATAATTGCAGTGTAGTGAGAGGGAGGCAGCCTACCTGTGCGCTGATCCGTATATCCTCTGCTTTTTGATCCAGTTCCATAGGAGTTTCCTTCCTGTACATCACTGGCCTCCCCCCCCCCCCCCCCCCCCCCCCCCTTCCCCCTCTTTTTTTTTTTGCTGCCTTTTTTTTTTTTCCCCTCCCCTCCCCCCAAACCCCCCTATAAGAGCTTTTAATTAAAA
>Ga0131853_10018772_pt1 | contig 12584 bp, 6 predicted proteins | sample TergutLab28metaG_FD_92764 | JGI IMG/M metagenome (GOLD analysis project Ga0131853, IMG submission 92764) | Labiotermes labralis P1 segment gut microbial communities from Petit-Saut dam, French Guiana - Lab288 P1 (version 2) (version 2) | ecosystem: Host-associated > Arthropoda: Insects >...
CCTATAGTGGTCGTACCGCACCGCTAACCTCTAAAGTTGCATTTTATATATTTATTCAACAAATATAGGTACTGAATATTTTAAACATGGTATATACTCTCAGTGACCGCCTCTGTGGTCTAGCGGTCAGAGTTTCTGGCTACAGATACAGAGGTCCCGGGTTCGATCCCCGGCGCTACCAGATTTTCTGAGTAGTAGTGGGTCTTGAACGGGGTCCACTCAGCCTCGTGAGGACAATTGAGGAGCTACTTGAATGAAAAAAGTAGCGGCTCCAGGTCTAGAAAACATTGATTAACGGCTGTAGGGACCCGTTGCGCTGACCACGTGACACCCCTCTAACCGCAAAAGTTGGCACTAACTTCGCCGACCGGCGGCGGCCGCTCTGTCGGTATAGTTCGCGTGCGGACTAAGGCCATGGAGTTATATACTCTCAGTTTTTTTCCTCTTCAAAATGCAGTTTGTCTCATAATTCTAACCTATTTGGTACCTGTATTATTCACATTTTATATACAGGGTGTGTTAAAATAAAAAATAATTCCGGCCCCGAAAGGTTAAGATATTTCTACTAATTCTTGAATTCTCTTGTTTTTCAGGTGAGTATTTGCTGATCGCTGTTTCTGCATTCTGTTTGGTCCTACAAGTATGGATGTTCCAGTGTATGGCACTGAATGTCGGGTGTCCGTAAGTCCATGCATTATATTCTAACCCTGAGACAGACTGCGTCCTGCAGAACAGAGCGCTGTATGTTTAGTGAAACACTACAGTTCACTCCACATCACCCACAGTAATACTTGCAGTGTATTCTGAAATGAGCCATCCCCGTTGTGTGTATATAAACAAAGGTGTAGGTATCAGTTAATAACACAACAATATCTAAAAAGATGTTCAATAAAGGATGATAGTAACTACGTGTTTCGGCTTATTGCGGCTATCATCAGGTTTTCATCTGAAAGTATGGTGGTAGTGCTTTATAGGATTGGTATGGCTATGTCACGATGGTCAGATCTCAGCATCTGTGATGTTTGTTATTTGCTATTGTTAAGAGGGACAAGGGGGGTATCTGTGATGTGCGCTATACTTGAGCTGCACACCCCAGGATAGCGCACATCACAGATCCCCCCCCCCCATGCCCCTTAACAGTAGCTTATAAGAAACATAATAGATGTTGAGATCTCACCATCGTGACATACCCATACCAATCCTGTAAAGCACTACCACCATACTTTCGGATGAAAACCCGATGATTGCCGCAATAAGCCGAAACATGTAGTTACTTTCATCCTTTATTGAAGATCTTTTTAGATATTGTTGTGTTATTGACTGATACCTACACCTTTGCTTGCAGCGTATCCTTCCCTTCCATTTGACTCACAGGACATTTGTGAATCATCACCATCTAACTCTGTCTGTTTCCCTCCATCCTCTTAACCTCTCTGCATGTTATGCCACATTTTTCTGCTGCCCTCAAAACGGTCCTTTTCCAGGCTTGCTTCGGTCTACCTCCCCTTCTCGCGGTCTGCAAATTCCAATCCAATGCTTGTTTTTGAATGGATCCAGCCCCCTTCCTCAGTGTGACGATCCATTGACATTTTCTCATTGTAGTTTTGTAATAATATAGAATTCTGTCCAGTAGCTGCTCACAGCTCTTTAGGCCATCTTGTGCCCATTATTCTTCACAGACGTCGATTAGCATCACCATAGTATGGTTCAGGCATTTTATTTTGTCGAAGTAAGTTAAGTTCGTTTCGCCCCCAGAGTTAAGCGGCTTGCCTACTATGTATTTTATCCACTTTTCTTCATCCCTGTCGTTGGAGACAAGAAGTCTCACTGCGCCAGCGCGCTTCGTCATATCGTCTACAGTTATCGTCATTAAGGCGAATCTGACATTCAGAAGGTCACAGTAACCTGTCGCTGCTTTACAGTTTCGGTACAAATCTTGCGGCTACGGTAAGCGACACATACAGGGGAACATATCCGATGTAAATCGCAGAGTACAGTTTTGACAGAACGAAACGTTTCGAACGGAAGTTCCAGATAAAAATGCAACAGTTCCGTAAGTGTAACGGGGTTTGTACATATTTACGACTACGAAGACTCCCCGATAACGGAACGTGTGAAGAAATGCCGAAACATGCTGTAGAATTTATAAGAATATATTTTGTGCATGTCGAGTTGGTTCTACAAACTGAACATCATACGATGCACGGTGTATACAATATTTAAAAATTATAGTTTGTATATAGAGCATTAGCCGGTCCCAGTGGCCGCGCGGTCTAAGGCGTCGGGTCTTCGGCCGCTCGCCTGCTGAGATTGTGGGTTCGTATCCCACCGGGAGGCATGGATGTTTGTCTGTTGTGAGTGTTGTGTGTTGTCAGGTAGAGGTCTCTGCGACGGGCTGATCACTCGTCCAGAGAGGTCCTACTGACTGTGTTGCGTCGTTGTGTGTGATCTAGAAACCTCGTGAATGAAGAGGCCATGGCCTACTGGGGGGCTTTCGCGCCAAAAACAAACAAACAATCATCGTAAGCGAGTGAACGCCTCACATGTATTCAGTTCATGTGCCTAGAATTCGTAGCTCGCGTTATTTGTTACTCGTTCACCGTTCTCGACTGTTGTAACTTCCACTGTAAGTCTCTTAGAAGAATGTAGGAGAAAAATGTTTTTAACCCTTATCCTGCTAACGTGGAGAATATGGTGAGCTCTGAATAAGGCTAGCAAAGGACAGATGGGATTTAATTTGGCGTTTATAGGGTTAAGTAATTGTCGCAATTCCCTTATTTTATCAGTGCAATCCATGCAGTGTGATCTCGCGCGCGATGCCAGACGGATAATTTCATCACCACCGGCCGTCCATGTAGGTCGTGAGACGAATATAATGAAGTTTTAGGTTTCGTTGTTTTCTCCATTCGCTGGTTTACCGAGTAGCTTAGCTTATGCGGTGAACTAACGCAAGATGCAACGTTTGCGTTAGTGTCACGACCCTTTGAAACAGACGACTGATCTGAATTATTTTTGAATACTTCGTTGGTTATTGCTCAGTAATGTCTCGCCGTCTTGATTAAATCAGTTGATGCTATATAGGAAAAAGACATTGCTTGCTTTGAGGTCCGTACAAAAACACAGAAATACACTGTGGGCTGAACGTAGAATAAGAGGATAATATTAAAGTATTTCTCCAAGATGTGGGAGGGGTAAGGAACAGGTTTAAATAAGTCAAGACACAACTAGTATCGTTAGGTATTTATTATTTATTATTATTATTATTTAATGTGACGACATGTTTCGGCCCCCGGTTATTTGGCCATCATCAGGTCACAAGTATGAACTTTGGGGAAGCTGTACAGTGTAAGTCATAACATAAGTTACATAAATATGAAATTCAACGAGATTTCTTTGTTGACAAAGAAATCTCTTTGAATTTCATATTTCTGTAACTTATTTTATGACTTACACTGTACAGCGGGGGGATCGCCATAGCACAGTGGTTAAGGTGCTGTGCTACACATCGGAAGGTCGGTGGTTCGATCCCATCTGATGTCATTGGAATTTTTCATTGACATAAAATCCTTCCGATCGCACTATGGCCCTGGGGTCGACTCAGCCTCTAACAGAAATGAGTACCAGGGGCATTTTCTGGGGGTGAAGGCGGCCGGTGCGTAAGGCTAACAACCTTACCACCATCCTGTACCGTTGTCATGAAATCTGGGATCCTGAATTTCCTGGAACCCTCTGGGCCACTCCAGGCCTGTAACGGAACTGCTTTACCTATTACTGTACAGCTTCCTCAAAGTTCATACTTGTGACCTGATGATGGCCCAATAACGGGGACCGAAACATGTCGTTACCTTAAATAATAAGAAATAATAAATACTAGTTGTGTCTTGACTTATTTAAACTTGTTGCTTACTCATATTATTCTGAACACAACGGAGATGACTCACCTAAAGAAAAGTGGGAGGGGCAGACGGACTGGATACATCTGGCACAGGACAGGTACAGGTGGCGGAATGTTGTGAATTCTGTGATGAACATCAGGGTTCCATAAAGTGATGGAAGTTTCTTGATTGGCTGAAAATCAGTTAGCTTCCTAAGGACTCTGCTTCCTGGAGTTGGTTGAACCGCGCTGTGCATAGAGTGAAGGTAAAGGTAAAGGTATAGTGATCCCGTTACAGGCCCGGTGTGGCCCAGAGGGTGGGTAGAGGTATAGCTCTACTCTTCCATGACCGCGGCACTAGAAGGGGGGGGGGTGAGTGGTCAGCAGCATGCCCCGGCCGCACTTTACCCTCGGGAAAGACCCGGTACCAATTTTACAAGAGGCTTGGTGGGCCCCAGGGCCGGTTTGAACGGACGGAAAATCTCGTCCCCACCGGTATTCGATCCCGGACCGTCAAGCCCGTAGCTCAGTCGCTATAGCGACTGAGCTATCCGGCCCACATGCGTAAAGTAGCCACTAGTTTTGAAAGGATTAATTATGATTTTCCTCAGTTGCAGGTTAATGCCGGCGCGGTAACTGTTTTATGCATTATCGGTTATATTCTATTTACCTCCGAATCACTTGGCTGTTAACACAGATTGTTAAGTGATATATGGACTTTTCGTATGTTTAATGTCTCTTTATATGCCGTACTTAACATAGTCAGCAAAATGTTTTAGTGGAAAAAAGAGCTTGTCCTATTGTGGTACCAAAAGAAGCCAACTGTTGTAGCTGTGTGATGTAACAACCCCATGACGGTCGTTACGATGTGGAAATTACATGGATCGGGTCAAATTCTGTTAAATGTTATCACGTTTTTGACAAACCCTATGAATTTCGAACTTTCGCCATGTTGTGAATGTTATATTCTTTCCTTTGGGTGTTTTCCTGGCGTCTGAGTTTTATGTTCCCACGTTTCGGAACACACTGTCCCATTACTCAGTTATTACACCAACCACTGCACATATATAAAATTTACACATTAAAACATTAAAAACGCTGCGACATGTTTCGGTCCTAGGACCATCATCAGGGAGCTATACCGTCCTTGTTAAAGTCACATTAATTTCGCTGTACCAGTTGGGTATTGTGGCAGCATGCTGCCACAATACCCAACTGGTACAGCGAAATTAATCTGTGACTATTTGTAGTGTGACTTTAGCAAGGACGATATGGCTCCCTGATGATGGTCCCAGGGCCGAAACATGTCGGAGAATTTTTAATGTTTTAATGTGTAAATTTTATATATGTGCAGTAGTTGGTATAATAATTGAGTAACTCAACAACATGCAGAGTGTAACAACGAAAACACTGTCCCATCTTCGTAGATCGTTATCTTTCTTGTTTACACGACGTATGAAGATGGAATTGAATGTTCCGAAATGTCGGTACTTGCAATTCAAACGCCGGGGAATCACCCAAAAGACAGAATACAACAAACCCAATGAATGTTCATGCTTCAGTTGTTTATTATACTGGGGTTTTTTTTCAGTGTATCATCCTCGCAAGAAACCCTTCTATTTTCTGAGTGTCTCCTTACGAATATTCCGTTCGTCTGCGATGTGACGCTGCGTGCCTGGATAAGTTCCCGACGTTTCGAACGAACATGGCGGCTTCGCCTTCAAGGGTATAAGGTCATGTCCCGGCATACTATAGTTCTCGATTGGACAGCTGTGACAATGTCAGAACTGGCGTCTCTGTTTCTGCACATTCTCACACAACAGAAAAGCGAAGATAGGTTTTATTTTTTTGCTTCCGGTTTGTTATTTAAACTCGCACGACATACGGCTCTGTTGCATGCTGCTGTATCGTGGCTCTTGTAATGGAAATTCAGAACAGTTGTATTTGGCAGCGGGCGTGGCTACATGTAGAACCAAAGACACATTCGTTCTCTGACAGCAGGAAATAACTAAAGGGCATCGAATTCTTCCACCCATTGTCACTTGACAGCACTCTGACGTCATCGTGTGGCCGAATTGACAATCTTTTGACATCGATTCTCTCATGTGAACATGACCTGCTGATTGAAATTTGCAGCGTGTATGTTGAAACTGAGTAGCGAATGGTTTTTTTGTCGTCTGCGTGCAGTGGAGGGCTGCGTTGGAATTGTTGATTATATTGTAGAGTTAAAACTGGAGAAGTCAAAGCCAGAGCTGATTGGGAGAAGTCCATTAAGGAGACGAAGGTCCGCGTTGGGCTGTAGTGCCATCTAAGAAAAAGAAGTGCATACGATGGTGCATGTTCCCTTAATGTTTCTGTCAGAATGGCGTGAATTTCCTTCGGCGCTTTGCCTTGCAGAAAAGAAAAGCCTTGATGACAGCTCGCGTCTCCTGACATGCTTCCTTTCATCCTTTGTAACAAGAAAATACTTGCAATTCTGCACATGAACAGACCCCTCTTTTCAACGACACTATCCATTCCGTCCTGCGACATCGGGAAGTAGGTCGGGCTAAGGACTTATCAGCACCCTCTTGTAGTTGCCTTGGGAGGGCTTCCCTTGTAAATCGACGGAGAAGACTTTTGAGAGGCTGGTAGTCGCTAATTTTCTCTTGAGTTTCCCCTCCTCCTTAATTTACGCGAAGGTCCGTTGGTGTGTCGTCACGAACCAGTCCACCATATTTCTTTGTGCTGGGCTGATTTTGTAGAGCGTTGCGCATGTCAGCGATACGCCGGACGTTCCTTTCAAAGTTCGGTCGCAGAGACCCGGTGACCATGTGATGCTGTCTACTGGTACTGTGCATGCTTCTCATGCAGCTCTTCCAGACGTAAGTTCCAAATGTTAGCCAAATGGTAGCTCTCCCAACGTGATCAAAATTTTCATCATAGTGCTGCCCTCCAAACTCAAAATTCAGTCCAAATATTCAACTCTCCTCTGCTGCATACTCCCAACAGTCCCCTTCCCACCATTCTACCTTCTTCACTTACCATCTCTGTATCTTGTTCCCAGGCTACCTTTACCTGAAGTACGGGTTGGCACAGCCTTGGAGCCATCAGAACGGTAAACTTTGTTTGTCCCCAGATACTTGTAATAAATGTAATTCCTTTAACTGTATCCCCACCCTCTTCGTTTTTCTCTCTCTTCCTCTACTATTCCTACTAGTGGAATTACATATCAATTGGGAAGATCTATTAGAAGATTCGTGTCTTCAGGGATTATCCTCCATGTCATCTGGTGAATTGTTGACGGTCGAGGCCACGTAACGTCGCAGAACATTTGAACCTTCGGCATTAACGCTGTGAGAACCTCAATTCTCGCAGTGTTGTGGTTCGTCGTCGCCTGTACGGGTAACTGACGTAATGCACACAGCTTAGGATGCAACAGGCATCGTGAAAACTGATTAGCGGGGTTAAGACAACTGTTGAAGAATAGGCACGCGACTCAGAATGTCGGAAACCGCGAGCAACGGGGGCATTGTCCCTCGTATTAGTACTAATAATTGTACAAGCTTTAGGGTAGACTGTAGACTGTAGACCAGGGCCGAGGAACGTATGGCTCGCGTGCCAAAAATGGCACGCGGCATTTACTGCTCTCCCAATTCTTTTATTGTTTCTTTTGCTTTATGAAATTTATGTTTTCAACACTGTACAGAGTAACACAAAAAGATTTTTATGCACGCCTGTACACTTCAGTGTGGGCACGTGTTGTAGCTCGACAGATATCTAAACGATATTCAAGCTATTGCCACGTGTTTATCAGCATGTGAGGTGTTATAAGCTCAACTGCTTCAATGATACGTTGTCTAAACTCAGCCAGATCTCGAACTTTTCTGCTGTACACAACGTCCTTAATAAACCCACATGCAAAAAAAAAGTCTAATGGTGTCAAATCCGGAGATCTAGGGGGCCAGGCAGTGGGACCTCCTCTTCCGACCCAACGTCGAGGAAAATTCTCATCCAGAAATATTTAGATATCTGTCGGGCTACAACAGGTGCCCATATTGAAGTGTACGGACGTGCATAAAAATGTTTTTGAGTTACTCTGTACACCGTTGAAAACATAAATTTCATAAAGCTTTTAGTTACTAAAACACAAGCATGTATTTTTGTGTACCTCTAGCCCGGACACCCTGTATATATACACACGTGTATATATATATATATATATATATATATATATACACGTTTGTATATATTATATGCACATGTCTGACTGCGTAGAGACGGTATATGAATTACCACTACTACCAAATAACACAGCGACTGTAATTTTTACACAGTCCTCATTGTTGCACCGTGCATTTCGTAGAATCACTTTAATTATTAACCAACAAATGCACTATATAAAATTTCACATTAAAACACTTAAAATCACTCCGACATGTTTCGATCCTAAGATCATCCTCAGGGAGCTACGTTTTTCCTTGCTAAACTTTCAATCCAAACAGCCTAATTATTTGCACGTATAAATATCTTAATTAATATATGTTATTTTGACATTCTTACTAAACTATTTTGACTATTAATAAGTACAATTTATATTACAGATATGCTGCCACAACACCCTGTTAATATAATGGAATTATTTTGTGGATGTTTTTAAAATGACTTTAGCAAGGAACAACGTGGCTCCCTGAGGATGATCTTAGGATCGAAACATGTCGGAGCGATTTTAAGTGTTTTAATGTGAATTTTTATATAGTGCATTTGTTGGTTAATAATTACAGTGATTTTTTAAACAAATCGGGAGCGGTGCGAAGTGTTGACTGGATATTTATCATTGGGGTGCCGGCCTGCCGGTGGCTGGGCGCAAAACGTGACATTGGACAAAGCGTTTCAAAATCTGGTAGCAGCCCCACTTACTGCCACATTTTCCTTTTTATCGCGTTTCTTCGGGAGGCCTTTGTTAGAAAAATAATAATTGTATTATGCATTACTTATATAATGTTAGTATTTACGGATAATAATTCAGTAACTAATAATAATTTATGGAAGACTCCATGGCCTTATTTTGCTTGTCAAAATTCCCATGGGCACGCGAAAGACTTGCTCCGAAATTTATAGACAGTTTGGGCACGCGCACACAAAAGGTTTAGGCAGCCTCGCCGTAGACTGTAGACAGTTTAATAAATTTGACGCGACCGAAGTGTCATGTGGTGTTGTGGTGTTTCGTTGTGGTTGTAGTTGGAGACGTTTCGAAGTATATTTCTTCGTGGACTACTTGACGCTGAAGATCAAGGCACTACCGTCCATCCAGACGTCGGGCACTTCAAAGCCAAAGGAAACAGAGGACTTGAATCTACATGGATTCCGCTATGAGGATTTCAGATTTCGCAAAGCTGACATTGATAAACGGATTTTGATTAATACTGAAATGTATTACAAGAGTGGGCCGGGATAGCTCAGTCGGTATAGCGACTTGCTACGGGCTGGACGGTCCGGGTATCGAATCCCGGTGGGGGGCATGATTTTACGCACCCGCTCAGACCGGCCCTGGGGCCCACCCAGTCTCCCGTTCAGTGAGTACCGGGTCTTTCCTCGGATTAAAACGGCAGGGGCGTGGCGTTGACCACCCACCCCCATCTAGTGCCGAGGTTAAAGAAAGAGTAGAGCTATAGATCTATTCCCCCTCTGGACCTTCGTGGCCTGTTATAGGGTGAGCTTTACCTTTACCTGTTCATAGAAAATGTTATTTTGTTTGTGTTGGCATTTGAGTCCAGGAATTTTCCAAAAATGTGGTAGCCACCTCCAAATTGTAGGCGTCAGAAGGGTAACATGAATTAAGTTCCATACTGAGGATCCACAGTTCCTAGCTGACGTGTGAACGTCACTGCTGCCAGTCGCTTCCTGCCCGGTACACGTGAACTGTTACACTTTTTTATGTACGGAAAACAAACTGGAATAATTATGCTGAAAATATTAGGCGCCCTCTTATAAAATTCAGACGCTCGCGCGACCAAGCTCCCGGGATTTGCACATACTTCGTTGTCTCTAGTAGTTCGTATTTCGTAAACGTCGCGGACGTTGTTTCGGTACTCTTAATTCGTTTTGACCTTTGACAGCAAGAAGTTACTTAGAAACTGTTATGGATCAAACGATAGTCCTATAGATACAGAAGTGGTAAGCGCCGTGCCTGGTGGTTCAAAATTCCGACGCTTTTCCTCACATTTGTGCTGTTTTTGGCGTACCTTGGCATCCCTGAACAAGAATCATATAGTGAACATTTGTGTCACAGGCCGAGGGCGATACTGATGCTCCTCAGGCCGTCGTAATGTCTGGTTGTTTTACGCGTTGAAATACGGGCGGCGACACAATCCAAAGGCGATCTCGTGTTCTGTCATGTCAAGTGGGGCATGACATGCTTTCTCGCGACGACGCGCAAAGCTAGGCAAATTCGAAAATCTTTTCCATCGATCATCCGTTGTGGTTAGTCGTGTTCTTTCTGTGGACATGACCGAGGTATGCCACCGGACTGGACATCTTCAGTAATCCAACTGCACTGTGGCAGCATCTTCATATCCTTACAAGAACTCCCCCTCATCTACCGACGTGAGGAAAAAAAGGAATCAAAACCAGAGAACATTTTGTATTCCTGGTGCGGTGTGCGTGTGAAGGGATCAGCCTATCCGGGGCAGAAAATCCGTATCAATATGACAAAGTGCCTCCCGTAATCCCCGATGATAGTAAGTATCAGGGATAGGCGGGGTGGTGGAGGGCGAAAGCTTGGTGCTGTAATTGGTTCAGCTGGTGCCGACACGTTGAACTCATCAATAGCTCATCAGAGTGCGCGGCCAACCTGCCCTCAACCCCAACCCTGATCCCGTTTTCCCCATCCCTCATACCCCTTAACCTCACCTCCCACCGAAACCCACCCCGTCGGGCTCAACCCCCGGGATGCTAAATCCCCGACTCGGATTTGCTAGCTGTCCATGCCGGCGGAGTTGCGAGAAACAGCCTAAAAGTAAGGTAAACTTCACAACTGTCTTCAGCGCGATATAGCAACGGTACAAATGGCCCTGGTCAGTGGGGGATATTCAAAACAACTCTCCCTGTTCTCCTGAAAGAAGTTGTGTTGGGTACTTTAGCAAATGAAGCGGAATTTATTCTTGGGTTTCCCGTTCCAGCGCCGCGCTGTAAGCGTTGGTGTGGTCTGCGGCTGCTATTAGGTCGACCGGAATCGGTGGGTGAACAAGGGATGGGAATTTGTACTTGGATGTGAATGCTCTGTACTCCGCCATCAGAATTAACTACACGTTTCATTCGAGAAGTAAACACTTTGCATGCTCGCTTGCTTAGTGGTGTGCTCGTCACGCAAATGATGTGCGGTGAACCAGATTATTCATACTGCTCGACCCATCTTGAACTTGCTCCATCCAGTGTGTTTTATTACCCACTGATCCCTTCAGATTAACTTTCGTTTTATCCCGAAATTAATCTTACTTCATATTAAGTCTAAACACGACTTTGTCTGCAGGTAATCATCAGCAACATGTTGCGGCTAGAAGACATCTTCAGGCTGAGAACAAATCCTTAGTTGGAAATATATATTACAGTTTGACGTTCAGGTGACCGTGAATCGTGTTAAATTTTTATAATAAAACCAACTAGATGGACTAATTTCTCAAATTTATTTTTGGAAACGTGGATGGAAGGAGTACAAGCAACCATGACAACAAGAAATTTAGAACCAGATCAATGGAGAAACAGAGAGAAATGGCGTTTGGTTTCCGGAAGACGGCAACAGCTGTTAAAATACCGGAAAGATAGATATTTTTGGAATAAAACTCTACATGTATCGGACAGTTCCTCTGTCCATCATCAGGAGTTTAGCACTGTACACACAGCAATGGTATATGTCATACAGCTTGCGAGTAGTTCCGTCATGATCCTGCTCGCAAGCTGTCAGCAAACCTGTATGACATATACCTACTGCTGTGTGTACAGTGAGAAACTCCTGATGATGGACAGAGGAACTGTCCGAAACATGTAGAGTTTTTATTCCAAAAATAAATTTGAGAAATTAGACCATCTGGTTGGTTTTTATTATAAGAATATATTACAGTGCCATGACTTATGGACGGGATCTTGTGCTATATGAAGATGGAGGTATTGTGAGATGTAATGCGTATTAAAAATGGGGTTTGAATATTTTATAAACTTTGTAATTAAAACCTCAAAAAATTTAATTAATATTATAAAACGAAGGTGAATGAGGACTTAAGAATTTATAAAATTTGTAATTAGACTTCAAAACGGAAGTTGTATCACCTTCATTTTATAGTATTACTTAGTAATTTTTTGAAGTTTTAATTACAAAATTTAGAAAATCTTCAACCCCCATTTTTAATATACCTTACATCTTACAATTCCTCCATCCTGCCGTAAACGAGATCTCGTCCATAACAGTCATGGCACTACTCTGAGTAAATGACCAACTTGATGCACAATTACGTTATATAATACGTTTATTATTACAATCCTCTACATGTTTCGAGCAACATACTCCTCATCATCAGTAGGTCGAATTGTATTAGCCTTTTGACGCATAATTTCAACTATAGTGGTCGTACCGCACCGCTAACCTCTAAAGTTGCATTTTATATATTTATTCAACAAATATAGGTACTGAATATTTTAAACATGGTATATACTCTCCGTCTTTTTCTCTTCAAAA
>Ga0131853_10018774_pt1 | contig 12583 bp, 10 predicted proteins | sample TergutLab28metaG_FD_92764 | JGI IMG/M metagenome (GOLD analysis project Ga0131853, IMG submission 92764) | Labiotermes labralis P1 segment gut microbial communities from Petit-Saut dam, French Guiana - Lab288 P1 (version 2) (version 2) | ecosystem: Host-associated > Arthropoda: Insects >...
AAAAATCCAGGGGAGTAAGATCCGGGGAATGGGGTGGCCATGCTATCGGCGCCGCTCTACCTATCCACCGACCTGGGAAACGGGTGTTGAGGTACTCGCGCACTTCTCCAAGGTAATGAAGGGTTGCACTGTCTTGCTGGAAGTGAATGCGTCCTTCTTGGTCATCTTCGTCTAACTGTGGAATGAGGAACTCTTGGAGCATGTCCAGTTTTAAAGCTCTTTTTGAAACACCCTGTATAATTTAAAATTGTAGATTGGACATATTGAATGTTACTAGCCTTGACGAATGTGATATATAAAATAATGGTGGATGGTTAAAAGCAGTATTTTTAAATTATGTACAACAAAATATAAAATGTACAACTATATATATACATACACACACACACACACACACACACATAATTTAGGTTATGTTGAAGTTCTGTCGGAAAATGCATTAAACAAAGTCGTATCTTGTTGGACAGTTACTAAATTTCGATTCACGATGCACGGATCCGTGTATATAAAATTCTGGTGTTCCTTTTATCGTGTCCCTGATCGCCGGTCTATGTCGCTTAGAAAGCCTGTATCCGCCGGGATATGCAGTGATTGCTGGCGTGCTGTGGAACACCAGAAGTGGGACATCCCGTACGTTGGAGCACTCGTGGAAACATCTGCATTATGCTTGTTGGGTGTGCACCTAAAGGCAGAGTTATTATCTCATATCACACATAATTAACTAAATACTGTTAATTGTACATCGTGGTTTGATTTTGTTCTCTTATCGCGTTGCGTGAATGTCGAAATGTAAATTACCTGCTTCCTGCTATGGAAGTTCTGTGCGTTGACATAAACCGAACTGTGTGTATGAAGTTCGTCAAATGTGTGTGTGTGTGTGTATGGCAAGTGTGTTACTGAAACTTGATGTAAGGCAGCCATTTCTGGCGTTGGCCTGCAGCTCTACGCCGTTGCTTGCACTCAGTAATCTGAGCAGAGCGGTTTATCGCTCCTCCCATCACGTCTGGTCGGAGGGGACAGTTTCCCTCCTACCACGGTCACTTATTTTGTCTCTTTCGTGATAACGCAGTGAACGACAGCTAACACCGATACGACCTGTTCCTGCCATACTGAATACTGCCGCTGTAATTTGTCGATAGCTACCAGGAATACCCACTTGTTTTGTTTGAGTACTTTCATGGTGTCCACATCACGTTAAGTCTCTATACAACCGTCACAACTCAGAGAATTATTTTTGTTGCGTAATTGGCTGCCGAATGAAGGAACACGTTATACTCCATCGTGGCATCCTGTTCCTGCCATACTCAATACTGCCGCTGTAATTTATCGATAGCTACCAGGAATACCCTCTTGTTTTGAGTACCATCATGGTGTCCGCATCACGTAAGTCCCTATACAACCGTCACAACTCAGAGAATTATTTTTTTTTGCGTAATTGGCTGCCGAATGAAGGAACACGATATACTTCCCTGTAGCATCTCGTAGCATCCTGCGTTTCTCTCGGTGGTGTTGATGAGGTTTCTGCGATAAGACACTGCGTAGACTGGTAAATAGTTAAGCACCTCCGAAGCGTCGGTGAGGGTTTATAAATTTACGCAGCTTCATATTTCAGAGGACATGACCCTTCATACAGCGAAACGTAACTCACGGTCTTGGATGGATTCTTTGGGGGCTGTTGTGATAACGGTAATGAACCTACGGGTTCCGTAAAGAACGAAGAATGTCTTGAACAGTTGAGTGACTAATTTTCCTAGGGGCTTGTCTCATGATATTAGTTTTACCGTACTGTCGCCTGCTGCAATCTGCACAGTTCAAAATGTATAGCGCTTGTCTCTTATGGTTGCATGCAATAATACATGCCGCAAATCAGTAAGCGATTTTAAACAATAGAACCTGGCAAAAATGTAATTTTCTCACCTAAGGTATGGCTCATATTAATGTCGCAAGGTATATCTGTAACAACATTAAACAGTACGCACTTGCAGCATATTCGTGACGTTAATTATGACTGTGTAAGGAGCAGTTAGCGTTGGAACTGTAATAAGTTTCGCGTCATAAAGTAAAAGTCGGTCAGAGAGAATGGTACTGCCCTTATCTGGTAGCATATAGGACAGTTTCTGAAATTGTGTAACGAGAATCGTGTTTTTTGTTAATTCAGGCCTTTCTAAGTATGTGTCTGCAACCTCGTTATTCACACACCTCTTCACATGTGTGGAATCCTCCCCTCCCTCAGGAAGTGAGAGTAACCTAGAGCATGCCCTTTGACCTATACATCGACTACAAAAATACTGTGACAGTTGGGACGGATCCGGACTCCATTAGCCATTTGTAATTTATAAGACGGCCAGGTTGCCCTGGTGTAGTGAATGTCGATCGCTGAGTTTGTTGTTTATTGTGCTCTTGTTCCCGGTACAAGGCTGCTGCCAAGCGGCCGGGTTGTCTTGCATTGGATGGATGGTGTGAGAAGTAAGGCGTGTACCCCCGTTTAATAAGGGAGATTTCAAAGGATTGTAAAATAATGCGCATTCTGTATGTAATGTATTGGACATGTTAAACCAGCTTCATGCACAGGAATCCTTGTGAGAAACTTATCGTCGTTCAGTCCGTCGAGTAATCCCTTACCATATAATGAGCTCGCACTTAATCGCCATGTTCACTTGACCACCCACCTCACCTCGCCATTTGATCCATACGAGGGCTGTCCGGAAAGTATCCAGCCATTTTGAATATCTCGAGAACCGGTCGCGTCGCCTTGATGTAATTTGGCAGCCAGTCAGAGGAGACCTTACTATGCATCTGTGAACAGTCACTCTCCCGTGGGGCTAGTCAGTCGGCAGTGAGACGGCGTTGACTGAGCTTGTGTACTGTGTGACCGTCGTGTTCAAAATGACCGAGCGAGCAGATCAGCCTGCCCATACTACAGCTCTCGTGCAGGCTTTTCTGGCGAAGCATCACATCACCCAGGTCTGTCAGCCCCCTACAGCCCAGATTTGGTTCCCTGCGACTTCTGAGTTTCCCCAAAGCTAAAATCGTCGTTGAAAGGGAGGATATTTGTGAATGCGACGGTCACACAGTACACAAGCTTAGTCAACGGCGTCTCACTGCCGACTGACTAGCCCCACGGGAGGGTGACTCTTCACGGATGCACAGTAAGGTCTCCCCTGACTGGCAGTCAAGTTACATCAAGGCTACGCGACCATTTATTCAAAATGGCTGGATACTTCCCGGACAGCCCTCGTATACTGGGTTGAGTTAGGGCAGACGACTAAACCATGTTTCTTCAAGATCCGAATGTACCCTCCCAAATGTGCCTAGGTCTCCGAGGTGATCTCTTCCTTTAGGAAGAGATCGCCTGGGAGACAGTTCTAGGTTTGATGACGATAATGATATTGATGAAGAGGAAACATAAAGGAGCCTTTTGCCTACCAGTGTTTGCGCAAAGAACGTGTAGGCCAGTATGAAACGTGTTGGCATCTTAATACAGGTCCGGCAGAAGTAGTGAAGCATTTTAAAATTTTAGTTACGCGCTTCTCCGTTAGAGTATCATGGCGTGCATGTGTTTTAACTAAAGCTGTGACCTTCGAATTTAATCGACGTGGAGCGTTGGGGGAGTTAGAGAACGTGTGTATGGTGTGGAACTGTTTATTCGGACGGGGTCCGTTACAGAGCTTCAGCGCGGATTTCGCCACGAAATGAGACAACATGCAGCCCCATCTTCAAATCCAATCCGTCGATGGGTAAGGCAGTGGCGTGAAGAAGGCTCTTTCGCGTGTAAATAGCCTGCTGGTCGGCCGTCCTCAGTTCGCAGACCCTAACATTGCCCAAGTGTTGGCGTCCGTCGGTCGCAGTCCGAGGCGACCTGCCAGTAAGCACGCTCAAGTGTTAGTCTGACAGCAGTGTTCGGCGCACCTTTCATATTGACCTGAATCCTCGCCCATACAAATTTCAAATTGTGCGTTCTTTGAGTGCGCGGGACAAATATGTACGCTTACAATTTTGTCGTCACTTTCGGAGAACACTGACTGGAAATCCAGACCTGCCGAACAACCTTCTGATGATCGATGAGTTAGTTTTTCATATTCATGACACAGTCAGTAAGCAGAACTGTTCATACGGGCCAGCTGCAAATCCTCACGAACTTCACCATCGCCCCTTTTGTAACCCAGAAGCTACTGTTTGGTCCAGTGGAGTTACTTGACCCTACTTCTTTGAGGATGAAGACGGACGAGCCATCACAGTCAAATCGCAACCTTACACAGAGATGATCGATGAATTTCTTTCACCCAAGCTCCCACCAGTTCATAATTTGTGGTTTCAACAATTTGGTGCTACGGCCCACACGGCAGTGGTGAGCATGGCTGGGCTTCGTTGTTTGTTTCCGCAACGGGTGATTTCTCGTTTCGGTGATGTGCCATGGCCTCGTTCGCCGAACCTAACAGCATCTGATTTTTTTGTGTGTGTGAGGATATTTTAAAAGTAAAGTGTACAGTAAATGCCCTATAGACTTAAATGCACTCAAATAAGCCGTACGAGACGAAATCGTCAACATTTAAGAACTCACACTTCGAGATGTTATGCGCAACTTCTGAACTCGTGTGTACCTGTGCATTCAGGAGGGTGGTGGCCACCTAAAAGACATTGTACACAAGAAGTGAAGCAATTTGAAACAAATTTAAGCAGAGTAGTAAATTGTAACGTGCTGAAATTGTCATTAATTTCTTCCAGTAAAATGCCATTCGTATATGTAATTAGTGCAGTGTTCTGCCGGACCCTGTATGTAGTGTTTGAATGGCACACGTGTGTTTCAGAGCGTGTGCAAAGTAGTGTGTAAATCATCAAAAATGTAACCTGCACGCACACAGCCATGGGGAACAGTGGGACAGCATGCGATCGGAGGGACCAGTTACGTCGTCTTCCTCGCTCTCGATGAAGGTTCGATTATAAAGCACTGGGTGGGAACACAACATTTTGTGATGATTGGTTCCAAATGTGAATACTTTTTTTAAAACAAAACCTCCGTTTCGGCTACCACCATCGAACGCTTAAAACCTTCGAATAAACTACGCATCATAGGCTTGCACTCGAAAAGGCTCTTGTTTTTGCGGTAGAAGATGGGCATGTACCTGTATTGGTGTATTACATGTGAAGCAAGTCTTGCGGAATGTGGTTTAAATGAAAGTTTTAGCCAATTATAGAGCCTTACCAAACCGTGTAAGAAATATCTGCGTGGTAGCTGTTGCTTTTATGGATGTGGGGTCCACAAAGGGAGTACGAAGCAATGACCATCAGGCAGATGTGAAGCGATACGAAGGAAAAGGCGTATCACTGCCTTTGATATGAAATGTGAGGTTGAAGCAATGGATAAAGCACGGGGAAGCGCGATGGGAGCAGGAAGATGATGCGCTGGGAAGTGAGTTGCTCTTGTGGGCCGTGACTCGCATAGTGGTGGGATATCGTATAATGCTGGCTTCTGGTCGCTAAATGGAGCGTACGGGCCTCGTGTAGGAAACCGAGTTGTGTGCAGCAGTTTAATGAATTCAAATAACGCTGCTCTTCCGTCAGCTCTGTCACATACACAAGTAATAACTTAACCAAGTTGTCAGGAAAACGATGACGACTGACCAACTAATATTATTACATAACTAGCGGGAAAGGCCCCTTCCCAGTCGTAATATTATTCTTCGTATTTTCCGTGCATTAGAGGATAATGCTAAGTCAACAAAATGCACCTGTCTGTTTGGAAACTGCCCAGGTGTGTATTTCGTTGGAGGTATAATAGTAATCCCGTTGACAGGTGAACGAATGTCTCTTGTACATGAAATTCTGCACATTCCGAAACCGTCTGACGATGACCGCCATCTCTCAGACACTGGAGTTTCTTGCAAGTTAAGCTGTTCACATGTAAAGGCTGTCCCGACAAGTAACCATACCTGTTGGACACTGAGAGTAACTGTGTCCTCTGTGAGTGAGTAACAGACCCACATAGTACGTCAGAAATTGTCTGTTGTAAATGTTAAAATATCCGTGGTATTTCTTGGAATAAGAAGTCAGATACCTAAAAAGGGTCACGTGCGGACATCTGTTGTCGGTTCGAAGTTCTTTGTTACTCTACGACGGCATCTTAACATCTTGTGTTGTTTGTGTACTGTCAGCGTTATTTTAAACCAGAGATTGATAGCATGTTATTACAGTAATCAAGCAATGCACGTTAAGAAACTAAAAACGAAAAATGAATAATACTGTATGCTCTTTAGTCGCCGTATGTACATTTGTGGCCGATGCCAGTGGTAACGCGGTCTGTGGCATGGGTCTGCAGCCACTCGCATGCTGGGATTGCGGGTTCGAATCCCTCCCAGGCATGGATGTTTCTGTCTCTTGTGAGTGTTGTGTGTTGTCAGGTAAAGACCTCTGCGTGGGGCTTATCACTTGTCCAGAGGAGTTCTACCGAGTTTGGTGTTTTGAGTGTGACCGTGAATCCCACTAGGGCTGTCGCGCCAGGGGAGTGGGGATGTGCATTGGTTACTCCAATTACTTATAAGAATAATTTTTCTTTTTCTTTCTTGCGCAACAGCCTCCAGTGGGCCATGGCCTCCTCATTCTTGAGGTTTCTAGATCACACTCAATGACACACCAGTCGGTAGGACTCCTCTGGAAGAGTGATCAGCCCATCGCAGAGACCTCTACCTGACAACACACAACACTCACAAGAGACAGACATCCATGCTCCCGGCGGGATTCGAACCCACATTCCCAGCAAGCGAGCGGCCACAGACCGCGCGGCCACTGGGACCGGCTGATGAGAATAATGCTCGGAGTATATAATGTCAAATCGGGGACTGCTTGTTATCTACCTAGGGCAGTGCTGGCTGATATTTTCTTATCGTGCTTCCCCGTTTGACGTGGAAGCTGGAGATTCGCCATAATATTCCTGCAGCTGGAGATGAAGTGCCACGAAACTGTAAAGTTACGAGATGATAAAGAATTACGTGAATATGTCGTGACTTTGAAGGTTCAGCAAGGTGTGTACTAGAATCATGTTTGTACTGTGCATCATTGACATTAAAACACTTTATAATCCATCGTGCCTCTCTGGACTGTGCAGTACACACACACACGCACGCACGCACCACGGGCAAATATGCTGCCATAACACCGACTACGTCCATATCAACGGACTAGATAGAACCATTACAGTATTTTTAGCCAAGCACTGTATAGAGCTCCCTGATGATGGATCCCTTGTGATCCGAAATATGTTGGAGCAATTTTAAATATTTTACAATAATTCTAATTATATCTACGAATTGTATATTTGTGCATCTGTTGGATAATAAAGTGTTTTAATGGGTACTAGATGTTTGAATTACAGGACCCATCTGCTGTTTCTGGCGTCTGTAGGTATGCAGTAATGAGGGAAGACTGTTAATGTAATAGTATTTTATTTCGTCAAAGGAACAGGAACAGTAAATGCCTGATGTAAATATTATACTTACATCTTTTTTCGGAATTCCGTGGAATAATGTAAGACGTGGGTTTCACGGATGACAGCACCTAGCGGAAAGATTTTAGGCCTAGAATTATTTACGATGTAGCTGTATGAATGATGTGTCTTGTCTCTCTTATAGTGAGCTCATTTCCTCTCGAAACACACTGTTTGCAACTTGCTTGTTCTTTTGTTTTGCGAAGCTTCGTCCCTCGGCCCCGTACGTGTTCAGACTCGTGACCACCCCAGCGGCGTCTAGATGATTCGTTTGTCCTCGTGTCGTGTTTTCTTCTACCTGGAGATCTGGTCCCATATTTAATTATCCACCGGACGGCGATTGGATCAACAAAATTACTGTTTTACATCTAATGACGGCTTGTTTAGTTGTGTCCGGACTGTGTTGACATTGAAGGGGATGTTTGGTGTGTTACAGGGTTAACTGCATGTTCTCAGGCTCTTTATGATGGTAAGGAGTTCCGTACCTGTGCGGGAAGAGTTTGTATGCTGCTGTTGTACTGTTGTACTGTGCACACTGAATACTGACCAGATTGAGATTTAGCTGTGTCTGGTGGAGTGCATGTAGAGTTGTCATATCAGTGCTGTTTGGATTGATTTCGGAGCGTCCGGAGGTAGGCAGACTGATCACTGCTGAAGTTTTGGAACTTCACCCGACCTGATGAAGAGCCAGGGTAGCTTAGTCGTTATGGTGTCTGGGCTAAGGGTTGGACGGACCGGGATTCTTATCCCAGTAGACGAAATATTTGTTTTGAAAACGTCCAGACCCGCTCTGGAGCATACCGGGTGTCCCGTAGTCCAACAAATAGGGAATAATACTCTAGCCGACCTGACAAACTTGTACCTAAAAATATAAACATTAACGTACGAATCATGTACTGCTTTAATTAGCTTACCGGAAGTCGCAGTGTTTTTTTTGTTCGTGACTTCTTACTGCCGCTATTTGCACCTATATTTATGTACATATTATTGAGTTCCACTTGTACCATAGTGTCAGTATTTATTCAGATTGGTTACAGGAACAATTTTGTAGTTTATCCTTGTGCACACTGTATGTACTCTTTGTGCAATAAGTCTCTTTGAAAAAATACCGGGTTACTTTTGCGAGGTTAGAGCGGCCTCCGTCTAATGCCGACGTTAAGAATGGGTGGAGCAATACCTCTCGTCTTGCTATGTGCCTTCGTGGCGCCAACAGGGAAAAGTTTTTCTCTAAATCCGACCTTTTACCAATATTATGACGTTATAGCCTACAGTACCTGGTATCTATGCCCACTGCCTCTTTTAGACAAAACATGTAATTACCTTCATTGATCAACCTATAGTTGACCTGTAACCGATGGTTATTGTTTTTAAGACGTTTCATGGACTTCTAGGGTTATGTAGTGTCGGCGGAACCCATAGGATTGTTATGAATGGCGGTTCGATATTATTCCGAAATGTTGTTCCGAAATTGTCAGTGACTGAAAGTCGCGTGCTTAATACTTCTACTTGAAATTCGGCATTTCCGTGTGCGAATCTTGGGTCGAAGACTGGCTTTCCTGAAAGATTTTCGTTTTTGTTGCCGGTCTTTCCAGGACGACGCTGATATGACAGAAGTCTTAATTTCATATGAACGCTATTTAAAGTGAGGTTGTCGTTTAGCTCACATGTTTGTGTGCATTTAGTGGCAAAGGCTGTAGCCAGTCATTTTTAGTATAGTTGTTTATTAGGATTGCTGGCGTCAGTTACGGACGGTTCATGGCCATGCGTTGTAGGTTAATCTGTCAACATATATTCAGGACCGTTGGTGATAGGTAGGAGGGGAGAGATTTAAACGGCGGAGCGGTTAGCAGCTGATAACGGACGCTAGCAGTCCAGTAAGGAAGGCAGTCGCGTACGAGAGGTGTGAGTGAGGGAGTACAAGTGAATGTGTTATTTTAATAAATATGATTTAGTTGTTTAACTTGATACAGCATGACTTTTTTTGCATTTTGTCAACAATAAATTGAGTAAATAAAACAACAAGTAAAAAAGAAATAACTAAAATTATATGTGATTCGGTGAACCACACCCGTTTCCCGAAAGAGGATCACCTACCGGACTGAGCACGTCTGGACAACAAAGTTACGAAGGGTGATCGTGTAGAAGGCTTACCTTGAGTCATGCCGCTTGTGTACATCATTGTAATACATTTTAATACATTAGTTGCAGAAGTGATGGAAGGGCATCCTCAAAGGAATTATAATTGCCCCATTTTACTGGAGGGATATGGTGTCAAGTGTGCCAGTAGGTTGGCAAAACGTGTGACGTAATTCGACGTTTCATACCGACAAGATAACTCTTTCGAATACTTATACTTAGACTAAGAAACTGAAACTATGTGAAAGCCCCATCTCTTGCAGCAGCTATTATAATTCCGGCGTCAAATAGTTTTGTTCCTCCTTGAATTGCGTGGATTGCTGAGTTGCACAGTTAATGACGCGAGTAACCGTAATCAGGAACGCCAACAGTTTCATGCAAGTTTGGACGGGAAGTTTTGCAGAAGGGCGTGACAGTTAATTATTTAATCGCTGGGGTGAAAAATTAGCATTTCTTGGAAGTGAAACGTTCCGTCTGTTTGGGAAGAGAGCTACTTTGCAACTTTCAAGAGTCCTAGTCTCACAGCAAGCGTAAACAGTCCACTAAATTAGCTGACTGTATTAGCGAAATGAAACAAGAGTCGACACGTTACGTTCACTCGATTTCATCAGCATGGGGGGTTTTTTTACGAAAGATTTCGTATCACTTATACCCCCAGGTGACTCTGTTTTAGTCGGTATTGTAGTTGCTTTTAGCTGACTCCACGGAAATAGAGCCTACGATGGGGTTATAGTTGCTCAGCCGGCAAGGATATTTCTTGTGTATAGTTGACTCCGAACGTTTACTGTTGGTAATGCATAAGAATTGTCATCCGAACCTTATGTTAATCGAGATAAATCCTGCACATGTTACTGTAACATTTATCTTAATAGTGTCCTTCCATCTAAGATTATGTCTCCATAGTGGCGCGTTCCGTTTACGGGTTCCGACAAAATGTTACATGTCTCCTGTCTCACATTCATGCTACACGTTGCTTCATGTCACATTCATGCTACACGCTGCTCCATCTCACATTCATGCTACGCGCTTCTCCATCTCACACTCATGCTACACGCTTCTCCATCTCACATTAATGCTACACGCTGCCCCATCTCACATTCATGCTACACGCTGCCCCATCTCAATTCATGCTACACGTTTCTCCATCTCACATTCATGCTACACGCTGCTCCATATCACATTCATACTACACGCTGCCTCATCTCATTCATGCTACACGCTGCCCCATCTCACATTCACGCTACACGCTTCTCCATCTCACATTCATGCTACACGCTGCCCCATCTCAATTCATGCTACACGCTGCACTATCTCGCATTCATGCTACACGCTGCACCATCTCGCATTCATGCTACACGCTGCTCCACCTCACATTCATGCTACACGCTGCTCCATCTCACATTCATGCTACCCGCTGCTCCATCTCACATTCATGCTACACGCTGCTCCACCTCACATTCATGCTACACGCTGCTCCATCTCACATTCATGCTACACGCTGTCCCATCTCACATTCGTGCTACACGCTGTCCCATCTCACATTCATTCTACACGCCGTCCCATCTCACATTCATGCTACACGCTGCTCCATCTCTCCTTCATGCTACACGCTTCTCCATCTCACATTCATGCTACATGCTTCTCCATCTCACATTTATCCTACACGCTGCTCCATCTCACATTCATGCTACATGCTTCTCCATCTCACATTTATGCCGCACGCTGCTTCATCTCAAAATAATAATGTGTTTGTTTGATACTGTAAAAAAGGTAAGGTAAGGTAAGGTAAGGTAAAGTAATCTCTGTTCAGACCATTTGAGACCCAGAGGGTTCCAGGAGGGTGGGGCTACCGAATTTCCAGACACCTGGCAAGTGAAGGTGGTAAGGTTATCAGGCCTACGCACCGGCCGCTTTTACACCCCAGGGAATATTTCTGGTACTCTTTTCTGTTAGAGGTTGAGTCGACCCCAGGGTCATAGTGCGGCTGGAAGGATTAAGTCAATGTAGAGTTCCAGTGACACCATCGGGAATCAAACCCGCGATCTTCCAGCTTGTAGCGCAGTGCCTCAACCAACTTCGCCACCGCGTGCCAACGCTTTATATTGTAGTAATGTTATTTTATTCATAGGAAGAAGAAGACGCACAAGACAGTTATACCTTTGATAGGGGTGCGGTAAGGATTAGGAAATTGTTCTTGAAGTTACAGCGAAATGCAGAGTGAACGGTGCTCTGTTGTGATAATTGCACGGGTTGCGGTACCGAGTAGGAGTAGGATCCTTTTGACATGTGTGCGAGTGCAGCGTATTGACAGTGGAGTGGCCTCGAAGATCCTGCAGCTTCTGACGATGCTGTCTTCCGTGACGTTTTCTCGTTTTCTCTTGTTTCTCCTAATTTTCCATTTAGTAGTCCGACTGAACTACTTCCATCTTCATTGTGTTCCGCTGTTATCAGTTTCCCATCCTCCATTGTTCATGTCCATCCCCATAACTTCCGGTGTCTGATTTATATCAGTGGAAGTTGGAATTTTAGTTTGGTTGCGTCTTAATTTCAGTCCTTCCTGTTCGAAGGCTCAGAGTTCAAACTCCGACCCAGACCGCCTGTGCTTACCGACATTTTTTGTGATTTTTCTCAGTTCAACCGGCAAAGTTGCATGATTGTGCAATACATTGTGCCACGGCCGTTTAATTCCACGTCATTTCTAGTTCCTACTTCATTCACGGTACTATCATTTCATGCTGTTGGCTGCAATCCTATATACTTGCAGCCCCGTTCAGTATATCTCAAATAAGTATGTATCACAAGATTGTTCTTCACGTATCAATGCTATAAATAAGTACATCATCATCATCATCATCATCATGTTCCTGAAAGGTTAGGCGTGTTTCCTGTTCCTTGATCCTCAAGATGAAGTTGGTCCCTCCATCTCTTCCTCGGTCGTCCTATGTTCCTTCGTCCTTTTGGTTTATA
>Ga0131853_10018777_pt1 | contig 12582 bp, 11 predicted proteins | sample TergutLab28metaG_FD_92764 | JGI IMG/M metagenome (GOLD analysis project Ga0131853, IMG submission 92764) | Labiotermes labralis P1 segment gut microbial communities from Petit-Saut dam, French Guiana - Lab288 P1 (version 2) (version 2) | ecosystem: Host-associated > Arthropoda: Insects >...
AATCAAGGAGGTTTTTTCGACGCTTGCCAAGAAGGCAAGCTAGAAAAAGCCAACGCCGAGTGGTGTAAATCTGACCGCCAAGGCGACATTGAACCCTATGAACATAGCTTCTTATATATCGCTTTTGGTCAAAACGACAACAGTGCACTTTGCCATTTAATGGTTTGTCGTTTTGGTTGAAAGCGGTCGCTTATTTTATAACCCGTATCACCTGCGCCAATTTAGGCAACCCCTGCGGAATCCGCTCCCCTGGGGCTACCAGCGCAATACCCGGCGGGTAGTCTGCTATTACCTCCCCAGCTACACGCCCGGCAGCTTTTTCCCATGGGATTACCTCCGTTTCCTGGCGTATTGCCTGGTTTGGGGGCATTACCATCTCGGGGACAGCCTTTGTATATGAATCAGCGGCGTTGTCGTTTTTGGTAACCATTTCTCCCAACTGGCCCTCCAGCTTTATATTCAAAGTCCCCACAGCCCCCCACAACCGCTGGAAACCCTCATCTGTGTCGGCCACAGAAGTCATGGCCAAAAGGTGCCGCCCGGCAGCCATCTCCATCTGTATCCGGTATTTATCAGCCATTATTTTTGATATATTTTCAGCTTTTCCGGCTACATTAAGGGAAAATAGCAGCTTGCCAGGGTCGGTATCAAATATCCCGTACTCCCCTACCCTTTCTTGTGCAAGAAGGCTAACTGGCTGTGTTTCACTTGTGGTTAGGGCTATCCGAATCTTGCTTAAGCGGCTTACATAGGTTTCAAAAATCTCTGGCCTTTGCCACAGCATCTTAAGCACATAGTCCAGCTGGCCCATTAGCATATAGGAAGGGCTGGTGGTCTGCACTGCTTGCAAGTAAAACTTTAACCTAGAAGCGTCTACCCTAGGCCCTTTTACATGCAGCACCGCCATCTGGCCCAATGCTGGCAATGTTTTGTGAAAACTTTGTACAACAATATCAGCCCCAAGCTCAAGGGCCGAAAAGGGAAAATTATCATGAAATTTGAAATGGGCCCCATGGGCCTCGTCCACAATAAGTATCCCGCCCTTGCTGTGGACTCTTGCAGCAATTTCTTTAATATTGGAGACATAACCCTCATATGTAGGGCTTACAATAAATACTGCAGCATTTTCTTCCATATCATCCAGCGCGGCCGGCTTTATTCCCCCGGCAAGGCCATCTGGGGTTGTTTCCGGAAGAATATATTTGGGAATTGCGCCAGAAAGAGCGATGCCATTGTACATACTTACATGGCCATTGCGGGCAGCGTACAGGCTGCTACCTTCATTGCATACTGCGCATATTGCCGATATAATCCCGGCTGTAGAGCCGTTTACAAGCAGGTAACTTTCATCGGCCCCATAAAAACTAGCGGCAGCCTCCTGCAAATCCCGTATAATCCCTGTGGGTGCGCGAAGTATGTCCATCCCCGGTATTTCTGTAAGGTCAAGCCCGGCCATCCCCTGGGGGAAGAACATAGGGTTACGCTTATGCCCTGGCATGTGGAATGGGTAGATGCCCTCTTCTAAGTAACTTTGCAAAAATTGGTACATTGCACCCTCCGCCTCATTATTCGACCACGTCATTCTAATTTGAAAAGATTGGCTGCGATTAACCTATAAATGGGTATAGAGATAGCATAGCCACACGCAAAAATCTTAATTATTTCGACCATTGGCCGGGCGGTTTGCAATATGCGCTAACTTACTATACCCCCGGCCCCGATTTTGCAATATAAATTAGAATGGCGTGTTATTCGACAAATGGTACCATACCATAAATAATGAGAAATGCCCCGTATATCCACATAATGTGTAATATTGCTCCATAGCACCTCAATGCGTATGTTCGCTAGACAATTACAAGCCCCTGTGCTAATTTTCTAGTCTGACATCGAATTGCGGTGTTTTTTTGTTGTGTAAGAATTTTATCCAAGAGAGAGGGATACAAATGCGTACAAAAATTACCCTAGCCTGCGTAGATTGTAAGCAGCGCAACTACAGCACAAAGAAAGAAAAAAAGAACCATCCAGACCGTATGGAAACAAAGAAGTACTGCCGTTTTTGCAATAAGCATACCGATCATAGGGAAACCAGATAAGGAGTGCCCAAATGGACAAAGATAAAGACAAAAGTTTAGTAGAAGGCGGCCAAGACGTAGTCTCTGGTGTGTTTCATAAATACCGGTCAGAGTTTCGTAAAATTGTTTGGCCTTCCAAGGAAACCTTGCTTAAGCACACCATTACTGTGGTAATTGTGTCCGCAATATTTGGCGCATACATTGCCATCAATGACGGTGTATTCGGTTTCCTATTCCGCCAATTTGTTAACCTGGTTGGGGGAGCCTAAGCCCATGCTGGAAGAAACAAACAACGGAAATAATGTGGATGTAGAGATTGTAGATGTAGATTTAGAAATCAGCCCAACAATCAATTCAGAAGCGGATTTAGAAGCCGATTCCGAAGCCAATTCGGGAGCTGAATTATACGAAGAGTTGGATGTAGAACCGGATTTTGGTTCCGATATTGAATTGGGGGAAAAACCTGAAAAGAAAAAACCAGGCGACCCAAAATGGTATGTAATACACACCTATAGCGGCTATGAAAACAAAGTAAAAGCCAATATAGAAAAAGCCATAGAAAACAGAGGCATGAGCGACCTGATTGACCAGGTGCTTGTACCCACCCAAGAAACTGTAGAAATCAAAAACGGTGTAAAAAAACGCGTACAGCGCAAAATCTACCCCGGCTACGTACTGGTTAAGATGAGCATGACCGACGAAACCTGGTTTGTGGTAAGAAACACCACAGGCGTAACCAGCTTTGTAGGCCCAGAGTCAAAACCAATCCCCCTGACAGACGAAGAAATAATATCTATGGGTATAGAAATGCCAGACATAGAGCTGGATATCCACCCAGACCAGCTGGTGAAGATAATAGCCGGCCCCTTCGACGGCTCTGTAGGGAATGTAAAAGAAGTAAACGCCCAAAAGAAAACCGTAACGGTATCGCTAAGCGTATTTGGGCGCGAAACCCAGGTAGAATTGGACTACCATATAGTACAACGCATGTAACCTGTTAATAACCCATTATGTGGAAGGGCATAAAGCCCGCTAACACCACAAGGAGGAATATGTATGGCAAAGAAAGTAAGCGGCTATGTAAAGCTGCAAATACCGGCAGGTAAAGCAACACCAGCACCGCCGGTTGGCCCAGCGCTGGGCCAAGCAGGGGTAAACATCCCAGGCTTTTGTAAAGAATTTAACGAGCGCACCCAAAGCCAAGCCGGGCTTATAATCCCGGTAGTTATAACCGTCTATGCAGACAGAAGTTATAGCTTTATAACCAAAACCCCACCAGCGGCAATTCTTCTTAAAAAAGCTGCCAACCTGGAAAAAGCAAGCGGCGAAGCAGGCCCAAAAACAAATATCGCCACAGTAACCAAAGATGACCTGCGCCAAATTGCCGAGATGAAAATGGTTGACCTAAACGCGGCCAACATTGACACCGCCATAAGCATGATAGCCGGTACAGCCCGCAGCATGGGCATTACCGTGAAAGAATAGGAGGGTGTACAATGGGAAAAAAATATAACGAGGCCGCCAAATTGGTAGACGCCCAAAAATTATATGAAGTAAACGAAGCAGTAGACCTAGTAAAAAAGACCAGCATAACAAAATTTGACTCAACAATAGAAGCCCATGTCCGCCTTGGCGTAGACTCCCGTCACGCAGACCAGCAAGTAAGGGGCGCGGTTGTGCTTCCTCATGGTACAGGCCGTGATGTAAGGGTATTGGTATTTGCCAAAGGCGAAAAAGCAGCAGAAGCCGAAGCAGCAGGCGCTGACTTTGTTGGCGCAGAAGATTTGGTAGCCAAAATCCAAAACGAGAACTGGTTTGAGTTTGATGTAGTAGTAGCAACCCCGGATATGATGAGCGTGGTGGGCCGCATAGGCCGTACCCTAGGCCCCAAAGGCCTAATGCCAAACCCAAAAGCCGGTACAGTTACCGCCGATGTTGCAAAAGCTATTGCAGAAATCAAAGCCGGTAAAATCGAGTACAGGCTGGACAAAACCAATATCATACACGTACCCATAGGCAAAGCTTCCTTTGAGCCAGAAAAGCTTGCGGAAAACTTCCAAACCATAATGGGCGCGATAGTAAAAGCAAAACCCGCCGCAGCAAAAGGGACTTACCTTAAAAGCATAACACTGGCCTCTACCATGGGGCCTGGGGTAAAAGTTAACCCGCTGCGTGTTACTGAATAATTATTTTATGTATAAAAAAGGGCTGCCTCGTTATGGGTGCAGCCCTTTTTTATTTATTTTATTTATTTTTGACTCAATGCATGATGTAATAATATCAACCCCAACATTTACGTCCTTATTTCCGTTAATAACTATATCTGCATACCAGCGCGTAGGCTCTACAAACTCGTCATGCCTATAGCGCACTGTATCAAGATATCTTTGTGCAATTTCATCAATTGCTTCATGCGCTATCATGCGCTTTATGCGCCGGTAAATCCGCTCATCGCTTTTTAAGTCAATAAAAACTTTCAAATCCAGCTTCTCTCGCAAATGCTCAAAGTAAAATGCAAAAATGCCCTCTATAATTACAATATCGTTGGTTTTATTATAAACTGCTGCTAAAAAATCATTATTCAGCTTATCCATGTCTACAGCGCTGGGGTGGTTGTGCTCGGGATAACTTATTCTCGTTATTGGCGCAATCGTTTGCATTTTCGCCCATTCATAATAGTCGTCCATGCGCAGCACAGCTACTTTATACTTATTGTGCAGTGTTTCTTCAAGCATGTCCGTTATTGTGGATTTGCCGCTGCATGTTCCGCCACTGATCCCTATTACATATACAGTTGTCATGTGCTGCCCCCATTGTTTTCTCGTCTATCCCACTTTTCTTCTTCCAAAGCTTTGTCTTCACGGCTCCATGCAAGATGTTTTTTACTGCGAGCTTATACTAGCATTACCATCAGGGTACATGCCTAAAATCGGTAAATCACTGTTTCTGACAGTAAAATCAGAGCCCAACGTCCACCGCAACCGCCCAATCCATTCATCACGGCCCTGGGCATAATCACCAGAAATACCCCCAAGGATAGACACCACAGAAGAAACAGCAAAGGCCTTAGTAAGCCCACTATCTATTTTCACATGGGTATGCAGGCGATATTCATCAATAAATATCTTGCTAAGCTCCTTACAAACATGGGGGTAGTGCAGATGAACAAACCATACCACCCAAGCAACATCATAAAGAGGATTACCCCACCCCGCAAATTCCCAGTCAATCATCTTCATGCAATTGCCATCCACAAGAATATTTTGCGGCCCATAATCACCATGTACCAATGATATTTCCCCAGAGACATCAACATCCAAAGCCCTTTTAGTTTCGTCCAGCAAGTCAGCAGGTACAATCGCGCCTAAATCTGGATTAACCAACGCCTTCATAGGCAAAGAAACACTACTATTTACCGGAACAGAGTGTACATGCGTTGCAAGAAAGCAACCCAATTGCCTGTATATATCCCGGGATGTTTCCATATCCCCCATATCCAAAAATCTTTGGCCAACAACCCCGGGCAGGTGCTCCATAACCACACACCATACATTATCATGCTCAAAGGAATCGTAAATAAGAGGCGCAATGCCAGAGCCGCCCATCATAGCCAGCGCTTGGCTTTCCACCCTTGGGTTTCCATGGTTTTTATCATAAATCTTTGCCACCAGAGGCGGGCCCATACCTTTTAGCATTACTGCACTGTTGGTATATCCGCCTTCAAGTTTTGTTAGCTCCATATTCGAATATCTGCTTCTCAGCTTATCGTAAATAGTCATTTTTTACCTCCTAAATATTTAACCAATACATGATGATGCTGGTAGCTACCCCAACATTAAGGGATTCGCATTTTTCATTCATCTTAATATTTACCCTGATATCACACATATCCAACAACTCCCGGCTTAGGCCCTCCCCTTCGTTGCCAACAAGGACAGCCCGCTTTTCCCGTGGTTTAACGGCGTTTAAGCTTGTACACTCTTTTACATCGGTACCTATGATTTGATAGCCCTTGCCCTTTATCTCTGGGATAAAGTCCTGGATTGGCTTTTTTATTATGTTTATGTGAAAAATCATGCCTTGACTTGATTGTACAACCTTTTGATTGTAAACATCCACGCTGTTATTTATCACAATTGTGTCTACATCAAAGGCCACAGCACTTCTTATTATTGTACCCAAGTTGCCGGGATGGTGAATCTGGTCTACTAGCAAAATGCTATTGCCATATGGCCCTTCTTCTACAAGGCTGCATATCCCTATTATTTTGGTGGGGGTTGCCAGGGATGACAGCTTTTGCATTACATCCTGGGTTACTTGGTATGTGGGTACGTCAAAAGTGTTGCTTTTTTCGGTGGAAATAACTTCTTTTAAGCAGCCGGATTTATAAGCTTCCGCAACCAAGTGGTAGCCTTCGGCAATAAAAAGCTTTTGCTTATTCCTGTGGATTTTATCTTTCAGCTTGGCCCACTGCAGGACCCTGAAGTTGTTTTGGGAGTTGATTATTGACATTTAATCACCTGATTCTGTTTTATTCTTTTCTTTCCATTCATTTGACGCAGCAAGGGCCATTCTTTTCTGTTCCCGGGCGTTCTTCCCTGCCCTAACCGCAGAGATAACAATTACCAATACCAATGAAACAGCAATTGTCATAAGCACAAAGAAAGGTATCATTGAGCCTTGACCGCCGCCCAGGCACATAAAGCCCATCTGCTCGAAGGTAATCATTGGCGAATCATACACATGCTGTCTAAACCCACTTATCATTCGTTCACTGTACACATCAATAAAAACCGTTACCGTACTGCAGAACATACAAGAACCTAAGCCGCTCACATTGCGCGCATAAGCACTACGCTCTGCCAAGTCCCCTTCCCAGATTATATCACCTATAGCCATTTGGGCTTCTTGTAGCTGGGAAAGGGGCATCGCGACAAAACTAAAGCTTACACCTTCATCCAATAACGCCCCAAAGCTGGGGTGTGCCCTTGCGTTTTCATACATAGACTCAACAATAAGCACATGTACATGCCCCTGGTAACCAACATAGGAACCGCCATAAAAGTCAGGATATATAATAGTCCCCGCCATCCTATCACCTTCAAACCCTGCATACATTGCCTCAAACTGACGGGATGCTATCCGGCTGTTTTCATTTAAAATGCGCCTTGCCTCAATATCATCTTCAACTGGCCGTTGCCATTGTATTTTTTCAAAACATTCCCGGCACGCCCCTCCGGCATAGACAGTTGTTGATGAAAATATAGCCATTACAAAAACAAATAAAACAATCAAAACAGTCCATCTTCTTTTACCGGTCACGCCATAACCATCCAAAGCTTGCACCACAACTTCCCCCCCTCCATATAAATAGTATATCAGGGAGGGATAACCATGGAAACCCAAATAAGAGACCAAATATGGGGCCTAGACGCCCTAGTAACTTTAGATAATGGCCAGCAAATACCAGCAATAAATCTAGACAACGCAGCAACCACCCCGCCTTTTAAGCAGGTTATGGCCGAGATTGACCAACAAATGACGATGTACGGCTCCATAGGCCGTGGTAAAGGCCAAAAATCTGCCCATACAACAGATGTATATGTAGACGCCCGGGAAACAATAAAGGACTTTGTAGGCGCAAACGACGAAAAATACACAGTATTCTACACCGCCAACACAACTGACGGGATAAATAAGCTGGCGTCTGCCTTAATAAAAAGCAAGCGTGACATGGTGCTGACAACCCGCATGGAACACCATGCCAACGACCTGCCCTGGCGGGCAAGGGCAAGGGTAGTATATGCCGAGGTTGATACCCAAGGGCGGCTAATAATAGACGACATAGAACGCTTACTAAAGCGCTACCGCGGTCTGATAAAATATGTAACAGTAACTGCCGCGTCCAACGCAACAGGATATGTAAACGAAGTGCACCACATAGCAAGGCTTGCCCACAAATATGGGGCAAAGATAATCGTAGACGGTGCCCAAATAGCAGCACATAGGGAGTTTTCTATGATCAGCTGCAACCCGGAAGAAAGCATAGACTTCTTTGTATTTTCGGCACATAAAATGTACGCGCCTTATGGCGGCGGCGCGGTTGTAGGCCTTAAGGAAGAGCTGGATAAGCATATCCCGGCGTTTTATGGGGGTGGTATGGTGGAGGCGGTATTTGACAAGCGCGTATGCTATGCCCCCGCGCCAGACAGCTATGAGGCCGGGTCCCCAAACTATCCAGGGCTTGTAAGCATGGCAGCATCCATCAAAATCCTTAAATCCATAGGCTTTGAGTATATTGCCCAGCACGAGCAGCAACTGATACAACGGGCAATCCAAGGGCTTACGCAAGTGCCCGGGATAAAGCTATACGGTGATAATTATTATACCGATGACAGGGTGGGCATTGTGGTATTTAACCTAAAAGGGATGGCAAGCGCAGATGTTGCCGATTATCTTGCAGGGCAGCATGGGATAGCTGTACGCCATGGTGCTTTTTGCGCCCACCCATATGTAAGACGCCTAACCCAAGAGCCCGAATGCAAGGGCTGTACCCCGCCTGCCGGGATGGTTAGGGTCAGCTTTGGCATATACAATAGCGCTGAAGATGTTGATGCCCTGGTTACAGCAATGAAGGAGCTGGCACAGGAGGCTGTGCCCGTGGTTATGATGCAGGCGCGGAAAAGGGGAAAGGGGAGGATTGAAGCACATAGGCCTTTTGACCGGGGTTGATGGCTATACGTAAGTGTGAAAACATTTACCTCCTCTGCCGCCAATTCCGCGTCACGTCATTCTAATTTGAAAAGACTAGCTGCGGTTAACCTATATATGGGTATAGAAATAGCATAGCCACACGCAGAAATCTTAATTATTCCGACCATTGGCCGGGCGATTTGCAATATGCGCTAATTTACTATACCCCCGGCCCCGACTTTGCAATATAAGAACCTGTATTCAACAACCGCAATACCGAATGGGAATGGCGATATTTCGCCAATCTAGGCGCGTTTTTCGCCGCTTGCCAACAAAGGCAAGCAAGAAATACGCAACGACGAGCGGCGGAATATCGGCGTTTCCAGGCGGTGTTGTGCTTATTGAATACAGGTTCTAAATTAGAATGGCGTGATTCCGCGTTGAAGCATTCGCGTAATTGGCTCGTCGTCGGTATATGTTTTCGCACTTCCGTATAGTTATAGATAATAGATCACGGAAAAAGGGTCAAAGGCAGGATTAACACAGATTTTAAACATTTTTATACGAATCTCTGAAAATCACGTCGACAACACATCGCGAAAAACGGCTTAAAGCCGCCGATTTGACCCTCGGTTGTCGGCGTGATTTTCAGAGATTCGTATTATCTGTGGAAATCCTGCCTTTGACCCTTTTTCCGTGACCTATTAACTATAAATCTATGCAATCCGCCTTTATGCTTTATTTTCTAAAAACTCAACTTAAAGGTCTTAATCTCAAAAGGCTTAATATCAAAAATAATATTTTGCCCATCAACAGTAATAACCTGCTCTTCCAAGGGCTCTTCAACAAGATTAGTCTCCACTACTTCTGTAAACCGCACACAGCTGTCAAGCTGAATAACCGCCTCGTTAAGGGTGCGGTTATTGCATTCGTATACCCGCAATATAAGTCCGCTGCCATCCTCGGCTTTTTTTATGGTGTCCACGATTACGTGTAGGGAGGGCCCTTCTTCTGATTGCTGTGGTGACATTGCATTAACCCGCAGCAGGGAAACTTCCGCAAAGTTGCTGCCACTGGTCTTTGGCAGCTCGTAACCCAGCACCGGGCTGTTAAACTCTGCCGCCCGGGTTTGCACATAGGAGCCTGTCAGGCTTCCAAAGTGGGGGTATAGGGCATAGGTGAATACATGCTCGCCAATATCGGCTGTTTTGTCTGGGTAGGTTGGGCCTTTTAGTAATGTCAGGCGCATTACGCTGTCTTTACAGTCGTAGCCATATTTGCAATCGTTAAACAAAGCAACACCAAAACCGCTTTCAGATAAATCAGCCCATTTGTGACCGCATACTTCAAATTGGGCAAAGTCCCGCTCATTATTGCTGTGGTTGGGCCTTTCAATAAAGCCAAACTGGGTATCATAGGTTGCGTTAACCGCACGTATATCCAGGGGGAACGCTGCTTTTAGCAAGGTTTGTCTTTCGTTCCAGTTTACTCTGGTCTCAAAGTCAATGCGGCGGTTGCGGGTGTAGAAAACTATGTCCTGCTCTATTTCTGATTTATTAAATTTTATTTTGCGCCGCAAGGTGGTCATGAGATTGCCCTGCTCCACTACTTCTATACCGCTGTATTCGAAGTTGGTATAGGGTTTTTCTTTGTAAAAAATGTCTATGTCCCAGGAGTCATATTTTAGGGGCTTGTCCTCGTAGGCTTCCAATGCGTTAAGCGGGCCTTTGGCCACTTGGCGCTTTGCCAGCTTGTCATACAATCTGGTGATTTCACCTTTTTCGTTAAATTCAATTTCATAGAAATTGGTTTCAAGGGTGGTTTTGGTTTCTTCCGTTTCCAGCTTAAAGAAATCATCGGCCTGGGGTGCGCTTGCTGTGCCAAGGGCGTAAGTTTTGTACCCTAGTGGGGGCAACTCTGTAAAAATTACATATAGCCCCCCTTCGGTTTGCTGGCTTTCCAATATATAGCCATCAGAATCTGTGAAGGTTGTGCTCTCTGTTATTTTTTCCGAGAAGGGGAGGAAAAGTTCTGCCGTGTCACGCCGCCATGAGAGGTTATTGTATACCACCACCGAGTCTTGGTTAAGTTTTATTTCCTCGTTTAAGGCAGATGCTGCGGTATTAATCAGCCCGTCTGCTTTGGACAGCATTTTTTCGTAGTCTTCCCGGCAATCTTCGTATACTTGGCGGATGGATGTACCGGGGATTATATCGTGGAATTGCAGCAGCAATACCCGCTCCCACATTTCTGTCAGGGCTTCGGCGGGATACTCGCTTTTTCCTAGTTTCAGGTCACGCAACATACTTACAAACTCCGCGTCATGGAGGAGGTTTTCCATTTGGCGGTTGGCTTTTTTTACATAGGCCTGGCTGGTATATGTGCCGCGGTGGTATTCGAAATAAAGCTCCCCATCCCAGGTTTCCAGTGGTTCTGATTCTACATTTTTGGCCAGGGTTTCGAAGTATGGCTCGGCTTTATTGGTTTTTACATAGGGCAGGCCGGGCATGTCCTCCATGGCTTTGCGGGTCATTAGCATTTCCCTGGTTGGGCCGCCGCCGCCGTCTCCATAACCATAGGCCAGCAGCAATTGGTCGTTTATATTTTTTTGCTTATAGTTTATCCATATCCCGGGTACTTCGAAGGGGGTCATTGCCCCATTGTATGTGTAAAACCAGTGCTCACTTGGGGTGGTGATAAAGTGGGTTAGTATTTCTGTGCCGTCTAGGCCACGCCAGTTGAAGGTGTCATAGGGGAAGTGGTTGTACTGGTTCCAGCTTATTTTTGTGGTCATGAAATAGTCATATCCAGCTTTTTTTGCTATCTGGGGCAAAGCAGCAGAATATCCAAATACATCGGGCAGCCACAATACTTTTGTGTCAACCCCAAGCACATCCTTAAAATAGCGCTTTCCATATAAAAATTGCCGCACAAGGGACTCCCCGCTTGGGATATTGGTGTCAGACTCTACCCACATACCGCCGGTAGCTTCCCATTGGCCGGATTTTATTTTCTCTACAACACGTTCAAATATTTCTGGATAGTCCTCCGACAGGAATTTATACAATTGTGGGGAGGAATGCATGTAATAATAATCAGGAAATTGCTCCATAAGGTTAAGCACAGTGGAGAATGTACGGGAGGCCTTTTCCCGTGTAGCCGAAAGGCGCCACAACCATGCCATGTCTATATGTGAATGGCCTACAGCGTTGACAGTGGGTTTAATCTCTGGCCTGCGCAGGGACTCCAGCCCTTCATTTAAGAAGGCCAAAGCACTTTCTATCGAGTTGTAATATTCTTCTGAACAAGAATTTTGGAAGTTGATTTTATTAAATGTTTCCCTTAGCAGCTTTGTAAGCTTAACCCGGCGCAGGTCATTTACGTCCAAAAGCTCAATAGACTCTGCCAGGGCAGTTGCGGCAAAGTAAAACTCGTCTGTTGCGGTGTGGATGCTTACTAGGGCGGTTTCCCCAAGGGTTCTTATATTAGATTCGTCTGAAAGCCCGGCCCATGCTTTTAGCGCTATGTCCAGCTTGCCTTCTTCCAGCTGGCTTTCGGAAAGAAATGCCTCTGTATGCCACATATCCAGGCCTTGGGTGGCTTTGCCGTTTACATAAAGCAGGCACTCTATATTGGTGATGTCCCAATTTTTGGACTTTATCACTTTTAAAGTAAAAGCTGGCTTTGTGCCAGGTTGGGAAAAGCCTTCCGGTATGGTTATTTCGGGTTTAAACCAGGCGGTACGGTCATAGCCGCCCCACTTGCCGCCACATGAAATAGGGGCTGTTTCTTCTACTGCATTAAAATCATCCAG
>Ga0131853_10018779_pt1 | contig 12582 bp, 6 predicted proteins | sample TergutLab28metaG_FD_92764 | JGI IMG/M metagenome (GOLD analysis project Ga0131853, IMG submission 92764) | Labiotermes labralis P1 segment gut microbial communities from Petit-Saut dam, French Guiana - Lab288 P1 (version 2) (version 2) | ecosystem: Host-associated > Arthropoda: Insects >...
CCCTAATACTAGACGAGCCATCCTCCAACCTAGACCCCCGGGCAGAGCATGAGATATTCAAGTCATTGGAAGAGTTAACAAACGGCAAGATGACAATATTCACCTCACACAGGCTTTCGAATGCAGCCTTGGCAGACAGGATACTGGTATTAGAAAAGGGGCGAATAGTAGAAGACGGCACACAAGAAGAGTTGATTAATAACAAACACCGCTATGCGGAGCTGTTTCATTATCAAAAGGCTAAATACGATATAGGAACATAAAAACATAAGCAGTAGTAAAAATACCTGCCTGCAAGAATTCTGATTCTTGTGGGCAGGTATTCTTCGGTTGAATGAAAAACGGGTATTTTTGAAGTCATTACCCTAGATATTCGATTTCATTTCTAATTTTTTCTTAGTAGTAATGGCGAAAACTGCTACAATCCCAACACCAACCATAGCCCCTCCGGTAACTGCAAGCGTCATAGTATTCGTACCTGCCCCGCCGGTAAGCGGCAGAGAAAAGTCCGGCATGTTACCCACAAACCAGTTGGCGGGGATATCCGGCCTTAGGCTAGGCCCATTGCGTACAAACTCAAGGGGTGCTACATTGCCTATACCTTGGAAGCTTATAGCCGTGTTATCCAATGGGTTGCCTTGCCACATCCGCCATTGGCCAACCGGGATTTGGAAGCCCGGCGGGGACATGACTTCTACCAATTGGTAAGTAAAACCCGGTATCATTTCGAAACCCAATGGGTCGTTTAAAACAAACTCGCCGGGGCTTACGTGGATGCCGTCAAACATAGGCACTTCCTCCCAAGGGAAACTAGGGTCGCCCTGTGAGTCAAAAGTTATAAGCCCTAAAGCGGTTATTGGAAGGTTGGCAAGGGTTGGGTCCATATCTGTGCGGAAGACGCGGAAATACGCGCCTTGTAGTAATTGCACCTGACGTGGGTCGCTGTATAGTAGATGATTGGTTTTGTAGAACTCGAAATCATAGCCATCTAAGCGGAAGTTTATGTCGTAGTTGTTAAGCGGGTGGATGCGTCTTGAGTGCGCTGGCTGGCTGGTGGCGGTGCCTGCAAAATTTATGTGAGTTAATACCGCGTAATTTGTGGGTGGTACATAACGGCGGTTAGCCCGGTTTCCAGTGAAGGTTACGGCGTTGGTAATGGTCAGGTTGCCGTATGCCATGTCGCCTGCGGTTACGCGGATTAGTGGGTCGTTATAGCAGTTATCCTCCGAATAAATGCCGCCGCCCATTCTGTTTGCTCTGTTATCGGTTATATAGGTATTGGCTGCGGCAGAGTCCACTGTCATTGTGCCCGTTAGGTTTACCCACACACCGCCGCCATAATTGGCATCGTTACCAGTAATGCGTTTATCACTGTTGCCCCGAAGGTTGAAGTTAGCGTTTGCGCCAACAAATACTCCGCCACCGTAGTAAGTGGCCGTGTTTGTATTAATAATTGGGTTGCCGCTACCATCTTCTTGGCCGCGAATACCGCCAATTATGCCTCCATAGAAGTTGAAGCTGTTTCCGTTGGTAGAACTCACTCCACCTCCGCGCCCGGCTTGGTTACCGCTAATTATGCCGCCGCGCATGGTGAAAGTGGAGCCGGCTGAATTTGCGTGTACACCGCCGCCGTGGCCAATATTGACCCCTTCGGCACCAAGCGCACGGTTACCGCTAATAATGCCATTGTACATATTGAAAGCACCCGCACTGGGTACATGTACACCCGCGCCATTACCCCAACCGGCTATATTGTCGCTTATTGTGCCGTTGGTCATGTCGAAAATTGCACCTGACTGTACCTCTATCCCGGCGCCGCTGCGTTCGGCCAGGTTTCTTGTTATAGAGCCTCCGGATATTTCACCCGTAGCATTAACGCCCAGCCATATGCCGCCGCCGTTGCCGCTGGAAGATTGATAATTATAGTTAACGGCTATATTCTGGGTAATAGAACCGGCCGACATATAGAAGCCGCTCCCGCTCCCGGTCACATGCACGCCGCCACCAAGGCCAGTTGGCACCCCAGTACCCGCGGCTATATTGCCTATGATTGTGCCGCTTATAGTTGCGCTTCCGGGTGACATAGTTAAGCTTGTGCCGTTTTCTGCCCATATGCCGGCACCGTTTATGGCCGTGTTAGCATGTGGGTTAGGCGTACCGTCCGGCGGCCAAACCGGGGGCGCGCCGCCTATTACCCCACCAGTCATGATGAGAGTTACATTGTTGCCAAACACCCCACCGCCATTGTTTCCGGCTTCGTTGCCGCGGATTGTCCAATTGTTTACAATTGTTAGGGCGCCGGTGGTCATGCTTACCCCGCCGCCGTTTATCAGGGCATGGTTATCGTTAATATTTACAGGCCCTGCATTGGCTGCGGTGTTCCACTGCCCGCTTATCCAGTTAATGCCGCCACCGTTTTGCGTGGCTCGGTTGTTGTTTATATTCTTTGTGCCGCTTCCTGTAAGAGTAAAGAAGCCACCCATTATGTGTACGCCGCCACCTTGTGTTGTTGCGACGTTAATTGTAGCACCGGCAGTATTAATGCCTTGAGCGGGATGCCCGTTGCCGCTTATAGACCCGCCGTGCATGTTAAAAGCGGTAGATGCACCAGTAATATGAACTCCGCCGCCGGTGGTGCCGGCAGTATTTTGGTTTATATTTATCGTAGGATGCATCATATGAAAAGTGCCGCCTATCATGTTTACGCCGCCGCCGGTGGTGCCTGCGCGGTTATTGTTGATATTGGCGCCTTCGGTTGCGGTAACGGTGCTGCCGGCTTGCAGATGTAAGCCGCCGCCGCTGCCGCCGGCCCTATTGTTTGTTATATTTTTAGCGGCACTGCCTCTCATCTCAAATAATGTGGTGCCGTCACCTACAACTATCCCGCCGCCTGCAGCCCGGGTGGTATTGCCGCTTATGCTTCCGCTGTACATAAAGAACTGGCTGGTGTTCATCATACGAATGCCGCCGCCGCTCCATCTGGCTGTGTTATCGTTTATGCTTCCGGCATGCATTGTAAACACACTTGCCCCAGCCATAAATACACCACCGCCACCGGGTTGAGTACCCGCATCCACGCTGTATTGGGTGTTATTTCGTATAACGCCGCCTGCCACCATAGTAAAGTTGCCGCCCAGCAAGTACACACCACCGCCCCTTGCGCTGGAAGCATGATTCCTGTCTGCCGAGTTATAGGCAATAAGCTTTTGTGCGGTACCCCTCATGGTAAAATTAGCACCACCATGTACAAGCACGCCCCCGCCATGGACGGCCGAGTTACCTGTAATACTTCCACCATCCATGAAAAAAGTAGAAGCGGCACCCGAAATATTTACGCCGCCGCCGCCGGCAGCAGAGCCACCGCCAATTGGCCCGGCGGTATTACCGGCTATTGCGCCTGTACCCCCTAATGTGAAAGTGCCGCCGGTTACCCTAACCCCGCCGCCGCCTTCGTTGGCGGCTATGTTACTTACATGGTTGCCGTTTATAGTACCTGCGGTCATAGTAAAACCGCCTTGGTTGATATACACACCGCCACCCATTTGTGAGGCTTCGTTACGCCTTGCGACAGTAGTCCCGCCAATAGTGCCTCCCGTCATGGTTATGGTGGCCGGGCCGGTTTTGAATATGCCCCCCCCATTTATTGCGGTGTTCCCAAAAATATTAATGGCATTGTTGCCCATAGTTATATTAGCTGTCCCGTTTATAAGCATCCCGCCGCCATTGCCGTTTCTTGCTTCATTATTGTTTATGTTTATCAGGCCGGTGCCCGTGCCAAAGTTTAATAGTGCACCAGCCGCGCTTCTGTTAATCCCGCCGCCGTTGACAGCCAAGTTATGGTTTATGTTTTTTGCAGTTGTTGTATTTCCAAAAGTAAATGTGCCACCTGCAATATAGACCCCGCCGCCTGTGCCTGTGGGTACATTGCCTGCGGCGCCTCCTGCGATAGCTAAGTTGTTTCTTATATTGCCGCCGTCCATAGTAAAAGTACCGCCCAGCACATAAACTCCGGCACCGCGGAATGCCCGGTTTGCGTTGCCTATTGCTTCGCCGCCGATGGTTGCGCTGCCGCCAAATGTAAATGTACCTGCCGCAACATATACCCCGCCGCCACCGCTGTTGGCTGTGGCTCCGGTGTCAAGCACTCTGTTATTGCGGATATGCCCAAGGGTAAATGTGACAGTACCATTAGAATATATACCGCCGCCCCGGATGCCTGCCGTGTTATTGTGAATAACAGAGCTTAAATGCGTTACTACCTGACCGCCTTGTACATAGATTCCACCCCCAAATTCCCCGGCAGTATTACTACGTATTTCTCCGCCGCGGAGTATTGTGCGAGTGACTGCTGCTGCGCCATGATGCATGGATAACCCGCCACCCCTGTGGGCGGTGTTATTTTCTATAATGGGGTTGCTGGTTTCCCACATAACAAAGGTATGACCTGCCGCGTTGTCGCCTCTTGTCCCGGCTGCCGCCATTACCCCACCACCTAGCCCGCTGGAATTTCTTGTTGCTGCTACGGTGTGCGGTATGGCGGTATTATGGCTTATTGTGCCGCCGTGGAAATTAAATTCGCTAAACCACTCTACGTTAACGCCGCCGCCCCAGCCGGAGTTTACACCTCCGGTTGTGGATGCCACGTTATGGCTTATCCTTCCGCTGTTCATTACCATTAGGGCATTGCGGCCTACGGGTGCAGGCGGGTTTGCGGTAACAAGTACGCCGCCGCCGCGCCCTGTATGGTCTGCTCCGGTTGCGTTATGGGCTACATTCCATCTTATTAGCCCGCCGCTAAGGGTAAAAGTAGCGATATTTGCTATATGAACCCCGCCGCCATTGGGCCATCTGGCGTTCCTTACCTCACTACCTGCCATCATGGTAAACGCGCCGCCAGCCGATACAGCCACACCGCCGCGATTTTGTGTGCTTGTGTGGGCCAAAGTACTGGCCAGTACAATGTTTTGAAGGCGCAAATGCGTGTTTGCCCCTGTTACATTAAAATGCCTTGCGGCAATATTTTGATGGAGATACCTAAACGCGGCGTTAAACTGGCCCGCGTTGCTTGTGTCCCCCGTTGTGTCTCCAACGGCAGGGCCTGCCACATTCCCTTGAATATGAACTTGCCGTCCGCCATCTACTGGTACGGCCGCGGTAAGCGTAAAGTTTCCTGTGATTGTTATTGTTGTAAATACGCCTACAGTTGTAGACGCCGTGGCTATTGCGTTTGTAAGCGCTATCTGGGTGTTTATCCTAAGATACGGGTTTATTATTATTTCATTGCCGCCAAATGCTACGATTCCTATATATTCAAAAGAATCGCCGGGGTCTAGGTGTCTTACAAGGGTGTCTAGCATTTTTACGCGCTCAAAAACCCCTTCCTTGTAGACGAGCGAAACTCTAAGCGCGGCACCTTCGTATTGTGGTGTTAGGGCTTGCAGTCTCTGATATACCCACTCATCAGATATTGCGTATAGTAACATTGCCGCGAAATCCTCTGCGCAGTCTAATGCCCTTAATGCGTCGCGGTTTAATCTGCTTAAAATCACCAATAACTCAAATAACTCTTCGGCCTGATAAAGGCCCATCCGGTTGGTTAAATACAAATAATCATCCGCATTTAAGAATGAAAACCTATGCAAATATCCAATCGTATCGTTAGGAGTGTGGAAGTAGCCATAATATCCAGGCGCATAGCCAATGTAGCCCCCATCTTCGTATAGGGGGTTGCCTTCGTAGTCGTATGTGGCATGTTCGCCAATGTACCCGCCTTCATGTGTATATTGGTACGCGTTGAGATAATCCGCTTCGGGGTATTCGCTGCAATCGGTTAAGTATGAAATCCCACTTAAATACTCATCATTTTCGTAATAATAGTATGATGGAGCCGTATAAATTTCACCGCCATTGCAGTAGCTATCGTTATGCCCGTAGTCATACCCTGCATACTCATGAGGAAGGGCATAATCATATCCGTAGGCGGGTGCTATTCCGCCCTCGCCATAGTCGCTCATAGCAAAGATGGCCATTATTGCTGTAACTGTCAGCGCAACAAACAGTGCTAATGTTCGCATTGCCTTATTATGCACCCTATTTAATTTCTTGCTCATATGTATCACTCCTCAAAATCTCACACAACAAAAAAGCAAAGTAAAACGCCAAAAAGCGCTACTTTGCTTTAAGTAGAGTGTATATGTAATAGATTAGACCTCCATGTCCTGTGAAGGCAAATGGTGCCACTGTACTTCTCATTGCACTTCCTCCGAGTTGCATTTATGGTTGCCTAAAAGTGCTGCTAAAATGGTTCATCATTTGTATCCGAACCATAAAAGTAGCACATGGTAAACTAACCACTATCAGTTTACACCAGTACAGGGCAATTTACAAGCGGATTTCTGTTAACAATATGTAACGTTTGCTGTAAAAACAATATTATTTTCGTCCATTTTTTCATCGGTTATTTATGTTTAAGGCAGAGGCAATCGTACGATTTCTAGCGTTTTTATGTTTCGGAGCAAAACAAAAAATATGCCGCTTTAACATGAAAGATGAACCTTTTCACGGTTTATCTTTCGTGTTAAAGCGGCAAGCTGATATTTCAAAGTGTGTTTTGCGCGAAGAATCCGGTAATCATATTGCCTTACGCGCAAGCACGGGCTTATTAATCATATATATAGCCATTGCTAGCGTAATGCAAGCCGCAATCTGCACAATTGCCACATCATGAAATATTATCAAGTTGAAGAACCAAACAAGCGCCCTGCGCAGCACCGGGATGGGTGAAAATACCGAAATAATCGCTATAAGCACCACATCTGTAACCCAGCCATACCATTTAACCTGTATTGCAGTAAGGGTATGCGTAAATGTAGAAATCAAAAACAATAGCGCAAATTGTTGAAAAAATGCAAATGCAGCCCCATTCTGATTCCAGCGGAATACTTCAATAAGATTGGCGATGCCGCCGATATGCCCAGGTTCGCCCATTATAAATGCTTCAGGTGGGTAGAACGGATAGAATGGCTGAAAAAGCTCTGTTCGAATTATTGGCAAATCAATTACATAAAATATAGCAGTGTTTGCAAGTGATACTATAGCGGCCAATACCGCATATACCATTAAGCTGCCCCAAAAAAAGTTCATACGTTTGCCGCCTAGATTGATAATCCTGCGGAAATTGCGGGCAGGGATAAATATCCCGGCCAAAAGCGGCAATATCCATAACAAGCTGCCAAAGCTTACCTGAGAGCCTGTATTAATATCATTCCTAGCAAGAATTAAAAACACTAAAGTTTGTACCGCCATAACCCCTGCAAGTATCCCTGTAAGTATATATGGCACCTGCAAGTGCCTGAGGTTTGTCTTTGCTAAGTTCCAAGTAGTTTTACACATGGCTGTTACCTCCTACAATATTGATAAAGAAATCTTGCAGGCTAAGCCGGTCTATACTTACGCCTTGGGGCGGGGTGATTCTATCATCATAAACATGCGCTACCATCATATTACCTATTGCCGTCTTGCCTATGCAGTTAAGCCCGCCTAATAATGGTGCTATGGCCTCTGCTGTACCGGATAGGGTATATGCTTTTTCGTCTATGTCTTCTATCCCTGCTTCCACAAGCAGCTTGCCTTTTTCTATGATAATCAGCCGCTCTGTAACTTTCGCTATTTCGTCTATCAAGTGCGTTGATACGATAAGCACGCGCGGGTGTTGGCTGTAGCTTTCTAATAGTAGAGTGTTAAACTGGCTGCGCATAATCGCATCAAAGCCAAGGGTAGGCTCATCCAGCAGTATGACTTTGGATTTGCGGGCTAGGGTGATAATTGCCGTGAGCATGGTTTTCATGCCAAATGATAGCTGCTTGAACCGCTTATTGGTGTTTAGTTCGAAGCGGTCGGCCATCTCTAGCGCAAACTCACGGTCAAAGTCTGGTTGTATCGCGGAGGCGGTATCTATTAGCGAGGCTACGCGCGCGTTAAACTGTACGCTGCCGCTTTCGATGTAGTTTACGCAGTCGGGCATTTTCTCAGGCGAGACTCGTTGGTTGTCTATTGTTATATCCCCGTCTGTGTATGGGATATGGCCGGCTAATGTCTTCATAAGTGTGGTTTTGCCAGCGCCGTTTCTTCCAAGCAGGCAGTAAATTCCGCTTTCGGGGATTTCTAGGCTTATGCGGTCCATTGCGGTATGTTTGCCGTATCTTTTTGTTACATTTTTGAACTTAATCATAGTCCCTTTGCTCCTTCTTTGTTTTGATTGCACTGAATAATTCGTCAAGTGAAAGGCCAAGTGTTTTGGCCTCTGCCAGCAGTGCGTCTATTGTTTGGTTTAGAAATACGTCTTTGCGCCGCTTGGTTATTATTTCTTTTGCCCCCTCTGCTACACACATGCCTATACCTCTTTTTTTATAAAGGATGCCAGCGTCGGTAAGCTTGCTTACGGCTTTTACTGCTGTTGCGTGGTTTATGGCGTGTAGCTTAGCAATGTTGGTAGTAGAAATTATTAGGTCATGGGCTTGGTATACATCTGTTATTATGTCGCTTTCGATTTTTTCCATGATTTGCAGGAAAATGGGCTGGCTATCATTCATTGGCTTACCTCGCGAGAGTGTGATTTTGTTAAGCTTGCTTGGTTAATCACATAACTAATTAACCGAATAATATAGTATAAGCGATCATTTGTCAACAGGTGATCCGGTTTTGATACTTTGGTCAGCGGCAAGCCGCTTTATCGGTGAAACCTTTATTCGCATGGTTGTAGCCTGCATATGTAAAAAGCCTATCCATCTGGACAGGCTTTATGGCTAGTTACGAAAGCAGAGCTTACCTGCTATCTAAAATATATTGTACATGTCCCTTATTAAGTTCCATGCCGATTGCTTCCGCCAGCACATTCTCTTTACCATCTACAATAGTGTAGCCTATAAAGCGTACACCGGCTTTGCCTAGTTCTTCTATCATCATTAATCCCATTTTCTTGGCAATGCCGTATTGGTCGCTTTCGATTAATGCGCCAACTTCGTACCGGTTAGGGCCTTGGAACTCTATTTCAAGACTAAACTCGCAAACGGTTGCGTCTAATCCATCGTGAAGCACGCGGATAAGCCCCACCAGCTCCGTTTCATAGAATGCGCCTATGATAAGGTTAGAATTCTTCATCGGGATGGCGGCTGTTTCCTTGTCATAACACTTTACCTCATACATATCGTTGCGGGAATAGAAATTCCAGAGCTGGTCCTCGGATATTTCGGGATTGACTTTGATTCGTACATTGTTTGGGTTCATCTTAACTTTAAAAAGCCTGTCGATAGATACCCCAAAGTATCCGGCAATCTTGGGGATAAGCTCTAAATCCGGTGTGGTTACATTATTCTCCCACTTGCTAACCGATTGGAATGTTATCATAAGATGTTCTGCCAGCTGCTCTTGGGTTACGCCTTTTTCGGCACGCAGTCTTTTAATGTTTTCGCCGATATTAATTGTCATGGTGTGTCCTCCTCTTATTGTATAGAAGTATTAGCATTCCGCGGTGCTGATATAACTTTACCACTACTGCGCGCCCTTAGTAATAACGCATAGCGCTATCCCAACTAACGCAATGCGCGAGTTGCCTAAAAACTGAGTATATCCTAGCCCCATTCTAGGAATAAAAAATAATGAAAACGTAGTTGTCATCTTCGCTAATTGTCTTTATAATAGCCGGGGATAAGCGGTTTTTATTTCCTACCGTGCAATATCCACAATAACGCGGCAAAAAACCAAGGAGGGTTTATATGAAAGTTTACACGGCAAATGAGATTCGCAACATTGCTGTACTTGGGCATAGTGGTTGCGGCAAGACAACATTAATGGAAGCGGCTCTAAATGTGACAAAAGTTACAACCCGCATGGGCCGCGTGGAAGACGGTAACACCGTAAGCGACTACGACGCGGAAGAAATTAGGCGCGGGGTATCCATAAGCGCGTCTGTTATACCGGTAGAACATAGCGGCACAAAAATAAACTTCGTAGACACGCCGGGCTTCTTCGATTTTGCGGGCGCGGTGCATGAGGCCCTGTCTGTGGCGGATGCCGCGCTTATTTTGGCCTCTGCTAAGTCTGGCATAGAGGTAGGTACAGAAATCGCGTGGGAAAACGCCGTAGCCAAAAACCTGCCCCGCATCATTTTCCTAAGCGCCATGGACGACGAAAACGCGGACTTCTTAAAAGTTGTAGGCAATATGAGGGACTTTTTCGGTACAAGCGTAGCGCCATTGCAACTGCCGTTTAAGCAAGGCAACAAACTGGCCGGGTACGTAGACGTACTAACCGGCAAAGCCTACGCCTACGACGGCACGGCAGTAAAGCCCTGCGATATGCCGGCAGAACTGGCCGATTCATATGAGGAATACCACGCCGTGCTGGTAGAAGCCATTGCGGAAACAGACGAAGAGCTAATGGAAAAATTCTTCGGTGACGAGACGCTTACAGATGAAGAAATGCAAAAAGGCATAAAGGCCGGTATCGCCAGCGGCGCAATAACCCCGGTACTTTGCGGCATTTCAACCACGGCTGTGGGCGCATTGCCACTGCTTGATATGTTAGTAACCCACCTGCCCCCGGCGGCAGTTTTGAAAGATAAGGTAAGCGTAGAAAACGCCAAAGGCGAGATGATAGAGTTGTCATGCAGCGACAACGGCCCGCTATGCGCATTCGTGTTTAAAACCATTGCTGACCCGTATGTAGGGCGGCTTAGTTTATTCCGCGTATATTCAGGTACAGTAAAGCGCGATGTTGCGTTGTACAATAGTACCCAAGACGCACCAGAAAAACCCGGCCATATCTACCTGATGCGCGGCAAGGACCAAATCGAGGCCAGCGAAGTGCGTGCAGGCGACATTGGCGCGATAGCTAAATTGTCTATCACCGCTACCCAAGATACACTTTGCACTAAGGCCAACCTAATGAAAGTAACTAAATTTGCTGTCCCGCCATCACTATTGTCTATGGCCATTGCGCCCAAGGGCAAAGGTGATGAAGACAAGATTGCATCTTCTGTTTCCAAGCTTCTGGAAGAAGACAAAACTATTGTGTACAAAGTGGACAAAGAAACAAAGCAAACCATCGTCTCCGGCATTGGCGATAGCCAGTTGGATGTTCTGATAAACCGCTTGAAGTCAAGATATAAAATTGAAGCTGAGCTTAGCCTGCCGATAGTGCCCTACCGCGAAATGATTAAGCAAAAAACCCAACTAAGGGCTAAACATAAGAAGCAATCCGGCGGCAGCGGCCAGTTTGGCGACGTTGAGATGGTGTTCGAACACTCCGGCAACAACGAAGAGTCGTATGTATTTGAAGAAAAAATAGTAGGCGGCGCGGTACCTAAGCAATACTTCCCCGCTGTTGAAAAAGGTATACAAGAAAGCGTAAAAGCTGGCCCGCTTGCGGCTTACCCGGTTGTTGGCTTGAAAGCTACGCTGATATTTGGCAGTTACCATGCTGTAGACTCCTCCGAGATTGCTTTTAAAATGGCAACAATTAAGTGCTTCAAGGAAGCATTTATGTCTGCCAAGCCTGTGCTTTTAGAGCCTGTTATGAAAGTGACCGTTTTAGTGCCGGACGATTATACCGGCGACATCATGGGCGACATGAATAAGCGCCGCGGCAGGATTATGGGCATGGAGAAAATAGGCGCGAAGCAAGAAATTTCCGCAGAAGCACCGCTTTCCGAAATGCAAAAATATGCAACAGACCTTAGGTCCATGACTCAAGGGCGCGGAAGCTTTACTATGGAGTTCGAGCGCTACGACGAAGCCCCAAGTGATGTGCAACAGAAGGTTATAACCGCACGTAAGCAGGAACTGGAAGCGCTTAAAAACGATTGATGTGGGGGATTGACCGCTATCAGATGTGTTTTTATGTTACTTGATTATTAAGGAGAGGCCGTTTTGCTTGTTTAAGCAGAGCGGCCTTTTTAATTAAGTATTTATTCCTGATAATTATGATTGCCAATTTTGTAGAATGCGGTATTAAAGCTGAGGTGAATTGAATTTGGTATGTAGCCAAGAAGCGAAGCTATAGGCTATGCTTAGATAAACATGGCACCCATGCAAAGCAGGGTGCTTTTTTGTGCTATTTACAACTTAAAGTTGAATTCACAAATTTTTCATCAACTACATGTTTGTAGCATCTGATATTTGAGGCCGGATATAATAATCGGCAGGAGGTGGCCAATATGGACATGAAGAAAATAGGCAAAATTATAGCCGGACTTAGAAAATCCAACGGATACACGCAAGAATCACTGGCGAACAAGCTGGGGTTATCGCCCCAAGCCATAAGTAAATGGGAAACAGGTATAGGATTGCCGGAAGCGTCTATACTGCTGGAACTGGCAGATTTGTTTCGCATTTCTATCGACGGAATACTGCGCCCGCATGCTAAGCAAAGCACCATCACAGATTTCATCAGCCGCAACCAATCCATACCAGAAAATAAGACCCTCGACGGAATCCCACGAATTAGTCGCTGGAACCCACCGAATGGTTGCGACATGCTGTACTCCCTCCCTGCCACCATAGCAACGGCGCTCTGCTACATCGA
>Ga0131853_10018780_pt1 | contig 12582 bp, 5 predicted proteins | sample TergutLab28metaG_FD_92764 | JGI IMG/M metagenome (GOLD analysis project Ga0131853, IMG submission 92764) | Labiotermes labralis P1 segment gut microbial communities from Petit-Saut dam, French Guiana - Lab288 P1 (version 2) (version 2) | ecosystem: Host-associated > Arthropoda: Insects >...
CGCACATACACACACACACCACCCACACACACACACCACACACACACACACACACCACACACATGCACATACACACACACACACACACACACACACATACACACCTCACCAGGAATTACACATACAGCCACATTTGCCCACATTTTACCATAACCACACACTACTATATTGTATTTTATCATTTTAATAATTCATAACTTTAACTAACACAACTGTAAACTCCCTGAAGGTGGTGTATTAACACCGAAACATGTCGGAGTAATTTAATACAAATTTACAGTCCTTATTTGTGCATATGTTGGTATATAATAGACGTTTTTGATCTTTAACCCTTTAAACGCCAAGTTAAATCCCATCTGCCATCTCCTGGCATTATTAGGAGCTCACCATATTTTCCACGTTAGCGGGTTAAGGGTTAATCTTCATAATAGTAATTTTAATCATATGTAGAATTCCAATCATAATATTTGAAGCGTAAGCTGTATATACTAATGAACTTTGGAACTCACTGAAGATGGCAATCAGATAAGGCCTGAAACATGCCAAAGCATTAATCTAACAAATAAAAATTGATGTGCATCTGATTGGTGTTAAATTATGTATATGTAATATGGCTGTGTGGAACATGTACAGCATTAAGTGTCTCAAATTGTTTGGTGCCGCACTTTTCGAAAGCATGCACTGGTGATCATGTGTCATTTTCAGTCATGTAATTATGTAGTTGGCTTTGCATCTTCCTCTTGGTTTCTGCAAAGTCAGTTCCATAAAGCAGTTAGTTTCCTTCTGTCATTAATCTTTCAGGATTCCAAAAGTAAACCGTCAAAACCTGGTCTGAGTTGACAGTGGCTGATAGAATTCCCTTGTATGACAGATGGCAATGGTACTGTTTATTGTTTGTACCATTTACTGTTGCGTCAATATAAATTGGTTTTGCATGAACTGAAGAACTACTCAAATGCCATTCAGAGTCATTATTATGACCACTTTCTGTAATATGATACTATTTATGACATTTATGTATAGAGTAAAAAAAAATATAGTTTTTTTGTATGCAGGGACATAACATAAAGCAAAAAGAGATGTGGCATGTTCAATAAATAATGTTCCTTTGCCAGCAGCTTTTTCATTGATCAGACATTTTATTTTTCTGTGAGATGTAGCACTTTGTAGTAGTAGTAACATGCAACAGATGGCACAAGTGTCAGTCAAATGCCATTCTGGGGATAAGTTGATGTGCTGTGGCAGTGACACTAGAAACTTGGGGTCCATGAAGAAATTCATTGGGTTATTTATTTTTTTTCTGGAAAAAACATGTTTCCACTAAAAAAATTCACCACTAATTCATAGAGGTCTCTGCTGATGGCATAATGGGAGTGTAGCATGTCAGAAAATAGGGTAGGGAGTTTGGAAATGGACTAATTGTTGTATCCGTTGTTGACCCGATGAGGAATGTATCTTAGATGTTGTTCCCAGGGAGGACGGAGCTCGTAACTCAGGTTAAGACGGGGAGTCGGGCAGGTCGCACACACTCTCAATAATCCACAAGTAGAATATATTGGAGTTTTATTGTGCAAGAGTATAGAGTAATAGCATTTACAACAAAATGTACCAGTGACAATTCTCACCAGTGGACTCTTCATTTCTGTTCACACTCACTGACTGTCCAGCTTCGTACTCTGCTGCTCAGACACAGTTCGAGCTACGCAGCAGACTGCTCCCGCAGAACAAAGCAACTATTGTTACATGTCTTGCTGCACACACTGGTAGCGCGATACACTTAGCGAGTCCAGTTATAAACAAAAGAAATGGAAGGAAATTGTATTCCTCCCATGCCTCATCTTAAGAGAGGCGAGACCTGAGCATGAGTAAATTTAGCTTATGACTAACATACAGTACATGTAAGAATGCTAAAAGAAAACCACAACACAAAAAAATCAGTATGTGTGTCAACTATACAACATAATGGACATCCATGAAGATGATCACACCAGCAGCCCAGCACATCAGTTGTAGAATGAACACAGCATGTGAGCGGAGAAAATGAAATGGGAAGTGTGATAAGTGACAATCTGAGGAATAAAGAATTTTTGTGTATTACACATACAAACATAACTATATTTCACCTGGTAGTACAGTAGGTTTACAACTACATGTTTCGGCCCTATATGTTGGCCATATGTACATAAACAACTAATGATAATTCACTTGTAACAGCCCTGGGTCATGGTACCCACTATTGAAACAACGAGATCTCGTTCCTCCCACCCAACTCCCAATACCCTAAAAGAACACCCCACACATCTTGTATAGCTACTCTGTAAGTTAAATCACAGCTTGAAGGTGACCAATGTATAGGGCCAAAACATGTAGTTGTATACCTACTGTATGACCAGGTGAAATATAATTGTGTTTGACTGTATGTGTAATACACAAAAATTCTTTGTTATTGAACCGACGCAACAGGGATGATGCACCTCAAAATCAAAATGACAATCTGAGGTTTACCAATGGTTTTTTTTTTATTTTCATTGTTACACCATGCATGTTGTTGAGTTACTCAATTATTATACCAACTACTGCACATAGATAAAATTTATAAAATTTACACATTAAAACATTAAAAACGCTCCGACATGTTTCGGTCCTAGGACCATCATCAATCAGGGAGCTATATTGTCCTTGCTAAAGTTACGCTATTAAAAGTCACATTACTTATGTTGTACCAGTTGGGTATTGTGGCAGCATGCCGTGTTGTGTAATGTTATGTTGCGAAGAGTGCCCTGCTACAGATGTAGCAGGGCAGCCTTAGTAGTGGGCAATGAAACATGTGCACCAGTTCACTCCCCATGAAAATCCAGATGGAATGCTGTGGAAACACCCAAATTCTCCAAGAACCAGAAACTTCCAAGCATGTTCGTGTGCTGTAAACATTCTGGCGTCTGTATCCTGGGATATGGAAGGAGTCATGCACATAAAATTTTGTGCCCTGTGACACACTGCTACAACCGTGCAAGACTGTTTACAAGAATAGATCTGGACGTCTGTCGTGAGGTGTGGTGCTTCATCGTGACGTTGTGATGCCACGCGGCACACACTAGGCAAAAGATTTATTGTTGTCGTTTCAGTGGGATCATCTGGGACATCCACCCTTTTGTCCTGACCTTTCCCTGCTAGACTTCCGTTTCTTTTTGCCACCGAAGAAACATTTCGAAGGTCACGCTAATTCCACAATACTGTGGAAGTGAAAGTGGGTGTTTGTGAATGGTTGTGAATGCAAGACCCTCATTTCTGCCATGAGAGAATTTTTAAACTTGTATGAAGAGATTACAAATGCGTCAAAGTTATGGGGAATTTTCTTGATAAATAATGAAATTCTTAGTGTAATAATTAAGTAGTTTGACATTGTACTGACATCTCATTTCATTTTTGTTACTCTGGGAGCCATACTTATTGATTATCAGTTCTATAACATTTATTATTATTATTATTTTTAATTTGACAGACTTGAATTAAGGTCCACGAGGTTCCAATCAATTTTTGTTAATTCTGGAGCTTGGGCTGTCTCATCCATATGGATCACTACTGCTGCGTGCACACCTCATACCTCTAAATCTGCTGCCTAAACTAAATCTCGCTTTTCTTGTAGACCAGATTTAGACAGTCTTGTTAAAGACACGGAGTCATAAATTCACAGATCTTTCACATTTTGATAAATATCATAACATTTTTTAATTTAACTAACACATTGAGGTCCATCTACAGGTTAAACACAATCTCATCTTGCGCAGAATCAACCAAGACCTGTGTTAAAAGTCCGCGGTGCCAAATCTTTTGGCATGTTTTGCGTTCTGTGAACCGTGCATCATGATACACATAAGTGAGAAACAACAACAAGATGCACGCTTTTGTTTATAATCGATTTCACTTAAATTATCCTCGACATGTTTCGAACCAGTAATTGCTCATCATCGTTAGGAGTTCTGTACAAGCAGCTTTCAGTATTTCACCATGCATCTTTAGAGAAGTCTAGTCGCTGACATGATACAAATGATAGTCTTAAGATGCATGGTGAAATACTGTGAGCTGTTTGTACAGAACTCCTAATGATAAACAATTACTTGTTCGAAACATGTTGAGGATAATTTAAGTGAAATCGATTATGAAGAAAAGTGTGCATCTTGTTCGTCTTCCTCACATATTCATTTGGCATGATTTGTGTTTTATGTATTAATTGAACAATTATGGAAGGGAACCAGAAACTGAGTCTGAAATTTGTGTTGCAGAATTAAAGCTTCTTGGTCCTGACTTTGTGTTTGGCGTGATATCGACGATCGATGGTGAGCGAGACCCTCGCAATTTGTTGCAGCTCTTCGGCATGCTACCACATTTCATTAAAACATTTCCCCTTGGCCATCTGACAGAAGAGATGTTTGATGTTGTGTCATGCTACTTTCCTGTTGATTTCTATTCAGTGAGTATTTAAGACTTCATCATTATGTGTTCTGATACTTCGGAATTGACTGAGTTGTGACCAGCTGCCAGCACTGTATATTTAATCAGTGATCTGTACTGTTATCAGCAGGGGCATTTTTGACTTGCATGAACTTCTCTTTTTATGTATCTCTGATTACCTCTTACAAGTGACTGGAAATAGACAGTGTTAAGTTAGAGTAGGTTTTGAGCAGTAAACATGTCAGGTAAAAGAGTACTGTGAAGTTTATTCTGTGTAATAAACAAACAAATGCACATCAGTAAAATGTGTTTTATCACGTGTTATTCACCGACATGTTTCAGTGGCTGTTGCACTAAAGTCTTAAGCAATCCCCACAACATTACATAGCATTGCTTAACTAACTGCTATATAGAGCCGAGGAGCAACATCAAATCAGTCCTATTATGGGCCCGAGGTGCCCAGAGGGTTCCAGGAAGTTAAGGTTCCCTGATTGCATGACAATGGCACAGGATGGCAGTAAGGTTGTCAGCCTTATGCACCGGCTGTTTTTACCCCATTTCTGTTAGAGGCTGAGTTGACCCCAGGGCCATAGTGTGATCAGAAGGATTTTATGTCAATGAAAAATTCCAATGACACCATCTGGAATCGAACCAGTGACCTTAACCACTGTGCTACTGCGGTCCCCTGAGGAGCAACATTGACACACTCAATTAATTATACATATACATACTTATAAGACATATTTTAATTACACATTTTGTACGATTATTTGTATATTGTTAGTATTCGTTTATGACACCCTAATGATGTTCACAGAGGTGACTGAAACATGTCCATGAATAATATACCGTATATTCTGGAATCTAATCCGCTCTAGTTTTTGCAGATTTCTTAAACGAGACAAAAGTTAGTTTGCGGTTCTAATCCGCACCTTTCCTTCAACCGCCCCTTGCCTACAAGGCAGACTGATTGAATAATACTGGATGTTACCAATGCTTTAACCGTTATCCGACTAACGCGCCGTGTGTGAAGTGGCCACTTAACTGCCAGCTGTACAAACGCACCACAGCTGATGATAGTGACTGGGTGACGGATAACGATTCAGTTATGAGTGATGATGGCGAGTCTGGTGAATAATAAATTATAAATATTATATAATATATTACATATTATAAATAATAAATAAAATAATAAATTATTGTACTTTATTGTTCTTACGGGACATACAGCGGCTCTATCATTTTTCCAAAATCCAGTTCACGACCGCGAATCTAATCTGCACACGATTCTAATCCGCATCTAATTTTTAGCCCTCTGAAACTGTAAAAACGTTGCGGATTAGATTCGAGAATATATGGTATTCTTTTATGCATGGACATAGTATTGGTTCTGAGGATCCACGTCTTCTGGGAAGTGATTCCATGTCATTGGGCTTGTCATTGGGGTATTTCGAAGGACTGTAGTGCCTTCATCATCAGTGTCAAGCAGTCCCAGAATACAGAAGGATTTGTTATAAGCATAGAAACTCTCAAATATTAGCCATTTTACTGTGAAGGTATGCAAGAATTCAGATGTTGTTCTGTAAAGAAATTATATCAACATGGGGCATCCGTGAATTCAAAGCAGCAGCAGTTCCTCATTATTGGCTAGACCCCTCTGGGGTGTGTGATGCCCTTTCTGGGGGTGCAGGACGTGCCAAATTTGTTTTCTGAAAGTACTGCCCTGCTACACGGCTACACATACGCCACACCTCCTTGTGCAAGGTAGGATTTTCGTCACTTGCGCACATTAAAACGAAGGCTGGAAACCAATTGAATATGAATGGTGAGGTGTGTGTGTGGCTATTTCAGAGAAGTTCCCTATTTTTCAGACATTACTGAGTGAAGGCAATGTTAGAACAATTGCTTATCTAGTAAACTTAAAGTCCTTGATTTTTTGTATATTCTTTATTTTACTGTGAAATAAAATAAATATTTAATTCTATTGCTTTTATTTTGTAGTCACGCTCTGTGTTAGGTTTGGCATGTGACCTACTCTGCCAGTTTTTGATATGAGTTTGAGAACGTGTTTTGGAAGCCAAAGTGACGTGGGCTACCTTAAAAGTTAAGAACATCTGGGTTGGATCAGATTGTGGCAGGCTTTTGAATGCATGCCTCTTCAGTTCAGTTGATTTACAAGCACAAGAAGGACTGAGTCTGTATTGTTAGTGTGTCTGTGTTGTCTTGTGACCTACTCCTATACATTGCGCAGTTCAGTTAATTCATTATCTGTTGGAACTCTGGTGGTTCTGTTTTTGTGTCCCTCAAGGAGTCTGAAGAATACTTAGGTGGTTTCTTACATAATGTGTAACTTTGTTCATTTTGCTGAGAGATTGTTAAATGAACATATTTCTCTACAACAGATGCCCAACACTCCAAATGGCATTACTCGTGATGACCTAGCAGCTGCCCTATTGCCTTGCCTAATAGCCTCACCAGATTTTACAGAATTCTGCATTCCATTGTTGTTAGAGAAGCTGGATTCTCAACTCCACGTTGCAAAGCTCGATTCCCTCCGCGTGCTGGTGAGTAGTGGTACTTCCATGTGGCAGCCTGGGCCCTGAGCTCAATATTTTAGGACAGTTTCATTCAAAATAAGGTACTCTGGCTGCATATCAGTTTATGCAAAAAATCAGATGATTGTTTAGCGTGTGTGTTTTGTGCATGTGAGTGTAATAGAGAACATTTCATGTATGATGCATTCAGTTCATTGTTACAACTTTCAGTTTTCAGTTACTTATTGAATGAACAGAAATGCTGTTGAGGTACTGATAGCCATAATTTCTTATGTGAAGTTTTTATGCACTTCTTTTAGACACAACCAGTCTCTTGCCATATCAGTCACGTGCCTAGCTTTATCGATATTTTAGCTACTTCACATTTTCTACATAGATATATTATATAGCCTTTTATTGTAATTCCAGCATGAAAGACGTACCATACAAAACTACATGTACAAATGGTCTTCCTGATGTAGAACACATGATGTTCGAAACCTGTAGAAGACACCAAGAATTGAATTAAAACATTAATTTGAAAAGTATGCATTTTGTTGGTTCACCTTACTTACTTACTCCATGGTGCACAGTCCTTCTTGAGAAGCTAACTAGTTTGCAGCTAGTCAAGAAATTCCCCACATTTCACGGAACCCGAAGGTTCATTACCACACTCACAAGCATCCGCCACCTGTCTATCCTGGGCCAGCCCAATCCAGTCCATATACCCACATCCCACCTCCTGGAGATCGATCCTAATATTATCCACCCATCTACGCCTAGGTCTCCCCAGTGGTGTCCTTCCCTCCAGTTTCCCCACCAAGACCCTATACACTCCCCTCTCCTCACCCATACGCGCCACATGCCCAGTCCATCTCATTCTTCTCGATTTTATCACCCGTACAATATTGGGAGAGGAGTACAAATCATTTAGCTCCTCGTTATGCAGTCTCCTCCATTCCCCTTTTACCTTGTCCCTCCTAGGTCCAAATATTCTCCTCAACACCATGTTCTCAAAAAAATGTAATGTACCCTCATCGACACCCCATAATTAAAAAACTTTAGACATAATTCATTAATCTTCTCTTTTCAGCAAAAATGTTGCCAGACATTCACAGTGAATGGAATGGCGAAGTTCGTGTATGATGTGTTCCATTCTTTGCATCGGGAAGTCGTTCCCGGAACTGACAAGGAAGTGTGTGGTGAAGCCCTTGCTTCACTGAAGGAACTAGTACACATGCTGTCCACTGCACCCAGTGATGAGGACCAAGTGGAATTCTTGCGTGGAACTTTAGAAAATATTATCAGTGGTAAGTTGTGAATGACTCTCATATCAAATTGTGAAATCTTCTTACTATTCCAGTTGGGACTATTGAAGCAGTATTGCTTAAAGTTGAGGTATTTTGGGTACCAACTAGTACAAATGTGTGTGGTTTGAGGTTCTTTCAGCGTTCTTGTGGGATGTGACACAATGTTAACTGATAATTGTTCGCAGAGCTTGCTGCCTCCATTCAGAGCAGTCAAAAAAAGAAAGACCACCTTGGAGGTGGGGGGCAGCAAACTCCTCAGAAATGTGTCAGTAACAAATTAACTTCTGTGATATGATATTTCAGGAGATTAATCATTGTGTAGAAATGGGTGTGCAAGTAACTGTTATGTTTATCCTAAAATCAGTATTCAGGCACATCCCTGCTTACACAATAGTTAGTATTTTGAAGGTATGGTGTAAGTTGAATTTTGCCCAAGTCATGATGCAGTGAGTATGTGGTTAACTGCGTATGTATACTTATGCTGTATGTGTACAGACAGCCACACATCAACATGTGCGCGCACGAGCACACACACACACACACAAATCACATACTAACATTTTGCTATATTTTGAGAGTCATACACTTTTTGAAAGATGTGTGTGTCAAGTTGCATTCAGCTGTCCACTTAGCTGAGAGTGACTGAAGTGAAGTGAGTGAAAACGCCCCTAGAAATTCATTTTATTTGTGTCGTCAACACATAAATTCCCTGCTTGTTTTTGGACGTGTTGCATAATCTCAATTTATTTTCCACTAAACGTCGTTCATTCATTCATTCCATTGGCATGTGCAGAATGCGATGATTCTTTGCCATTCTCAGGAGCTTCATCCATTTCTCTCTGTTATGTACTTTTTCCTGCCATCCTTCTCCACCAACTATTCTTCCATCCTCTCTTACCTCATCTTGCCGTCTATTTCTTGGTCTATGTCTCAATCTTGTTGTTCCCAAATTCATATATAATACCCTTTTGGGAATTCTGTTTTCTGTCCACAGAGCTGAGAGTGACTGAAGAATGTTACAAAACCTTTTGCACAGTGGTACTGAGCTTAGACAAGAGTTGTAGAAGGATTTTCCGTTGAAAAACACGCAGGGTGCAAAAAAGAATGAATAGCACAGTGATTTGTGATTTTAAATCCCACTCAAACTGCACCAGTTATTTGTGGCTGTGAATATATAAAGCAGATTAAATCAACTTTGAAACATCAGATTAGTCTTTTCTTATCATGAGACAGTTGCCAAAGCATAATTTATGAAATGTGTTGCCAGTAACATGAGAAGCATGCCATGTTACACTTGTCACCTCGTACATACCGCCAGCAGAATGTGAGATGCTTTCAAGTTAAAGCCATTATTTCTTGTTGATCTGGACAGTAAGCCACTGTTTAAGATGGTAAAGGTAAAGCAGTCCCATTACAGGCCTCGAGGGGCCCAGAGGATTCCGGGAAATTAAGGTTCCCAGATTTCGTGACAACGGCACAGGATGGTGGTAGGTTGTCAGCCTTATGCACCAGCCGCCTTTACCCCCAGGAAATACTCCTTGTACTCATTTCTGTTAGAGGCTGAGTCGACCTCAGGGCCATAGTGTGATCGTAAGGATTTTATGTCAATGAAAAATCCACTGATACCAGCTGGGATCGAACCAGCGACCTTCCAGTTTGTAGCACAGCACCTTAACCTCTGTGCTACCATGGTCCCCAAGCCACTGATTAAAGCAGATTAAATTTGTTTTAATCACGTAAGACACTTACTACTTGTACGTACATTTCATGAAGTGTCTAGAATAGTAACACAATGTATTATAGGTAATACGTGTCATTACATGTAACTTACATATGAATAACGAACAGTGAGTTATATAGTAAGATATTTCCATAAGGTCCCTGCTGTTTGATATGTGAGTCCGGACTGAAGTTGTGAGTGTCAGGGGTGAGAAGACTTGTACTTCTGTGATCTTTGCTGCTCTGGGATGTAACACAGCATCACTTGGTAGTTAGTAATGACATTTTGGGACAGACCCATTGGTTGCATCTTCAAGAGTCCAGCAGTCTTGGGACATCACAGAAGAACGAAGATCTCATATACACGGCCGCGTCTGCCTGAAATCACGCAAGAGCTTCTGCTTCAGTGTACATAATAACTATAATCACATGACAAGTATGAGCACCATGAAATCATGTTACACTTGTATGAATATGAGGAGCCGTTGCTTGCACCGTGGTTACTGTGGCTCATTTTGTCACGTGTGTTCTGTAGTTTTGTGGGCAGTCAGTGAAATTTGTGCTGAAGGTCATGATGGAGATTGACAGGGACTTTATTTAAGCAATCCTACTGTGCCAACCTATTATTCACTAATTTGACATTCAGAGGACCATGCATCGTGATATGTTCTTATAATAAAACCAGTGAGATGCGCTAATTTCTCAAATTTATTTTTGGGATAGAACTCTTCATGTTTCGGATAGGTTTCCTGTCCATTGTCGGGAGTCTAGTACTGTATACACAGCAACAGGTATATATCATACAGGTTTTGCTGATTGCTTGCATTTCCATCCTGATCCCTCTAGCAAGCAGTCAGTGAAACCCATATGACGTATACCTGTTGCTGTGTATACGGTACTAGACCCCTGATGAAGGACAGAAAAACCTGTCCGAAACATGTAGAGTTCTGTTCCAAAAATAAATTTGAGAAATTAGTGCATCTCATTGGTTTTATTACAAGAAATATTATTCACTGTAGTCAGTGAATAATATGAAAGGTCAGTGGAGTCATGAAGATTGCACAAGGATGATCTCATGGCAACATTATTTCACATCAAAACTTTCCAACATGATTTGTATTTGCAGTTGCTTGTAAGGATCTACGAGATGTGCAGCTAAGTTTGTTCCTTCCAACTGCTCGAATGCTGCTGACGGTTACCCGAGCGTCACCCGCAGCTTGCCGTCAAGTTGTTACTGTGGTAAGTTCAAGAAAATTTGTACTGGATGTCACAACATGCAGGATGTAAAACTTTGCTTCACCATGTTTTATTCCTTATGAATTAGTGCACTTTATTCAGATATACTTTAGTTACTGTAATGATTCAGAACCTTTAATATACGTACCATGTGGACTCTTTGCTCAGCTGCATAATCATTGTCTTTGTCTTTTCATATAAATTGACTGTCCCTCTCTCACACACACGGATATTCCCTTGTCCGACAAATTTTGTTTGTTACTTATAGCTAGCAGGTTAAATAGATTACGGTGGTTTGGGCATGTACAGAGAATGGAAGAAAATAGAATTCCCAAAAGAAAATTGTATATGAATTTGGGAACAACAATATTGAGAGGTAGACCAAGAAACAGAATGCAAGATGAGTTGAGAGAGGATGGAAGAATAGTAGGTGGAGAAGTGTGGCAGGAAAAAGTATATAACAGAGAGGAATGGAAGATGCTCCTAGGCTCCTGGGAACGGCAAGGAATCGTCACGTTCTGTACGTGCCGATGGGATTAATGAAAGATAGCTACTACACAACTGTGCATGTTGGTGGGTAGCTGAATTGGCTATGTTTGTACAGGAAAAATGAGCCCACAGGCAGTGACAAGTGATAGTTGCCAAAATAATGATCCTGTATCTTAAGAGATTCAGTTTGACTCTTAGTTCCAACTTCAACTTCCAGAGCTGTAAGATGAGTTTGTTGTAGGGTGAGTGAATTCGTAGGGGAGCTTGCAAATGTTGAAATTTTAGGTTCTGTAACTGTCAGACCAATTTTAAACTTTGTTTTATATTGGTAAAAGCTATTGAAGGAATAACCATCAATTTGTTAATGGAAGCCATCAGTACCAAAATCACATAAATAGCGCCCAAGTGGATACTTGTACTGGTAACAACACCTCTCATACATGCTGTATTCTGTTTCTTCTAGTTTAAATCGCATTTGACACCTGTATTAGTACCAAGAACAGGGCACTTGTTATAATAACAAGTGCCCTGTGTCCATATATACAGTAACTGTGTTTCCTCATTATGATTCATTTTAATAGTATCCTCCCATCTGTATGTAGGTTTTATATGTGTTGTATTCCCCCAGGATTTTCTGAGTATTGTGTTATATGCATTTCTCTGCCTCTTTGCATAATACGTATTTCACCAGTCCTCTCCTTCGCTTGGGCACAGGACACATTAAAGATCTTTCATTATACAGTTTACTTCATCCTGTTCCTGTTACTTAGGTCTGGATAATATTTGTCATCCCATCAGCTTTGAACACCCTGAGCCCGTGTGTCACATGGACTACTTTTACA
>Ga0131853_10018782_pt1 | contig 12582 bp, 9 predicted proteins | sample TergutLab28metaG_FD_92764 | JGI IMG/M metagenome (GOLD analysis project Ga0131853, IMG submission 92764) | Labiotermes labralis P1 segment gut microbial communities from Petit-Saut dam, French Guiana - Lab288 P1 (version 2) (version 2) | ecosystem: Host-associated > Arthropoda: Insects >...
GGAACAATGAATGTAAAAAGTAAAATTGTACTTCAACAAAATCATGATTTTATATATAATGATCAGTCGACGGAAGATTATTGTGCTGAACCCGTTGCTAGGGTTGAAGTACGGTGTGCATTCAGTGAAATCATGGATTAATGTCTAAAGCGGATCGGTTGAGAGGTACGTATTCAGTGGAAACCGTAGCTGGAGGTTGGAAGTGTTTCTTTTGGAGAATCGGCATAGTGCACTTACCGACTAATGGGTCCAAAGAACATTACTGAAAGGAACTCGCTATTGGCATGGTTTATTTTACAGTTCGAAAGGATAAATCAGCCAAGTTTTGAAACAAGTTTTGTTATTAGTTAATTTCCTCGCAATACTGTTACATCTTCATAGGAATTTAATGTGTGACGAGTTGAATTCGAATGAGACTGACAAGGCATGTAGCAGGAATGGGAGCTATGAGAAGTGCATATACATGCGTACTTCGGGAGAAAGACCCTTAATTTAAACTCCATCGATAAAACAAAAAATACCTATATCCGAATTTGAACGGTTAGGGAGATAATGGCGAGATAATTTTTGTAGAATAAGAACTGTTGTACATTTGTTGTTTACTGAATACATGTTATAGCCAGGAGGAATTTGTGATTGCTGTAATATTAACACCTTTACTTAGCATATAGTTACCATCTGAGTGAAATGAAGACATTAATTAAGCAAAACACTGGCGCTAGTTTTATAAAAGTAATTCTTAGGGTTCAAATTACTATGCGTAGAACACTCGCCTCCGTATGGTTGGCATGGCTGTCTGCTCAAGGACGGACCTGCGCAGTGTGCAAAATAACTGCAATACGTGGAACTTGAAGACCACGACCTCCTCGTGTCTATCTGTACCGTTTAACTTCGTATACAAACGTGTTTCGTTATATAGATGTAAATTAACCCAAAGAGCGTTGTTCTTAAATATGACAGACGTTTTCTGGAACACTCTTGATACATTTATTTATTAAAAAAAACCTAAAGCAAGACATTGGAGAGCCGATCACGGTGGCCGCGCGGTCTAAGTTGTGGGCCTGCAGCCGCTCGCCTGTTGGGATTGTGTGTTTGAACTTCGCCTGGGACATGGATGTGTGTCTGTTGCGAATGTTGTGTGTTGTCAAGAAGAGGTCTCTGCGACGGGCAGATCATTCGTCCAGAGGAGTCCTACCGATTGTGGTGTGTGTGAGTGTGATTTCGAAAACTCCATCCTGAGGATACCTAGGCCCACGAGGGCTGCCGAGCCGTGAAAAAAAGGACAAGTAGGAGATCTAGACCTAAAGGGGGGAGGGGGTTAATTAAAACGAACGTAAGGGCTTATGAGGACGTGGACTGGTTTGTGTGGTTCGTGGTACAGCCTAGTACTGGGTTGTTGTGGGCACATGAACACAGTGATGGCGGTTCAGTTCGGACAAGAGCAGGGGATCTGTTGCTTAGTTGAGGGATTACCAGCTCGTCAGGTAGCTGTGGTGCGTGGAATTATCTTATCAAAATGTGAACTTTGACGAAGAACACAACTATGCGACGTCTGGCCTACTGGTGGCGATAAGTCAAATACAGGCAACGTGTTTCCAGATTTTGATGTTTTGCTGGCCATGCATCTCAGTATAATCTTAGTAATTAAACAACTTAGTGCACAAATTCTTGTTTTATAATGAGTTCATTATACGCCTCTACATGTTTCGAGCACTATGTGCTCATCATCAGGAGGTCAAAATTTTATTATACAGCATCTGGTATCATCACACCTGTAGATGGTCGTCCCATGCACAGGTTGAGAGAGGATATTCTCTCCTCTTTTAGGATAATAATCTGCTATACGAGTAGTACAAACGAGAGAAATTCGTCTTCATTAACCGATAACCTTAAGCAGTCTGTCCAGAAAGTAGAGTTTCTTAAAGGCAATTTTCACGAAATTTTGGGCGCGTTTGCAAAGCCTTTCAAAAGCGACTATTAGCTGCGTCGTATTTGTCCGTCCGTCCTTCCGCATGGAACAGCTCGGCTCCCAATGGAAGGATTTTCATGAAAGGCATTTTTCGAAAATCTGTCGGGAAAATTCAATTTCCATTAAAATCTGCAAAGAATAACGGGAACTTTACATGAAGACCAATATACATATATGGCAGTATCTCGCTTAGTTCTTGTTGTACTGACAAATGTTTCGGACAAAATTTGTACAGCAAATTAGAACACACTTTTTGTGTGGATTAGCTATTCACGAAAATCGTGCCCTTGTATGAGATAACCTCGAAATATTGAGTAGAGCCAGACAGGCCACAGATGGAGATACGGCGCATGTGCTTTGCATGAGGATAACTAAGGCTACAGATACACACACAGAATATGTAATACTTGCTTGTCCACGGCAGGAATGTTTACACGAATGCGCCTCACTATTACGTTTATACTGACATTGCCTTTCTTCTCGCTGCTCTTTGTTTATCGCTGTTTGGATTTAGACGAAATCACGTATTTAAACGAAGATTCTGTCCCTCTTTCGACTATCGTACGGGATGTTAAGATTCTGTGAAACAGTTTGAATCAAACGCACTGCGATGGTTTAATCAAGAAATGTAGCCAAGAAGGCGAACTTCTTACAAATGAATGGATAAATAAATAAATAATTTAAACAACGCAACATGCCTAACAACCATCTTTAGGGATACAATATGATACTGTAAGAAGGAGATTCAAGACCATTACAGACACTGCTGACATTAACAGGAACAAGTGAAGAATATTGTAGAAAATAAAAAATGCCCTGATGTGATTACAAACAATGGAATATTGAAAACATCTCCTTAAGTAAAATAATATTAAAATGTAAGGCAGAAATGGGCCTTTAGTGTTTCTAATCGGAATGTCTTGGGTTGCATGACAGCCTGTGTTGTTAATTCTGCTCTGTGATAAGGTGGAGTGTTTCCTTTCGCATTTCATCGGGTCGTTAAAATGTGATTATAATATATATATATATATATATATATTTTTTTAATTTACAAGAATCGCTTCAAAAATACGTGTTAAAACTAAATGTAAGTTTGAACACTGAAAGTGCCACCAATTCCTTCTTCTTTTAACACAGTAAAAGACTGTGTTTTTGTTTCATGATTTGGTAAATACATCACTCATTTATTTCTATATAATGTATTTTTGGCTATATTAATTAAATTGGCGTGTGCGAAATTGCTATGATCTAATTGTGTTTGGCGGGCATTAGTTATATATTTTACGGCTTATTAGTACGTGGTAATTGAATGAATCCCAAGAGTCTTCGCAGTGTGACGCACAGTAGCAAACGCAACGTAATAGCAAAGCCATTAATTTCGTATCTCAGTCGCATTTCAGGTACCATCTGTTTGCTTAGAATGTCGTTCCTGTCACTGGGAGAGCTGAGTAGACTGATGTTCCTTTAGAATGAATTGTGGCAGTGTATCCACCGCAATGGGCACCAGTTTCTATCTGGCCATTTCACTAAGTGCTAGCCAGGATCTCGGGCTTTGGCTGCCAATGTGTATCGCTGAGAACAGAAACATATTGCTTACTAGTTCCTTGTACCGTCTGCGCAGTGTAACAATTTGTCGTGTGTAAGGGCGCGTGCGCAGAAAACACTTACCTGAAACACGCTTCCTTATAATATTGAACAAGTGTGGTAATGTGTGTTAGAACTGGAGTGATCATATTTTTAAAACCCGTTGCTTGTAATTTTGTCTGTTCCATTGTTCTCCAAGTTATTTAACTGCAAGTACCAGTAATGTGCTGACGAGCTGTTGAACACCAAGAATATTACGCTATCCTGTTCTCTTGTCTTAAAATCTGGGAACAGTAACATGCAAAATTATAGTATTACCGGCAATTTTGTGCAGACACTGTGTCCTCTCCTTGCAAGGGAAGAATGAGCACTGAGAATTTTCGCAAATGACATGCTGAGAAAAATATTTGATTGTACGGGAAACAAGAAGAAACAGGACAGAGAAAATTGTGTAATGAATGTTACAAATTTGAGTTTTTTTTTTAAAGTAATACTAGATAATGTTCAAATTTTCATGTAACTTTTACGTGCAGGAAACGAACGGTCACTGACCGTCGCCGGTTCAGCAAATACCTATTACTTCATTATACTTTAAGTGTATCGAACTACGGCAGTGACGTGATAGTTCGCTGTACCTAAAAGAATGTTTACTTTGCAACTTGCCCATGTCAAACCTAGCGAATACCGATGATTCAGCTCTCACTCGAAGCTTGAAGGTTCACCGGCTGTTATGTATCTACGACGTCAATTTGTGAAAACAGTACGCTGTTAAAAAGTGACTATATTACATTTGAGATGCTGTACTGTCTTCTGATAATCCGAGATAAGCTGTGCTGACTGAGTTTAACTTACAAAATTTAATTTATCCGAGTAGAGCGAGAATTTTGGAAGATGTGGTAACTTTGGCAAAATATCTAAATTCGAGTATTTGACTTTAAGTTATAAAAAGGAGCAAGATTATTATTTTACTATTATTATAGTGCTTCTACATTTAGAGCACTATTCATTGTTGCAAGTGCACATATTAGTTAGAATAGAATACAAGTCTATTTTCTTATTTGTGGTTGATCTTGTATGGAACGTATTAAGCGAGTGTTTTACTTGTCCCGGGGTCCTAACTGCTAAACTTTGTGCATGTCAGAAACCTTCTGACTGGTGGCAGATTCTACCGACGTATTTAATATTATAACCAGTGCTATTACGCTCGCTACCCTCACCCCAGTGCCATTTAGAATGACGTTAGTAAAGTCTAGCCATTTCAAACTAGGGCACTAGAAACAGTGACACCGGTAGGACGAACAACCTCCCGTAGGCACTACAATTGCCTGAGGAGCTTCAGAATTTGAATTTCTGACCAAGTAGTTCTATAGTGATCAGACGAAGCACGATGAGATTGGCAGATCATAAAGTTCGCTTGAGACAAAGGAGAGATACGCATAAAGTTTCAGTCGGGTAGCCCGCTGAAGAGTATAAAAAGGATTCCAAAAACCAAGGCGTACGCTGTAAAATAATGCCGTCGTCTTCTGAGGCGTTACACCACGTCGACAGGGACGTAGTTGCCGGCGTTTAGAAAGATTGCGGTGCTCTACATGCAGGGTCAAAGAGTAGGAGAAATGTGACTTATCAGACTTCTTGACCCTGAAGACGGAAGGATTACTTCCCCGCCGAAACGTCGGCTTTTTCCCCACTTGACGCGGGGTACATTCCAGAAGACTGAAGTCTTTAGCACCATCGCTATGAGAACCTTGTATCTCGCATGGATATTAACGTTATGTTGAAGAAATGGGGTTTCAGGACTGGATTAATCTGACTGAAGATCGAGAATACAAGAATGAATCTTTAAGGTTCCATAAAAGATAAGGGATTTTTTTGACTAGTAGAGCGACTACAAGCTGTTCTATCGAGAACAAGTTTATTTTTGTCACACTTCTTACTCGCCACACATAATACCCAAAAAATCATAGATCTTCGGCGGTGTGCCTATTTGTACAGCCCTGTAAAGTATTTTATTCAGCGGGGAGTTTTCGTTGGGCCGTTTCGGACCAAAATTAGCTTGAACCAAATTCTGGTGCGTATTGAGTTTAGTAAAAAATCGGAGATCATCGCAGCGATGTGCCGTAAAGACAAGGGAAACAGCGGGATAGCACAGACAAGACGTAATTATGTGTTCATGTTACGCATTTCACGTAAAGTTCAGGCGGCATAACGCACGGTAATGTCGGACTGCAGATCTTACAATCCCACGCGGATTTATAATGTCCTGTATATATTAGTATAAAATTTCACTTTCTATAAGAGTCTCGTTGAAAAGCGGATTTTCTAGCTCTTTCGCCAATTCTATGGTATACAATATAAAAATAGGATTATAGGATTATAGGATTTTTAAAAATCGACGTTGGTCTACTTACGTGCGGAAAACCCAAGTCTAGACTAGGGATTTATAAACAAGTTTGGAACAGAAGACCTATGTGGTACTCCCACGTTGCAAACACGTTCTTTGCACTATCTACGTAAGCTTGCAGCTCGCTTATTGCAGATATAAATCCTTCCTGTCGGAGCTTACTACACCAGATGTATTACGCTCTAGGATTTCCCTTCATAATGCTGTTTGCTAAATAAGCAGAATACCGAAAAGAGTTTCAAATGAAACGTGTCTGTATTGTACATAATTTTATACATCCGTTACACACTAGGCTACATGCACTAGTAAAACTGTCCTCCGGTCGTAGAGATGTGTGGTGTAGTGTGGGTCCAGCCATACGCCTCCTTGACATTGACAACAGGCGGAAGTTTCGCAGCCCAAAGTCTTTATCCCCGAGGGAAGGGTCCACGATACTCCTGACGCAGGAGGATGCATGAACTGCAGATGATTTGGAAGTGCTGGAGGAGGGAATAATCCCTGAACTGACGGGATGTGAAACCCGGTCAACTAGTTATGGACCTGTTAAGTCACTGTATTGACAGAGCTACAGTGGATCATATATGAGCTGATGGACGTTATACTTTCATTTTTATAGCAACAATGTTGCCATGTGAATCAGCCTGCTTGAGTCGTATGGAATGGGTCACATTCTGCATTGTTGCCATGTGATTCAGCCTGTTTGGGCCGTACAGAATGGGTCACAGTCTACATTGTTACCATGTGATTCAACCTGTTTGGGCCGTATGAAATGGGACACAGTCTGCATTGTTGCCGTGTTTAAACCAGCTGGAACTGTATGGAATGAGCCACAGTTCCCCCTTTAAAAAGAGGGAACTGTGGCCCATTCCATACGGCTTGCAACCATTCCAATTATTTTTGAACAGATTAAGTATTGCGGGAACCCACTTGAAAGTTGAATTAGTTGTCTGGACGCGACAAACGACAGTCGAAATGCAGTAACAAGTCAGCTGATATCAATAGTGGTTACCTTAGATTTTGTGGACAAAACGGCTGGAGGTGCAAGGCAAGGAAAGAGTCGGTCATGTGATTCGGCACTTTAAGGAACCTGAAGATCCGTTACCGCTTTTCACATCATCACACAAGTCATTCTTATCCTCAGCCAATGGAACTGAATCCTCATCCTGTTATTGAGCTACATTTTTACATACCCGCAACCAGATAAGACACCGAGATTGTTGTTTTCTTTATTTCTTTAAAACTAAATTTCTTCTTATGAAATCCTCTTCTCTCCCCTACGTGATATATTTCGCCCATTTCACCCCTCTTTATTTTGACCCCCTAACAATATTGTTGAAGAAAAAAGATTGTGTAGCTGCTGATGTTTATTGGACCGTGCATCATTGTGACAACTGATGAATCAAAAAACCAACTAGATGCCACTTATTATTTTATTATACTTCTTATAGGCTCAACATGTTTCGGGCACTACTATGCCCATCATCAGGAGCTCGCGACTATAATGTTGATTACCACATTGGTCGTTTCGTTTTTGGTTTGCTGTAGGTTGGAGGTTAGGTGTGGTTAGGCTGGAGTAGTGTCCGGGCTGCAGCCCGGACACTACTCCAGCCTAACCACACCTAACCTCCAACCTACAGCAAACCAAGAACGACACGACCAATGTGGTAAAAAAGATCATAGTCGCGAGCTCCTGATGATGGGCATAGTAATGCCCGAAGCATGTTGAGCCAATAAGAAGAACGTATAATAAAATAATAAGTGGCATCTAGTTGGTTTTTTATTCTTCAATTATGTAGTTACTCATTAAGCTGCCTTCCCTTTCTCATCTTTACTCGAAGTATTTTCCTCGCAACGTTCCCTCCCACTCTCACTCAGCCTATAGACATTCCTCAGGGTAAGAGATTTTACCGTGAATATCAATTCTGTTTCCAGTACATGTATTTGGACTTGCTTCCCAAATTCCTTGTTCCTTGTGTAGTTCACAAACTTTGGGATATTTAATTGTGTTGTACGGACGAAACGTTAGTGGCTAACCACAAGAGTAGCCACGTGTGGTTTGTGGGCAGTGGGCACACCTACTAATGGAACTCCAAGCGCGAAATACTAACCAAGCCTGTGTTTAGGTTTGCGTGCCTTCTTTCCGCAAAGTGACAAACGTACACACAGAATCGTGGGGTTATTTCCTTTCATCTGCAGATTTAATCCCCAAAGAGGCGAATAGATTTGTAGTGACTTTGATATGGGAGTTGAATATTAGCATTTGTCGAAGTACTTTAATCTTACATATTGCCTTGTATCCGTCCACGCTGTCGTTCCCTGTGTCTCCATCTTGTTCCCAGGTGTCCGTAGTGCAAAACCTGTCTATGTCTGCTGCTGTTTCGTTGCTTGGCAACCGTTTAATGAACCACGCAACCACTGTGAGTTGCCACGGCATTGAATAATACAGGGTGCGCATTTTATTATGTCGCTGAATACGGCAGTTGTCACAGAGACGTCTTCTCATAGGAAGACTGCATCCACCGGGAATTTAGAGTCCCGTCTTTTCCTGAAGTTACAGGTAAATTACTTCACAGAACAGGTGGAATTTTATGAGATTCCTGGCAGGCTTCTTATGCGCAAAATCCCTCGTGTTCAGCGACACGATGGAATGAACAGTCTGTAGAATGTCGTTCAGTAGCAATATATACCTACATTTGTAAGATGGCAATAGTAAATATGAAAATTCTTTATTTCAGTACAACAATTTACGGGTATTGTCGGAAGCTCTGTTTTCTGGTGAACGGGAATAAATAGGCCTTTTTTCGTCTGCTGGACAAAGTAATTACGACCATTTATCGGAATTAAAGGGGGGCCAGTTAGAACGTTTTCTGCAGGTCTAAATCATGAGACCGTTTTACACACGGGTGTGGGTTACATGTAAGCGCTTTCTGGAGGACACATCTAAATGAAATTTATGAGCCCCAGATGGATAAACCCCGCAAAGCCCTTGAAGTCAAACAGACATGCTTAGAGGGAGATACGGGAGTATATACCTGTAACATGCTTAAGGGAGAGAGAGGCGAATGTCCTTGCAGCACAAGTACTTTTATTCCACTCTTCTGTGGGTGAAACCTTTGATGTCATTACGTGGTTTGAACGAATTGTCTTCACCATGCTGGGGCCTTTATTTATTACTATGAATAAATTTGTGAGGTTATGAAGCGCTGGGTAAGAGAACAGTAAACTAACACTCTGTGAGATTTGAGGTTCTAGCGGCGATGAGATTACTATCAACTTTGGCGTGACGCCGTGTAGTTTGTTTTCTGTGAATCGGCGTTTCGAATGAGCGTCCTGCCCTGACGATGTGGGCTGCAGGTACCTTCACAGGGTGGTCACTAGATACCAGTGAACATGACAAATCCAGGAGTCAGTAATTGTCGGACTGTCTCTGTGACAACTGAAAGAACTACAGGTTTAATGTCACTAATACCGAAGCCTGCTATTGGACAGAATTTTAGCCAACTGCATTCACTTACCATCGTAACAGCGTCACGTTCTAAGACCGTTCGCAATGTTATTCTCCCATATCCTTCCCGGCATTCCTCGCGGACATTTTCCAAGTTTCACCATGTCTCTGATTTTGGACATACGCGCATTCGATCGTACTCTTCTATATTACATAATTGTAAAGCAGTATGACGATTTGAATGAATACAAAAATGCATAAATTACCTGTCGCCACGGCATGGCACGTCCTCAGTTGCGGATGGACGAATGGTCTCCAATATGGAGGGTAGATGCGAATATATTGAATAAGCAGTCGCGGACAACCGACAAGGGGTGGTCCTCCAGCTTGGGGCTTGGGCGAAGTGCTAACAACTCCTCACCTTATTATGAAACAGATACATGTGCCTCGGGCATGGAAGTATCCTTTGGAACGACCTCAGCAATCAAAAAGAGACATGAGATTTGATACATGGAATGTAAGGAGCCAGCATAGGTCAGGTTCCCTTACCAAAGTAGCCAGGGAATTAGCAAGATATAAATTAGAGTTAGTGGGTGTGCAGGAGGTTCGATGGAGCAAAGGGGACACTTTAAGAGCAGGGGACTCTATTTGTTTCGATGGAAAATGAAACGACAATCATCATTTGGGAACAGGACTTATTGTACATCACAGAATAATATCCGAATTAAGAGAGTAGTGTTTCTTATGTAATAGAATATCATATATAGTGCTGAGAGGTCAATGGTGTAATATCATTCTAAAGAATGTGCATGCACCAACTGAGGATAAAAGTGGTAACTCAAAGTCTTTTTGAGGAATTAGAGCAGGTATTCAAACACTTTCCTAACTGAAATAAAGTGAAATGCCAACTTGATGCAACTAGGTAATTTTATTGATGTATTCTTAGATCGACATGTTTCGGGTACATCGCCAATCATCAAGAACATTAGATGTTGAATTGCAGCGTATTGTTTGCTGCACCGAGTTTTTGGATGGGTGGTAGTCTTGAGAGCCGCTGTGTAGGTCGTGTGTACGGTGCGGATGGTGCCGTGCACGGCACCATCCGCACCGTACACACGACATCTTAACATCTAATGCTCCGGATGATGGGCGTATGTATCCGAAACATGTCGAGCTAAGAATACATCAATAAAATTACCTTGTTGCATCAAGTTGGCATTTCACTTTATTTCACGAGGAAGATGCACGGTGAAACAACCCTCAGTTTTCCTAACTACTGTATGTAAATTATGTTAGTAGACTGCAATGAAAAACTGGGGAGGGAGGATATTTTCAGACCGACAATTGTGAATTAGCGTTTATATCAGGATAATAATGACAATGATATTAGACTAGTAAACTTTGCCACATCCATAATCTAGGTGTTCAGAGAACGATGTTCCCGCACCGAAACCTTCATAAATAAACCAGGACCTCTCCTCATGGGAATACTGAAAACTATATTGACCATGTACTGATAGATAGCTGATGGTATTCCGGTATACTCGATGTAAGATCTTTCAGAGGAGCTGACTGTGATACTGAACACTCTCTGGTGAGTGCAGAAGTAAGGGAAAGATTGGCAGTAAGTAAACAAGAAAAACAGCAATTTGATGTGGAAACATTTAATCTCAGGAAAGTAAGTGAGCTAGAGGTTAGGAAACCGTATCAGGTTAAGTTCTCAAAGAGGACTGCAGTTTTGGAGAATTTAAATGATAGCGAGGACATATTTAGGGCTTGGTAAGACATTCAAGACGACATCAAAACCTCAGCTAAAATGTGTTTAGGTCTTTGTGAATTGAAGCAGCATAAGCCATGGTTTGATGAAGAATGTTTAGGATTTTCAGATCAAAGGAAGCAGGCTAAAATGCGATGGTTACAGGATCCAAACCAAAGCAAGTAGATAATCTAACAATGTAAGATGTGAAGCTAGTAGATATTACAGGAACAAGAAGAATGAATATCTGAAAGATAAATTTGATGAACTTGAAACGAACATAAGATCAGAAATAATAGAGACTTGTACAGGGGCGTCAGTGATTTTAAGAAAGGTTACAAACCTAGAACTAATATAGTAAAGGATGAGAGGGGTGATTTGTTTACAGACTCCCACAGTATTTTGGCTAGGTGGAGGAACCTTTTTGCTCTGCTACTGAATGAAAATGGGGTTAATGATGTTAGGCAGGCATTACATACAGCAGAGCCACTGGTGTCTGAGCCGAGTGCCTCTGAGGTTGAGATGGCTGTTGAAAAGCTGAAAAGACGCAAATCACCAGGCATTGATCAAACCCCGGCAGAATTTCTTAAAGCGGGGTAGAACAATTTGCTCTGAGATCCATAAACTTATTAAATCTGTTTGGAATAAGGAGGAATTGCCTGAGAGGTGGAAGGAGTTGATCATTGCACCTGTCTATAAGAAGGGTGATAAAACAGAGTGTAGTAATTGTAGAGGCATGTTACTTTTGTCAGTTACTTTCAAAATTTTATCCAACATCCTGCTGTCAAAGTTAACTCCATATGCAACGGATATTATTAGGGATATCAGACTTCAAGAAAGCTTATGATTCAGTTAGAAGGAATGTCTTTTGTAGTATTCTCATTGACTTACTCAATTATTACACCAACCACTGCACATTTATAAAATTTATAAAATTTACACATTAAAACATTAAAAACGCTCCGACATGTTTCGGTCCTAAGACCAACATCAGGAAGCTATATATTCCTTGCTAAAGTCACACTAGAAATAGTCACAGATTAATTTCTTTGTAGGAGTTGGGTGTTGTGGCAGCATGCCGTGTTGTATAATGTTATGTTGCGAAGAGCGCCCTGCTACGGATGTGCATTCTGTGCTTCGTTGCGTGATACTCACTCAACGGAGCATAGAATACACATCCGTAGCAGGGCACTCTTCGCAACATAACATTAAACAACACGGCATGCTGCCACAACACCCAACTTGTACAACGAAATTATTCTGTGACTATTTGTAGTGTGACTTTAGCAAGGAATATATAGCTTCCTGATGATGGTCTTAGGACCGAAACATGTCGGAGCGTTTTTAATGTTTTAATGTGTAAATTTTATAAATTTTATATATGTGCAGTGGTTGGTGTAATAATTGAGTAACTCGACAACATGCAC
>Ga0131853_10018783_pt1 | contig 12581 bp, 7 predicted proteins | sample TergutLab28metaG_FD_92764 | JGI IMG/M metagenome (GOLD analysis project Ga0131853, IMG submission 92764) | Labiotermes labralis P1 segment gut microbial communities from Petit-Saut dam, French Guiana - Lab288 P1 (version 2) (version 2) | ecosystem: Host-associated > Arthropoda: Insects >...
AGAAGGGTATAATTATATTTATGAATGCTTTAATCTTCAGGTTTTTAAATTTGGAATGGGGAAAAAAATGTGCGATAATTTGAAATGTTTCATTGCTTCTTTCTGCACTTGAATTCATCCGTCGCGACTAGTGCAACCTGTTGCCAGTAAGATCATGACACCCCTGAGAGCTACACCCCTGCAAAACCAGTCTGATCCCCCATTAACATTCCGGACAGCCCAGAGACGGTGGGCTGAGTCGGTCTGATCTTGAAGAGGTCTGGATGATCAGCCAGTGTTTGTGTGCGTGGCAGCTCCCCAACACGTGTTCCACAAGGAAGCAGCGTAACATCAACGGTACGTACATCTCCACTGCGCACAGCAAATAGCACCTTTTGTTTGTATGCCACTACGGCAGATTAGGATGTAATCCTATTCAAATTTTAAGTCATAAGCGGTGAGCTGGAAATGCGAAGAAAGAGGGGAATACGTGTAATTTATTATTCCACACAACAAAGTTGTCCGGGAGAAGAAATATTGGTCTCAAATCGACATATTTCGTGTACAGCATGGAAAATGATAAGGTCACTTAAGTATATATAAAATAATATGCATGAATTTCTTTAACAAAAATAAATTTTGGAAAAATGCATAGCATCTGAAAAGTACGCGCTCCCATGTAAATAAATTGGAATATGACGATCTTCTTGACACAGACCTTGGAGAAAAAAATATGCATGACACAAAATAATTAAATGAATAGTGACACAACTTCTCTTCCTAATGTCTGTCAATCTGTGTATTAGTCTGTTTGTGGGTGCGTCGAATATACGGACAAAGGTAAACGTCGAATTCCATACGGTGCAGATAAAGTGGTCATCAGGGCAGCCAGCGTCCGGACTGTGAAGTAGGCTATTTGTTTACGCACATGTAAAAAAGGTAAAGTTCTCCCTACCCAAAAGCTGAAGACATACAGCAGGAGTAAAATTTAGCTCCATTCATTCTTAACCCCGGTACTATGCAGAGATGAGTGGTCAGCTACATGCTCCGACCGTTTTTCCCCCAGAAACGAAACCCGCAACCCATTGAAAAGGAGGCTAGGTGGGCCACAGAACCGGTATAAAGGTTTATGAGAAGAGAAATATTTATATGTAAGTAAGATGCCACCGCGTTATGATCGGTTCAGAACCCACTCATCTCGTCTCTTAGCGGAAGAGGTTGCTATTTCCACAGTCGTAACACTAATCATACAGCGACTCGCCTGTATTAAGTGGCGCGATGAACAAAGCTTGTAGGTTTACCCCCACTACCCACAAGTTTTGACATGGTGTTTACGCACGAGAACAACTTGGCCTTTACATACAAGCCTATAAACATACTCGTATATAGGATACATATAGATCGATGGGAAAATAAATGCAGTTGTAGATCTTACAAACATGTTTTAAAACTGAGTGATTAGGAAAATTCAAATCTGAAACACATCTGTTTTGGAAGAGGTCTAGGCAGGAAATAATAACAAATTCTCTTTGTCCGGACCTGAGTTACAGGACAGATGGCAGTGGACAAACAGACATACTCACACATTAATATGGTACGTTCCTTGTAACAAGTATACCTTTAAAATAGCCTACACTGAAAACTTTTACAACACAGTATCAAAGAGTCAGGTCTGGCCATCAAACCAAGGGCAAAACCAAAGTCAGGAATCAGACTTCACCACATATTTTGTGTTTGGTTCTGAACAGGCAGATGCAGCGGTAACGCTGCATTCAGTACTCCGATAGAACCTCTGCTCTTACGTCTGCGGCTCTTAGATATTTCCTTGTCCTTCCAAGATAATGTCGGAAATATGCCTTCAGACAAGACACGACAGCCCTCTTTCAACTGATTCTTATTTACTCTTTACTCGTGATCACACTTCAGTCCTCTTGAACTTTACAAAACCTATGTACGTGAAACAGAGCCATTAAGTAGCCTAAAAAGACATTAATTCTTGAATAAACAAACAAGCAGCTAATAACATGAATTCCACAAGTTATTTTCCATTAGACTAGTATTATCAAAAGATAAGCTTTCTAGGCAGTCATTTTATTTGTCATTGTTTTGTTTTCAAATTATTTAACTTACTGTTACTTTGTTTCCTAACAATCATGCGCCATTACCTTGTTCCAAATTATTTCGTGTGTCAAAACTTTGTTTTCACAACATTTCATGTGCCAACACTTGGATTCCAAAACATTTTAATTTTGCTTCGTTTCCAAATCACTTGCTGTGTCACTGCTTTATTTCAAATTATTCGTGTGTAGTTACCTCTTTTAAAAATCATTTAATACGTCACGGCTTCGTTTTCGCCTTGCTAAATGTGACACTGCTTCGGTAAAAGGCAAACCGGGCATGACACTCGTAACGAAGTCATTAGAATTCAGCGGGCTACTGACTACAGTCTCGGCCTGAAGACCGTCTACCTGACGGAACTTTCTCAGGTTCAGTTTAGTATTGAATGCAGTCCTTTTGTTGAGCCAACCCCCCGTCCCAGTATTAGCAAGAAAGACCCGTTGTTTCAGAATTAATTCTGAATCTAAACATTTCAGCGAGCTCAATCGGTGAAACTGAAGCGGAATAATATTAAGGAATAACTATTCGAATAAATGGTATTTGACATATATATGTTTTGTTTTTATGCACTGAACTAAACGGCATTTTGTTGGAGAATACTTGTTTTACTGCTATAAATTTCCCTCTTCAAGCACAAATTACTTGCCACCACCGGTAAGTCCTAATCAGACGGTAGTAACCATTAACTCTTATTTACACAGTACTCGTTATTTGTAATTACCTTCAATGTGATTTTAGCTAGTTAGCGGCTGTAAGTTTGACAAAAAGCAGTTTCCCTTCATACCTTCCAAGTACTATACATTTCATTGTTCTTCCTTTTGCCCCCAAGTCGTTATGCTGCCCCCGAATTATTTTCATACATGTGAATGAAGTTTTGGTTCAATAGGCAAACACAAAAATCTGCGGGGTGAATTTTCTTATACTTTGCATTACACTTTCAAAGACTCATTTAAAGGCCTATTTTATTTCTTCATTACGTTTTACGTCGACTCAATCAAAAACAATATGACGGTTAATTGTTGTGGATGTTTATACGTCACGTACAGATGACAATATTTCAGCGCGGTTGTATGCATGGTACCAGTAACAGGTTCCACCTGACATTATTTTGGAACAAAAACGTTTGCCCACGTTGAGATTCGGATATTTATGTAGATCTGTACATAACAAAACAAAAACTGAAGTGTTAGTTTCAGTACGTCATTCTGTGACTAAGAATGTTACTGCCTTTAGTTATTGTGCGCCTTACCAAAGTACTATTTTACACATGAAATACCCACAGTTAACCGCAGGCACTTATGTTACGAACTCCACTGCAGTGGAATCCAGTCGATCCTTGTTTTTGTGTAACTGAATGTCACGTTATTCTCACGGGCACCTTCCCCTTACTATTCTGTTCGAGATGTGCACCGCTGTATTACACGTCATGTTACGCTCCGTCCTACTTCACTGTTACAAGAAACTACTATTAAGCCATATGCCACTATTATTACGCTAGGCATTGTCCATTGTCTGGGGTTGACCTTACACATGACACTTCGACGCTCGGTTCTACTCCCGTTTTCAATAGGCCGTTAGCCGCTGAACCTCCATTTATTTTAAGATGACTGGTGACGGTTGCGAACAGATGTATGACTCACGAATACCAATCCCGTGTACTAACCACCCTGTCACCGAAACAGAATAGTCTCCAACCATACAAGTACTGACGTAGCAAAACAACCACTGTCACATTTTGGAAACACATAAGGTAATACAAGTTTAAAGCAACTGTTATAAGGTTATTTTAATGTACGAACTGGGTAGCGTATTAACAGATAGAGGTTTTCAGTACATTATAAACCTACTTTAATTATTTCCTTATGTATCGGTCTTCAATAAACGCACAAATCATCTAATATTATGATAAAATCAAAGTCGAGTGAACAATTAATATTCACGTCTCTGATATTAGGCGATACAACACAAACTGCAGATCGTAATATGTGCTCTGAAGCAGGACATTTACGTGAAACAATTTTAGATATTACACAAATTCTTTGTAGTAAGGAAACAATTTATATGTTAGATGGAGAATTTTGAGGTTAAGTTAACCAACACGATACACATTCTTTAAAACGATATGTAGCTGAGAGTACGTTCATCATCGATTAAACTAGTAATAATTACACACCGATTTCTCGAAGGATTCGTATCTTCATACAACGTATTCACTAATATTCCATTGAAGTTCACGTCAGCCCGATAGGGAGGGGCTGGCAATTTCACTCACTCGTATTATACAAGTGTGCCAAATACAGCGAAGTATACATGCGACGCTAATTAAAAAGGGCTACATACGAAACCATTCAACAATATTTCATTCAACAGCAGAAACAAAGTATAAATACAAGTAAAATAAATAAAAAATACAAGTACTCACCGTTTTGTGAAAGGCAGGGTAAACCTGCAACAACAAAAAGTGCAAATTTTTATATACATTTATTCGGAAAAGTGCTGCTTAAAGATTCATTCGTTATGGTTCACAATAGCCCTGTGAAATCACTCGTTATTTTATTACTCAAAGGCCGGGATAGCGTAGTTGGTATAGCAACTAGCTACGGGATGGACAGTTCGGGGATCGAATCCCGGTGGAGGCGAGATTTTCAGCACCTGTCCAGACTCACCTTGAGGTCCACCTAGTCTCCTATACAATGGGTACCGGTTCATTCCCGGGGGTAAAGCGGCTGGGACGTGGCACTAACCATGACCCCATATCGCGCCGAGGTTAAAGGAAGTGTAGAGCTACACCTTCACTCCCCCTCTGGGTCTTGGTGACCTGTTATAGGGTGAATTTAGTTTACATTTATTTTATTATTATACTGTTTTGTTCTGCTAACTTGCGGAATCTAATTCCAAGACATCCTGTGTAAGTGCAAAAGTCAAGTCGAAAACATTTATTGACGCTTTTTCATGTACCATTTACAATAAGAGACAGGATTCGGTATCGGCAGAAATTTCATAACGAGGTCAACCTTCAGACCCACCGTCATCTCCAGTGTGTAATTAAGTAAAAATACACTAAAATACCAAAACAAGCAAATATGGACCACAACATTTGATGACTAAACCGAAATATACAAAAGTAACTAAAAAATTCAGATTAGAATATTAATAGACATATACGAGAAACAAGGCCATAAATAAACCTTAATTAAACCATTTAAAGCCGAAGGTTGAGCATAGGTACCATCACCTGTGACATAAGAAAATCCGTTTTTGCACACAGTGTATTTATGCCTTTCTTATAATTCTTCCAGTAACTACACTTTTGTTTCATGCTTAAGAAGCTGAAAGTACAAGTAAGTAGAAATTCAAGTTTTGGGCTTATCTAACGACATATCTGTTGGTTTAATACTCGTAATTAGTGTACTGGCCTGGTGATCAATTTAATGAGCCAAAACATGTAAAAACCGCATTACATAATAAGTTGTGCTGAATGTGATACGGCATTATTTCAATTACTAACGCAAAATCTGATACAACAACAACAACAAGGGGGATGTGTCTGTCCATGAAATAGCGTCGCGCGGAATATCAAAGAAAGCTACAGGCTACAACCACCTACCATCATGCGTCCCGTCATATCATCACACAGCCGCTTCACAAGAGTCTTTCAGAAGTTATTGCCGCTCTCTTACTTAAGTTATGGCAAAAAAAAATTGCACAAATAATGACCCGAACAGCATTATTCGAAGTTCGACTATTAATCAGTAGTAGTGCTCTGGGTTTATAGAGTTTCTGGGATGTTGTTCATTAGAGTGCACAAGCCAGTGTAACAAATTACACTGACACGCCATAATGATCCATATAATAAGCAATGGATAAAACATATTCCTGTACTAATTTTTAATTATGTTCAGATGTTTAGCAAATTAAATGTTAAATAATTCAGAAGTGCCTCTAACACATTTTCTTGCCTGATAAACTTCTTGTTAACGATAGGCTAGGAAATGTTTAATGGATGCTTTCAAGAGAGTTACTCCTCTGATTAACATAGGTATATAGCCTGAGTTACTGACAGCGTCGTTAAACAAACTACAAACAAGTAAACAAACCCTGGCCAATACAAACGCTTGAAAAACGGCAGGCTTTGCTATGCATTATAAAATAACAGAAATGTGAGGCATTTAATTCGTAGCTCTAAGTGCACAGTTTTTTCTGATATAGAATTTTCGTTTATTTTAACTTTCCAAAAAAACAAAACTTTATTTGTTAAGTGAAGTGCTTTCGGACCAAGGAGACCCTTGTGGACAGGGCAATGAGCTTTTCGTTGTCATTTAGGGGTAGAGAATGTCTTGAATGGCTAACCAACTATAAGGTCTTCCATATACTTTCCTCAACACTTGAATCTCTGTTCTCGAAAAACATGAAAAGATTTACCTGCGCAATTTGTTTTTACGTTTTAATTACTCTTTTGTATCATAACTCGCTCGTCTCACGAACACTTTTTCAACTTCCTGAAGTAAATTTCAGAGGAACGTTGAAAGGAAGATATCCAGACGCCTTGGAAGAAAAGAACCATCAAAGACAAATTACTTTTCGCGGTAATGAAGGTCTCATAGAAGGCAACAAAGCTATTACATTGCAATGTGAGTGAAAACAGACACAAAATTCCCTTCATGTAGTACATAAACAAGGTTCTTTTGACTTTAGGGGAGGGGTTAATATCAGCGACACAGCCGTACCTTTTCATTAACTAATATACAGTGATGTACCTAACAATTTGGTCACTCCCAGAGGCAACTGTCGCCTTCATTTCAAGGCACTAAGTTTGAAAATTATGTCTGCTGCCTTATTGCCCTTTCAGACATAATGCATGATACTGTGAGGCTCCTAACGCCGAAGAAATGATTATGAATAAAAGAATAAGGAGGATAAGGAAGGAAGATACAAATGCAGATATCCCAGAATGAAACTAGGAATAAAAAAAGAAGGTAAAAACGAGGGATGTGGTGGAGAAGAAAAAATCAAGTAACAGAAAGTATAAATGGCTTCTTATTTCGTCTCCATATATGAAGAAAGACGAGTCTCAGTGGCTAAAATTCATCCAGGGCTTTCTTCCGGTTTGTTTAATGTTGCTATCAATGCCTCAGACTATAGGTCTATTGTGTCGAACAGTAAAATGATAAACACATAGTGAATTGGGAAGGGTGTGATACGTATATGGTCTATGTAACCGTAGGCCCGTCACTCGGCCATTTTGATGGAATGACTGAGAAACCGGCCACGACTCGAGGCAAGTCAGAAGCATTACTAATTGAGATAACTTTTTATTTTGATCCAGTACCAGAAAGGTACCCACAAGCATCTGACGGTCACTCACCTGGTCAGATAATTCCCCGTCTTATGAAACTTGTTTACTACACCGTTTACAGCAGCCCGCCATTAAGCTCCAAACTCTGCCAGCTTAATCCAGTCAACGCACTAATTCTGTTCAGCTGCTTTCACTACTTCTATCTCACAATGATAAAGGCTATCAATACGATTGACTGCTATAGCTGGATAAATAACCTGCCAATCGCAACAGGTGGAAGGACAATAATGTTGAGTGTTGCTTTCAAGGTAAGAGAAGCTACACGTACCTTGAAAGACTGACAAGATCCACAAAGAACCCAAACCACAATAGCCGGTGTAGGCCAAATTTCCAACACGTGTTCCCGTATGCAAGCAAATGCTGTAAGATTATATTACGTTGGTGAAAAATGCAAGTTTCTTTGTAACAGAAGATACCTTTGAAATTCGACCTGTAACAGAACCTAAGCCGTTCAAAAGATCGGATATGTTCATGTGTTTATGTGTGTTTTCAAACAGAACACGTTTTAAATTTACCATACAGCAAATCAAGCTGAAAGGCGTCAGATGACGTTGCCTGCCGCCAAAGACCCTAACCTTACTAGCCGTTAGCCTCTCCAAAACAGAATGTAAATTGACTGCCGATGCTCTAAGCTTGTCAGTATCATTTCTATCCACAGCACAGAGGTGACACTTCTGTTCATGACATACTTGATACGTTTTATTTTCCTTCCTTTGGGTTCACCGTATTGGAGGAGAGAGGAACAAAGAATGTAACCCTTTTATACAATTACTTAGTGACAGGTTGCCCCACACGCTCGACAATTGAAATTCCACTCTCTGCTTTTGTATATGACATTAATTTCTACCACAAATAAGTGTTAAACAGCGGCGCCCTGCACTGACATCTACCTGGTACAATCTTTATGTAATTTAAAAGAAGACAAGCACTTCACTTATAAGGTATCATTCAGGCGCGTTCGCGTAAACCATTGTTGCACTGGAAAAGCAGTAAGTAGTAAACATTATGAGTATATATGTATACTATTACCTTAGTTATCCCGTATGCAAAGCGCATGCGCCCTATTATAATGTCATGGCCTGTATGGCTCGGCAGTATTTTTCCTCATTATCTCATAAATGGCACGAATTAAAAAAAAAGTTACTGAACATAAAATATCTGTTTTAATATTATTTAAAACCTTTGTCTGAAACATTTCTCGTCCTAAAAATTCAGCGAAACATGATCATACTTATCATACATTTACCTAGGTCTTCATGTAAAGTACCCATTATTCCTGTTAGACTTTGATCTGAATTTTCTCAACAGATTTTCCAGAAATCCTCATATTTCACGAAAATCCGTCCAGCTGGAGCTGAGTTGTTCCCTGAGGACAGAAAAGCAAACGTGATGAAGATAATAGTCGCTTTTTGCAGTTTTGTGAATGCGCCTAAAATGCAAGTTTCTACTATTTGGAACAAATACCATTAGCTATACTTAGTTTATGTGGTTTAGTCAAGTAGTTACGTAGGCACGATATTATCCAATCAAAATACAAGAGCCTGTACTAATTGAAGCCAGGTATTTCAAAATTACTAAACTTAATGATCCACAAAAGCCGGCCATTGGAATATACCGTATTTTCATCAGACGAAAACTCACAACCCTATCCAACAGTGTAGGTTAATAAGGCCTAGGTGTGAGAAATAAGTGAAATATATAACTGAACCAAGGCCGCGTGTTTTATAGTTTACTCTGCTACTATTTATTACTATTCTCGTACTCTTTGCGTCATAATTTCGTCCATACAAACACCTGCCTTTGTCTTTCACTTAAAGATTTGACAGCAAAACTACATTTACTAACGGCCATAGTTTTTCCTTCATGTGCACAAAGAAACAGGGATATGTGACATAAAGTTCGGTAATAAATGAGTTCTACAATATACTAATACCAAAAAATGTGCCATTTTTTTTTAAAAGAATGTCATCCAGATGTATTGCAAATGGTTATCAATTGGCCCATTAATAGTCGCGTTCACATTTGCCCGTGTTTTCCACACATGCATTGAGTAATTTTATTGTTACTGTCATGCACTCAGGTGTACTGGCTTCTTAGTAAATCCCCGTAACAAGGAGTTGTTTTTATAAGTTGGCAGATGAATACTGAGATTAGGATTGTGAGATATCACGTGCATCTTCCTGCAGTACATCTTTCTTATTCTTGGCAGTGCAGCAGAAATTCATTTTGCACCTCACGGATATAGGCCTATTTGTAATTGCAAGGTCTGATGAATATGCCAGGCATGCAGCTGACGTAGCAGGAAATAAAGAGCGTAACTGAAGATGTGGTTATGCTCAAAAACAAACTATCCTAGCTCATTAATTATTTCATTAAGTCAACATAGTGCACGACACAAAAAGTGGTTTACATAAATCATAAGTAGTTTTGCATAATGCTATATTACTATTAAATATGAAACAATGGTATTTTTTGAAAATAAAAAAGGTATTTTTTTTAAGTGCCATGGCACATAGGAAATGACTCAATGGTCGCAAAAACTAATGAAGCTTCAGTAATGCTTCATCATATAGATAATAATCTCAGCACCGTAAAAAGTGAAAAAGGGAAATGTGCCTTTCAGCTCAAGCTAATGGAATAATGCAGAAGATCAAGACTGGTAAGTGAAGTTCAACTAATTCATGACGATAGTGTTTAACGGTGGTGATAATCGATCAAAAAACGAGCACAGCAAAGTGGCTTCTGTCAGCAAGCAACAGGGCTTCACAGCAACTTCTGCCGTGCACGAAACAAGCCTGAGAAAATAATGCTATTTGCAGAGAAAATAATTACCTTATACAGAAATAATGGCATACGATAATTTCTAATACAAAGGCCTAAATATGGTCTCCCGTGCCTAAAATCACCAACACACATCCCACCAGAGGTTTCTCGAAAGAGGTAAATCATAGCGAATGTTTTGTGTTGATATTCTGTGAGAATGGCTTTGTTCCACTGGCACAAGGATATCAAAAGGCGAGTTCTCTAATAATATTGACACTGAACACACTTAAATCCACTGCATGTTTTTAATAATCAATACAGCACGATCTCACGTATGTGAGAGAAAACATTTTGTGTTTTAAGACCGCTATGAGCACAGCATGCTTCGTGCCAACAGACGCTGCATTTATCCTTCGGGATACACCAAATATCTTTCCCGGAACGATGCTTGGAGGCATCGATGGATGGTATCTGCCTTAATTTCCAAAGGTCTGTGAAGATGCCTTGAAGAAAGTCTTGGGACAAAGACTGACTGATTAAAGCTCTGGCGGCTATTGGGAGAAAATTAATGGGTTGTCGCATTTTGGCCAGTGCAAATTTCAATATATTCTGCCCAAGTTCGGCGAAGCGTGAAACAGTGGGCAAAATCAGGAAGGTTTCCATTGCCACCACCGGACATGGAGGAAAGGCGCTGGTTTGGTAATCTTTCGAAATGGGAAATAAGTTGCATGGTTTAGTTTAACAGGGCAGGGCCTAATGAGAACGGTTTACCGGTTGGCAATTAGGAATAGTGTAGGCCTAAAATGTCCGTAATCTGAGGCCGCAAGAAAGTTAAGCCTGTTCTTCGGAAGACATCCACTTCTGGAAAAATTTCATGCCAGAGAAGATGGTTTTACAATTTGTTTTTCCGAATTTTGGACTTCCATGAAGAGATATTTTTACATTATTAATGTTGATTTTTTCGTTGGCTTGTTCCAGAGAAATGGGAACGGCATTTGTGTCCGTATCATTATTTTTCAGAAACATTCACACAAATTACCTAATTCCAGTTCTATATCTATTTGAGTGTTCAGCAACTTAGTACTTCGTCCACAGAATGAATTTATCCGCTACATTAAGATCTCAAAATAAATAGTCAATGTTTTCGTTAACGTCAAAATATACATTTGTCATAGAGGAACGCTGTGTTTTCTGAGGGACGGGAAACAAATGTCAAGTGTGATTCACGTAAGACGACACGTCTGTTTGATTTTGCTTATGGTTTAGTGTCTGTTGTGAAATACACAACATTTCGAAGAATAGCCTGATCCATACGTCACCTCAGTAAGACACATTGCCACAAATCTTCGCACTTATCATCTACGTACATACATGAGATTGTCTTAGAAGTGTTAAAGAGGGTTTAGCGAATGCTGGTGCAGCATGAAAGAAATTTTATGCGCTGTGAAAATGCTATAATGTACACCTGCTTTTTATTCGAGGAACCGAGATAGTGTAGTCGATAAACTGTGGTTTGATTCACGGCAGGGAAAAGAGATTTATGCCTTTTTCAAAACGTCCAGAACAGCTCCTTGGTTCACTTAGCCTTCTTTGAAATGGGTACCGGAAGCTCTTTCCGTGAGGGTAAAGCAGCCGGGGCTTAAGGCTGACCACTAACCCACCAAGCCCCGAGTTTAAAAATAAGTGAAGCTGTACACCTACTCCCTCACATGGCTTCATGCCGTGTATAGGGACAACTCTACCATTAATTTCTTATTCGAAATCAGAAGCAAGCTTTTAGCATTATACGGATTCCTAAATATGTCGTATAAGCCTGTAATTCAGTACAAAAAGGATAAAATTTGTTTGTAATAAAATATTTAGCCATCAGTAAGATCCTTGTTTTGAGTTACGTAGTAAGGCTGTGCTCTTTTGGAGATAAAAACAATCACATAACACATTAAATTTCGTGACTCAAATTAAATACATATGAACTTAAAAACTGTTAATAATAAACAAGGCACTCTGACCAACTTGTTATTTATGGATGGGCCTAATCCTTGTATGTTACTCTAACGAAAGGAAGCGCATTGGAATTGCAATTTGTAAACTGCTATGTGTCAATAGGCCTACAGTCTTACGTTCAGAATATCCCAGGCTGTATATTTAATGTCATCACTAATAATTAAAATTTATCTGTAAGCCAGTCACCTTAAGCTGGAAATATAGACAACTTACGAAATGTTACGTACATCATATCAAACACACACCAGACAATGGTCAGTGTCCAATATACTATTAGCATAAACTTAAAAATTGTTTTGAGATGAGTTCTTCCTTCACAGTAAAGGTAAGAATTGGACGTTCACACACACACACACACACA